>Ga0114967_10001016_pt1 | contig 23373 bp, 23 predicted proteins | sample M_130628_MF_Meta_FD_92639 | JGI IMG/M metagenome (GOLD analysis project Ga0114967, IMG submission 92639) | Freshwater microbial communities from Lake Montjoie, Canada to study carbon cycling - M_130628_MF_MetaG | ecosystem: Environmental > Aquatic > Freshwater > Lake | place: Lake Montjoie...
AAAATAAATAGAAAAATAAATTTAATAACTAATAATGACTGGTAAATTAATTAATAATAATACTGCTTTTGAAAATTCCATCACTAAGTTATTTAAAATAGATTTACCAATTGTACAAGCAGGAATGATATGGGCTAGTGGTTGGAAACTAGCAAGTGCTGTAAGCAATGCAGGAGGATTAGGATTGATAGGTGCTGGTAGCATGTATCCAGAAATTTTAGAAGAGCATTTGATAAAATGCAAAGCTGCTACTAGCAAGCCATTTGGCGTAAATCTGCCTTTGCTGTATCCAGATATTAATAAACATATAGCATTAATCATTAAACACCAAGTGCCTATAGTATTTACAAGTGCTGGTAATCCTAAAACATGGACTAGTATTTTAAAACAAGCAGGTATTACAGTAGTGCATGTTGTAAGTAGTAGCAAGTTTGCATTAAAAAGTCAGGATGCAGGAGTAGATGCTTTGGTGGCGGAAGGTTTTGAAGCAGGTGGGCATAATGGAAGAGAGGAAACCACTACAATGTGTTTGATTCCAAATGTAAAAGAAGCGATAGAAATTCCATTAATTGCTGCAGGTGGTATTGGTTCGGGCAGAAGTATGTTGGCAGCAATGGTATTAGGTGCAGATGCTGTGCAGATTGGTAGTAGATATATTTGTACACCAGAAGCTAGTAGCCATCTGGCTTTTAAAGAAGCAATTATACATACACAAGAAGGAGATACTGAACTATCATTAAAGCAGTTAACTCCTGTAAGATTAATAAAAAACGAATTTTATCAACAAGTAAAACAAGCAGAAGAAGCTTGTGCCGATAAAGAATCCTTAAAAAATATTTTGGGCAAAGGCAGAGCTAAACTTGGTATGTTTGAAGGCAATTTAGTAGATGGCGAGTTGGAAGTAGGGCAAGTAGGTGCAATGATAAAAGACATTATACCTGCTGGAGAACTAACACAACAAATTTGGCAAGAATTCGTTAATCTAGGATACAAATTATTTCCATAAAGTAAATTCATTAAAAAAAACTAATTTTGCTGCCAATGACTAGTAATTTCCAATTTCCAAAATTTTTATCATTTTTCCTATTACTTTTTTTTGTTTCAAAAGGCATTGTGGCACAAACAGGTAATAATGTTCCTTTTAGTACTAATCCGTTTGGCGCAAATCCAATTACTAATCCATTTGGAGGCAATACACAAACTGGAGATAAAAAGAAATCTGATGATAAAAAAACAACACCAACCAAGGAAGAAATATTAAATAGCGCAAAAGAAGCTAGTGACCCAGATAAAAAGAAAACGACCGAAGAAAAAAAATTAGACGATGAAAATTTAGCAGATGAAAATACAGATAAGAAAGACGAAAATGGCGAAATAATAAAATCTAAAAACACTACTGGTAGCACACAATTTGATCATAGTAATGACATTTATGGCATGGATTATTTTACAAATAGTGTATTTAATATGAGTGACAAAAACACTTTAACTCCTCCTATGGATTATAGGCTTGGCGTTGGCGATGAGATTGTAGTGAATATATATGGTCAGTCTGAAACACAACAAAACTATACCATTGGAAGAGATGGATCTATTTCTCCTAGATACATTGGCAAAATATACTTACAAGGTATGACTTTTGAAAATGCAAAAAATGTAATTCAAAATAAATTTAGAAGTATTGTAGCAGCAAGTACAATTGATGTGCAATTAGGTAAAATTAGAACTATTAAAGTTACCATTATTGGAGAAGTAAATAGAAATGGAACCAGCACATTTTCTGCATTTACAACCGCAATTAGTGCTATAGCAAATGCAGGAGGTATAACGAAACTTGGCAATTTAAGAAACATAGAAATTAAAAGAAATGGCAGAATTGTAAATACAATAGACCTTTATGAATTTATTAGAAATGGAGGAAGTTTGGAAGATCAATATTTGGAAGATGGCGATATTATTAATGTAGGAACATATGAAAAATTGGTAAAGGCAGAAGGAAGTTTTAAGCGCCCCATGTATTATCAATTAAAAGAAAATGAAAATCTAAATAATTTAATTGACTTAGCAGGTGGGCCTGCATTTGACGCTAGATTTAGTAGCGTTCAAATTAAAAGTATCATTGGCGAACAACCACGCATATTAACTGTAAATTTAAAGGATGTAAATAATAAAAATGAAACCTATGCACTTTTTGATGGTGATATTATTTCTATCAAAAAAATTAACCCAAATTTTTCAAATACAGTATTAATAGAAGGTGCTGTTAATTACCCGGATATTTATCAAGTAAATAATGGAGATAAGCTATCTACCATTATAGAAAAAGCAGGAGGACTGCAATCAGATGCATTTACCGCAAGAGCTTATATATTCAGAGGAGATACTAATTTTTCAACAGAAGCCTCTAAAATTGACTTAAATGAATTATTAAGTGGTAATATGAAAAATGATATTGAAATATTACCAGGAGATAGAATTTCAATTATTTCTAAACGAAATTTTACTACAAGCTATGCAGTAGAAATTAGTGGTAGTGTTAGAAAACCAACTATTATGCCTTATATCAAAAATTTAAGGTTAAAAGACTTGTTAATTGCCGCTGGAGGTCTAACTTCTGATGCAGAAAGTGGAAGGATAGAAATTGCAAGTTTGGTGGATAGTGCAGATAATTATGAGTTAAAGATAAAAAAAGTAACTACCTGGAAAACAATATTAATTAATCCTAATTTAGAATTAGATAAAGAATCTGAAAATATAATTTTGCACCCATTCGACAAAATTTATGTTCGCAGAAAAATAGCTTATCGATTAATGGAAAAAGTGATTATTGAAGGAGAAGTAAACTATCCTGGAGAATACCCCTTAACCGCAGAAAATGAAAAATTAACAATGTTAATTGAAAAAGCTGGAGGATTAAAACCTACAGCATTTGTAGAAGGTGCTAATTTTTACAGATCTAATATTGGGTTGATTTCTATGGATTTAAAGAAAATACTAAAATATAAAAATACTAAGGACAATTATTATGATTTGATATTGAAAAATGATGATAGAATAATTATTCCAAAGAAAAATGAAATGGTAAGTATAGTTGGGCAAGTAAATCAAAATATTAATTTATTTGGAGAACCTAATCCAACATCTGTTAGAACTTATGTAAATGCAGCAGGTGGCTTTGATGATAGACCATGGAAAGATAGAATAAGCGTGCTTTATCCAAATGGGAAAATTAAAACAACAAAAAGATTATTTTTCATACGTAAATACCCAAAAGTTGTGCAAGGTTGTATTGTAAATGTTCCTAAAAAACCAGAGAGAAAATCATGGCAAATTCAATGGAGTGATTTAGGATCTTTTGGGTCTAGTGCACTATCTGCAATGGCTACAATGGTTACAGCTTACGCTATTTTAACAAAATAAATTATTATTCGTGTCAAACACTTTAGAAATCATACAGCAATTAATAAAGCAAATTCGAAAAAATATTTTTTGGGTAGCATTGCTAAGTTTAATCTTTGGATTAATCAATTCTTTTTTTGCTTATCAAAAAGCTCCATTATATAAATCCTATTCCAAAATATTTCCACTAACAGCCGATGGAGGTGACCCATTAAGTAGTATGAAGGCACAATTTGGCATGTCTCAGCAAAGCAATTTATCTAAATATTATAATGTAAATGAATTGGTATCTAGTAAAAATATTTCGCGACAAATAGTTACCTACCCAACTAATAATATTAAGTATAAAAAATTATATGAGTGGGTGATAGAAGATTATAATAATCAACAGTTTTGGAATAGCAATAAAATAAAACCAATTTCAGATTCCTTAGATAAAATTATAACAGCTAGTGATTTAATGACAGCAGCTACTGTAGTAAAAGTAGAAAAATCAGATTTCACTAGCATTGAATGCACCACTGGTAATCCAGAATTATCTCTTCGATTAAATGAATGCATTATTCAATGTTTATCAGATTTTTACATTAATTCCAAAACAGAAAAAGCAAGAACAGATTTAATGCGTATAGGGCTATTAAAAGATTCTCTTAAAGGTTCATTGGATTATATAGAAAGAGCACAAGCTGGTTTTGTAGATAATAGCAAATATGTAGTAAAAGAAGTTGCAAATTTACCACAATTAAAATTACAAAGATTATATGAAGAGATAGCAGAGCAATATAGAACTACAGCTATGGCTTACCAAAATGCAAATTTTAAATTACTATCAGAAAGTCCAATATTCCAAGTGCTAGACAAACCTGTAGGTCCTGTAAAAAAGTTAAAAGATAGTTGGATAAAAGCTTTTATTATCGGATTTTTACTTTCGTTTATTGTAATATTACTATTTTCAATTCGTCAACTAATTTTCAATTTAATTTTAAAAGAATTAAAATCAAGTTAGCTACTAATTATTTCCATACCCATTTCAACGCTTCTTTCCAAGTTACTTTTTTACCATACATTAATATACCTGTGCGATAAATTTTTGCACTCAACCAAATAGTGCCAATAAATGTGGCTATTAGCAAAGCCATAGATAATGCAATTTGCCAAGCAGGGGGATGATAAGCTATGCGACTCATCATGACAATTGGGCTGGTTAATGGAAATATACTTCCAAAAACAGCTAAGCTACTATTTGGATCTTGGGCTGCTTGTACAGCTATTAAAAACCCTGCAATGATTGGCATTGTAATTGGGAATGTTAAGCCTTGTGCATCTTGCGCATCTTCATTTACAAGGCTACCAACCGCAGCAAATAAGGATGCATACAATAAGTAGCCGCCTATAAAATAAAATAGAAAACTAAAGCCAATTAGCAACCAAGGCATACCCATAAACTCTTGAATTTTATTTGTGACTTCTACTTTTTTCATCATCTCTTGAGGCATAGCTTCCATACCTGGTACACCACCTATAGGCATAGTGTCATGTGGCATTAACCCCGGAAAAAATGTGCTAGATACCATAAATATAATTCCAATAAAGGCTATCCAAAGTACAAATTGTGTTAAGCCTACTAAGGCGATGCCCAAAACTTTTCCCATCATTAATTCAAATGGTTTTACACTGCTAATTATTACTTCTGCAATTCTATTTGTTTTTTCTTCCATTACACCACGCATTACCATCATGCCATAAATAAACATAACAATGTATATCAAAAAGCCAGAAAAATATCCAATAGCAGAATTCATATCTGCATTGCCAGTATTTTTATCGATAGTAATTGGTGTAAAGCTAATTGTTACACTATTCAAGCTATCAATTTGTTTTCTATTCATACCAGCATCTAGCATTAATTTATTTTGATAAACAGTATTTAATCTATCCGTTAAATAATTACTAGCTACCCCACTAATGCTACTTTCCGAAAATACTTGAATAGCGTTGGTATCTGGTAAATTATTTTTAAAAGCATTTATATGCACAAGCATATCAAATTTTTTATCTAAATACGTTTTTTGCAATGTGCTATACTCACCTTTATTAAAATAGGCAACACTTTTAGTACTGCTACTATCCCATAAATTATTCTGAAAAATTCCAGATTCATCTACCACTGCAATGTTTAATTTAGTGCCTGTAGTTGCTGACAAATAGCCCATCAATGCACTAAAGCCAATCATGACCAATGGCAAACCAATAGTGGTAAGTATAAAAGTACGCTTAGTTACACGGCTTAAATATTCTCTTTTTATAATAATTCCTATTTTACTCATTGCTAGTTTTTTATTACTATTGATTTTGAAATTGTGTAGTTGCATTATCTGCTACAAGGTCGATAAATATATCATTTAATATAGGCAGTTGTTCTGTAAAACTTAAAATTTGCAGCTGTTGTTGTATGCAATATTGCAATACTTCATTTGGTGTTGCACTATTATTTAATTGTAAAATATATTTATTTTTATCTGCAGAAATAATAGAAAATAATTGATTAGATACCAATTCTCCAGAGGCTATTTGCAATATAAATTGATTTTGTTTTTTCTCTTGCTTTATTACATCTACATTTCCTTCTAAAATATTTTTCCCTTTATTCATGAGTACTATTCTATCGCAAATTTCTTCTACTTGCTCCATACGATGCGTACTAAAAATAATGGTTGTGCCACTTTCTGCCAGCGCATAAATTTCTTTTTTAATCACCTCGGCATTTACAGGATCTAATCCACTAAATGGTTCATCTAATATTAATAATTTGGGTTGATGCAATACAGTAGTTACAAATTGTAGTTTTTGGCTCATGCCTTTACTTAGGTCTTCTACTTTTTTATTAGCCCAAGTATGCATATCCAATTTATTAAACCAATAGGCAATTCCATTGATTACTTTTTCTTTTGGTAAGCCTTTCAACAAGCCCAAATATTCTGCTTGTTCTTTTACTTTCATTTTTTTGTACAAACCCCTTTCTTCTGGCATATAACCTATCAAAGGGTTGTGTTTATTGGCATTAAAGGCTTCTCCAGCAAATAGTATCTGCCCACTATCAGGCTGTGTTATACCAGTAACCATTCGTAACAAACTACTTTTACCTGCACCATTTGGCCCTAGCAATCCAAAAATTTTTCCTGTTTCTATGGTAAAACTCAAATCATCTACAGCCAATTGATGACTGTATTTTTTTACAACATTTTTTACTTGTAGCATATTAGGGTTGATAATAATACTACAAATGTAATTGCTAACTTATTGATTGTTCATTTTATTTTGATAAACGGCAAGTGCTACTTTTTCGCCATCCATACCTGCACTTACAATGCCACCTGCATAGCCAGCACCTTCGCCACATGGATACAAACCTTTTATTTGCAAATGCTGTAAGGTATCTGCATCTCGCGGAATGCGCACTGGTGCACTAGTTCTGCTTTCAGTAGCTACTACAATAGCATCTTGCTGCACATAACCTTTTAGTTTTTTATTAAATTCTAAAAATCCTTTTTGCAAACTTTGAAAAATAATTTTAGGTAATACCTCTTGCAAATTTGCAGATTGCACTCCTGGCACATAACTGCAATTAGGTAAAGCATTACTTGTTCTGCCTTTTACAAAATCGGTAATGCGTTGTGCAGGCGCAACAAATTTTCCACCACCACTTGTATATGCTTTTTGCTCTATTGCATGTTGGTAATGCATAGCTGCCAAAGCACCATATTTTTCAAAACCCTTCATTTCTGCTGGGTCTATAGCTACCACCATTCCACTATTGGCATAAGGGTTGTTGCGTTTGCTAGGGCTCCAGCCATTTACTACTAAGGCTTCTTGCTGCGTACTAGCGGTTGCAATTATACCTCCAGGACACATACAAAAACTAAATACACCTCTACCATCTACCTGCTGTACTAAACTATAACTAGCTGGAGGCAAGTACTCACTTCTTATAGTACAATGGTATTGTGCAGCATCAATAAAGCTTTGTGGGTGCTCTACCCTAACGCCTATTGCTAATGGTTTTGCTTCTAACAAAATACTTTTGTTATGTAGCATTTCATAAATATCTGGCGCACTATGCCCTGTAGCTAGTACTACATCAGTGGCATCAATGGTTCCTTTATTGGTAGTAATGCCAACTACTTTATTTTCTTTTATTAAAATATCTAAAAGCCTTGTTTCAAATAATACTTCTCCACCACAATCGATAATTTGTTGGCGCATGGCAGTAATAATATTCGGCAATTTATTGGTACCAATATGCGGATGTGCATCTACTAAAATATTTTCACTAGCCCCAAACTGATGAAAAATTTGTAAGATTCTATTGATATTGCCGCGCTTGCCGCTGCGAGTATATAGCTTACCATCGCTATAGGTTCCTGCACCGCCTTCGCCAAAGCAATAGTTACTATCTTCATTTAATATTCCTTCTTTATTTAATACTGCTAAATCTCTGCGTCTGGTGCGCACATCTTTCCCTCTTTCTATAATGATTGGTTGTAAGCCTAATTCTATTAAGCGTAATGCACAAAACAAACCTGCTGGTCCGGCGCCAATTACAATTACCGAGGCTTTGCCATGTACAGATGGATAATCAATTATTGGATGTAAATTTTGAGGAGATTCATCTACCCATATTTTGCATTGCAGTAAAAATTTAGGATTGCGTCCTCTGGCGTCTAAACTCTTTTTTACAACAGCGAAACCAGTGCAATTTTTTGCAGCTATACCAGCTTCTTGCAAAGCTATTTGCTGAACAATAATAGGCTGTGCAGCATCGCTAGGGCTTACAACTATAGAAATTTCTTTTTGCATAATTGTGTTAGGTATTTATCCTAAAAATTATTTTTGTAATGAAGTATAAAGAGATAATAAATGCTTAAGCTTACTACTTAAATATTGCAATTAAATACTAAAACGGCAAATCATTGTCAAATGGTGCATCTGGTACAAAGCTACTTGGTGCATCCGGAATTACATTTGGTGCGGCTTGTGGCTGAGTAAATGCAGCACGATTATCTTCGTTACCAGCTTTTTGAATACGCCATGCATCAAGATTTGTAATGTAATTCGTTACCCCATTTTTCTCCCATTTGTTGCCGCGTACATCAAAAGAAACTTTTACTTCATCGCCTAACTGATAAGCGTCTAACAAATCGCATTTGGCTTGGGTCAATTGCATTTTTACAAAGTTGCTATAATTGCTATTGTCTTTAGTTTCTATCGCAAACTCTCTTTTTTTAAATCTATCATTAATTACTTGCGTATCAAACTTTGCTATTAATGTTCCTGTAATTTCGTAACTCATTTTTGGTAAAAAATTTTTCCAAAGGTAATATGCAACTAGCGTTTGTTGTAAAACATTCTGTAATTTTATTTTTTTATTTATCTACATACTATGCAACAGCGATTTTTGTTTTTTATTCCATTACTACTTTTACTAAATGCTTGCTGGCAAAAGAAACCTATTGCAACGCATTATGGTGGTGCACAAAGCATTGCTATTAATAATATGATTAGTGATAGCACCAATAATGCTTTGCCATTATTGAATACCTATCGCGCAGCAATGAATAAAACAATGGATGTAGTAATAGGTGTGGCAGATGTAGAATTAAAAAAAGATAAACCCAATGGTACGCTAGGAAGCATGGTGGCAGATGCCATGCTAATGAAGGCCAAACAAATGGATGCAGCATGTGTGATAGCAATTTCTAATTATGGAGGCATACGCATCCCTTCTTTGCCAAAAGGCAACCTTACACTTGGTAAGATTTACGAATTGATGCCTTTTGAAAATACATTAAGCATTGTGCCATTGAGCGGATATTATTTAGATACACTTTGCCAAAAAATGGCGCGTAGCGGTGGAATGCCCATTAGTGGGTTAACTTTTGGTATAAATAATAATAAAGCAGTAAATATTAAAATAAATGGAGAAGCTTTAGATCTTAGCAAATCATATAAAACATGTGTAAATAGTTATATGGCAAGTGGTGGTGATGAATGCGAGTTTATGATAGCCCTGCCCAAGCAAAGTACTACTGTATTAATAAGAGATGCCATATTAGCATTTATTAATATGCAAAATACAAATAAACAATCTTTGGTAATAGAGCCTATTCAAAGAATAACACATTAACGATGAACAGAAGAAAATTCATACAACAAACAGCTGCTGCAAGTAGCTTAATTTTAGCTAATCAATTCCCCATTGAATCATTAGCTGCTGATAATCAACGCAATAAACAATTAACTATTTTACACACGAATGATGTACATAGTAGGCTTGATCCATTTCCGATGGATGGTAGCAAATACCAAGGCATGGGAGGTGTAGCAAATCGTAAAAAAAAGATAGACGAATTTAGGCAAACAAATGATAATATTTTGCTACTAGATAGTGGCGACATTTTTCAAGGAACACCCTATTTTAATTTGTATAAAGGCGAGCCCGAAATGAAAGTAATGAGTGCATTAGGATACGATGCTGGCACCATAGGCAATCATGATTTTGATGGAGGAATTGAGAACCTTGCTGTACAACTACAGCATGCAAATTTTCCATTAGTAAATTGTAATTATAATTTTACAAACACACCATTAGAACATAAAATTCCACCGTATACTATTATTAAACGAAATGGATTAAAAATTGGCATATTAGGAGTAGGCATACAACTAAAAGGATTGGTGTTAGAAGAAATGTATGGCAACACAACATACAATCATCCAGTAGCCAAAGCCAATGAATACGCGCATTTGCTGAAAATAAAAAAGAAATGCGATATGGTAATTTGCCTTAGCCATTTAGGGTACGATTATAAAGATGATAAGATAAGCGATAAAACATTTGCAACACAAACAGAACACATCGATTTGATATTAGGCGGTCACACACATACCTTCTTGGATAAGCCGTTTTCCACAAAAAATAAAAGCGGAAAAGAAATACTTATTAACCAAGTTGGGTGGGCAGGTATACAACTTGGCTGCTTAAAATTTGATTTTTTTCAGCAAAACGATAAAGATGTATCCTTAAACAGCCATACTGGTATTTTTTTGACAAAAACAAGTATGTAAAAATTTTTTTTTTCAACAAATAAATTGTTTCTTCGCCATTCGGTTGTCCACATTGTATTTTTATTAAATTTGATGTAGTTAATCGAAAAAAGTAAGCAATAATTTATTAATCAATATTAGAAAAAATTAAACCAAAAAATGGCGAAATCATTTGAGCAGGTATGGGACAATTGTTTGAAAATTTTTCGCGATAATATTAATTATCAATCTTACAGAACATGGTTTGAACCAATCAAGCCAATAAGCCTAGATAGTGACGTATTAACGATAGAAGTACCAAGTCAGTTTTTTTACGAATGGCTAGAAGAGCATTATGTAGAAATCATTGGAAAAACTATAAAAAGAGAATTAGGCAAAAACGGTAGATTAGAATACAGAATTTTAATCGAGAACCAGAATAAAACAAATCCTGCTAGTGTGCGCATGCCAGCCGGGCAAAAAAATGCAACTGCAGAAAATAATTTTTTAGAATTTACCGGCAAACACGAAACACCTGTAAAAAATCCATTTGCAATTCCTGGCCTTAAGCGTAGCCAAATAGATCCGCAGTTAAATCCAAATCATGTATTTGAGAGTTTTGTAGAAGGAGAATGCAATCGCTTGTCGCGTAATGCGGGTATGGCTGTAGCAGAGAAACCTGGTGGCACCGCCTTCAACCCATTGGTAGTATATGGTAATGCAGGATTAGGAAAAACACATTTAGTTCATGCAATTGGCAACCAAGTAAAAAAGAATTTCCCGAACAAAACTGTACTATATGTAAGTGCAGAAAAGTTCATTAATCAATTTATAGAGCATAGTCGCAACAATGAAGTAAATGATTTCATTAATTTCTATCAATTGATAGATGTATTAATTATAGATGATATTCAGTTTTTTGCACCAGCTATTAAAAGCCAAGATGCGTTCTTTGCTATCTTCAATCACTTGCACCAAAATGGTAAGCAATTAATACTAACTAGCGATAAACCACCTAAAGATTTAGAAGGTGTGCAGGAAAGATTGTTAAGCCGTTTCCGTTGGGGTTTAAGTGCCGATTTACAAGCACCAGACTTTGAAACACGTATGGCTATTTTAGAATACAAAATGCGTAAAGAAGGATTGGAGTTGCCATTAGAAGTAGTAAAATACTTAGCTTATAATGTGCAAAACAATATTCGCGAAATGGAAGGCGCTTTGGTATCTTTATTTGCTCATAGCACATTAGTAAAAAGAGAGATTGATTTAGAGCTAACCAAAAAAGTACTACGCAATATTATAAAAACTAGCAGTAAAGAAGTAACGATAGATGCTATTCAAAAAATGGTTTGCGACTATTACACGATTACTTACGATAAGCTACAAGCCAAAACCAGAAAGCGCGAAATTGTACAAGCCAGACAAATCAGTATGTTTCTTGCAAAAAAGTTTACTAAAAATAGTTTAAAAACTATTGGAGAGCATTTTGGAGGAAGAGATCATACCACAGTAATACATAGCTGCCAAACAGTAAACGACTTGATGGATACCGATGGCGTATTTAGAGACCAGGTAAAAGAATTGCAGCAAAAAGTGCAATTGGCTAGTATGTAATAGTAAGATGATATTCTTTTCATCAAAAAGTTTACACTTCTCTTTGTAATTTAAAAGTTTTACATATCTTTGCCATCCTTCAAAAAAAGGAACAGTTCTTTTACAAACATTAATAATATATTCTGACAATTCAGGACAACATATTCAAATTTACTATAGCAATTTTGCTTAAGTGGTGAGGTGGATGAGTGGCTGAAATCACCGGTTTGCTAAACCGACGTACGAGTCAAATCGTACCGGGGGTTCGAATCCCCCCCTCACCGCCACTTAACTTAATTATAAGTAAATAGAGTTGATTAGAATATTAATATACATTTCACGAATCGATTTATTTTTATAAATAAATCGATTAAGCACACACACACCATGTTCGATTTTGAAAAATTAGACGTCTATCAAGAGACCAAAGCAATCAATAAAAAAGTTTTAGCTTTTATATTTACTTCCATTAAAGACGATTATATTAAAGACCAATGGAAAAAAGCAACCTTAAGTATGATGCTTAATTTGGCAGAAGGAACTGGCAGAATAGCAAACAGCGAAAAAAAACATTTTTACACCATTTCTCGAAGTGCTGTATTTGAATGCGTTGCGCTAATGGATGTATTGGTTGGCATGGAAATGCTTCCAGAAGAAAAATATAAAGAGTTTTACGAGTCTTACGAAAAAATTTCTAAGATGATGTTAGGTTTATTTAGAAATGTGGCGTAACTTCGCCATCCGAAAAACAAACTTTACATGAATTTAATGTATTACGGGAGGTAGTTCAGCTCGGTAGAATACTTGGTTTGGGACCAAGGGGTCGCAGGTTCGAATCCTGTCCTCCCGACAAAAGCCACTAGATAAAATCTGGTGGCTTTGTTGTTTTATAGAAACACTTTCATTTATGTTTAGTGTTTACATTCTCTATTCAGAAATTACTCAAAAATATTATACTGGTCAAACACAAAACTTTGAAAACAGAATTATTGAGCATAATGCTGGCGAAACAAAATCTATTAAAAATGGAATACCATGGAAAGTAATTTGGACTGCAGAATTGCAAACTAGGAAAGAGGCAGTTACTTTAGAAAAGAAAATTAAAATGTATGACGCTAAAAGATTTTTAACTTTGCAAGCTCGATAGATTATCCTGACTTTAGGTCAGGAGGGTTCATGCCATTGGCTTGATAAACTCCGGTTCGAAGCCTGCCGAAATAAAATAAAGATCCCGACAAAAGCCACTAGATAAAATGTGGTGGTTTTGTTGTTTTTACAAATGAAAAAATAATTAAAAATACCTAATCCATTTCCATTTTAATGCAGCTAATCTGAATATAACCTATTTTTTAGAACATCTTTTAATCAAAGAATTAATCATATCCAATGAAAAAAAAATTTATCATGATAACGAATTACATATCCAAGGTAAATCTTAATTTTACTTTGTGCACGCTAAAAAAAACATTTTTATAAAACTCCTAGTTATTGCAAGCATCAGCATAACATTGCCTGCATCCGCACAAAACCATTTATTAATTCCATATAAAAAAGCAAATCATTGGGGGCTGTGCGATACTAGTGGTAAAATGATTGTGCCTGCTACCTTTGATTCGCTTTGCCAATTTTATTTGGTAGATAATTACAAAGCACATTGCAAAGTGCCATATGCGGTATTTAGCAATGGTAAAACGATAACAGTATACAAAGAAAATAAAATGGTGTTGCAATCTAACCAGTATGATTCTGTAAAAATAGTTACCTACAAAAACGATACTTATTTATTGTATAAAAATGGAATGGTTGGCTTGCATAAAGATGGTAAAAAACGATTGGATTGTATGTATGAAAAAATTTATTTTGAAAGCAATGATAGATTAGAAGTAGTAAAAAATAATCTGCATGGCATTGTAACAGCACAAAACAAAATAATTGTGCCATTAGCATACAGTACTATTTCTGGAGAAGAGGTTGGAGAAAGTTATATTTGGACAGCCAAAAACAAAAGCGGCAAATTTACATTTACAGACAAAAATGTAAATAAAGATTACCCAGTATTATCTGCAATGACAATCACTAAAAATGAAACCTATAATGTAGATTCATTTGAAAAACAGAAAAAATATTTACTGGAAATAAAAAATAAGTTGCAAGAAAAATATAGTGTAATAACAATGATAGATTGGGAAAGCCCATACCTGAATGTAGCCAATGCAGATACTTTGATGGGCATATTTGATTATAAACAATGGAAAGAAATAATACCACCATATATGATAGCATTGGCATAAGCGAGGGTAAAGGCGAGGCTTACTTTATGGTAGCAAAAGATGGAAAGCTAGGTATGCGCAATGCGAATAACGAAGCCCTGTTGCAAACAGCGTACGATTTTTTATACCCTTCTGATAATTATAATCGCATCCTATTTTACTACCAGAACAATTTAATTGGTTTCTGTTCTTTGCAAGCTAATGCATATCCTACTAATCATAAATTGTATCGTAAAATAGTTTACTTCGATAAATACACTTTAGCAAACGCCTGGACCTTTGATATACTTGCGGCAATAGACCAACAAGGCAATTTTTATTTTGTAGGCGAAAATGGTAAAGAATATTTTTCGAAATATTAAAAATTTACAACCTATCTAACTAATTGTACTTCGCCTTTTAATAATATATCTTCATTATTATATAAACATTTGTATTTTACGATATAATAATAAATACCTAAATCACATTTAATACCTTTTTGATATCCATCCCAATTGATTGCTATATCCGAAGTTGTAAATATTTGTTCTCCAAATCTGTTATAAACACTAAAGTTATTTAATAAAATATTATTTGTATTATACAATTTAAACTGATCATTAATACCATCAGCATTAGGCGAAAACGCAGAAGGAATAAATACGGGACAATTACAATTATCAGACAATGTAAAATTGATATCATCTCTATAAGTACAATTTTTATCTGTAATTTCTAACCAATAATTACCTAATTGGGTAACATTAAAAGCATAAAGAGTGCTATTATTTTGCCACAAATATTTAGCTGTGGGACTATAATACTCGTTCAATAATATTGCATCTCCTATACAAATAGCAGTATCATTACCTAAAGAAAAATATGGTAGTGGTATTAAATTGACATAAATAGAATCTATTTTTTTACACCCGTTATTAGTAGCTGTCACAATATACCAGCCATCGCCACTTACACTATAAACTGGGCTTGTATTGCCATCTTGCCACAAATAGGTGCAATTAGGGCATGTGGCATTTAATACAACATTGGTTTGTTCGCAATGGCTAGTATCAGCACCTAAATTCACAATAGGCAATGCAATAGAATTTACAACTATGGAATCTCGAGCTTTACATCCATTTAAGTTTACTTCTACCCAATATAATCCGGCTTGATTAGCTAATACATTATTGGTAGTATTGCCATTGTGCCAAAGATAAGTAGCACCTGTTGTACTAGTAAATAGTTTATAAGCAGCATTCTCGCAAATACTAGTATCATTACCTAGATTGACTGTAGGTGTTGGCAATACATCGATATAAACTGTATTAGTAGCTGTACATGCAAAACTATTAGTACCTGTAACTGTATAAATATTGGGTGAAGTTGGGTAGAATGGTATGGCATTATTTATACTAGATGTCCAAGAATAACTAACACCACCATTAGCTGTTAATGTTACAGGATTACCGCTACAAATAGTAGTACTAGGCAAGGTTACAATATTTATAGTTGGCACAGGGTTGACCACTAATTGCAGCGTTGCAGATGCAGAACATCCTGCAGAACTAGACCCAACTACTGTATAAACACCAGAGATAATAGGATTGAAGGCAACTGCATTTTGTACACCATTAGACCATGCATAAGTATTAGCACCTGATGCAGAAAATGTAACAGCATTACCTATACAAATAGTGTCATTTGGTAAAGTAGCAATACTTAATGTTGGAATCGGATTTACTGAAACATTTACATTACTAGAATTACTACAACCAAAAGCATCTGTGCCAATTACTGTATAACTGCTAGTTACCACTGGAATAAAAGAGTTATTATTAACTACACCGCCGCTCCATGTATATGTACTAGCGCCGCTACCTGCTAAAATTAAACTACCACCTGCACATACACTAGTAGGTGTTGCAATAGCATTTACAGTAGGTTTATTATGTATATTAATATCAAAGCCATTATTACTACCATAGGTAGTTGGGTTGCTACTAATTACCCTTATTCGATAAGCGCTACCAGCAGGTGCAGCAGTAGGTATAGTACAAAAAATAATACCACTATTGGTATCAATAAGAGTTCCAATAGCTGTAGGAGTTGTAAAACTTCCTGTGTTACTAGACAGTTGTGCTGTAAATATGTTTCCGTTATTATATGAACCTGTTTTTGTATATGGCAAACTAAATGTATCACCAGCGCAAAAATTTAAACCCGCAGTGGTTGGGCTAACAATCGTATTAGGGTTAAGAACAGCGCATCCAGTATTGGTATAACAATCTAACAAGGAGACTCTGGAACCAGATCCTAATCCATTATGAGTTAAAGTGTATTGTGTAGCACCTACAGGATTATCGATGCTAATAATTGTTCCGCAAGAAGGTGCGGATGGGATGCAAAGTACTCCAGTGCCCGCATTGATAGCTGTAAAATAAGATGAACAAAAATTATTAACAGATACAGAACCGTTGTTTGTTGTAAAATAGAATTCTTCATCTGCATTGGTGCCATTTACAATTATAGTAAAGTTACACACAGGTACAGAAAAATTAAAAGTAATCACACCTGTATTACTATTAATCCACCAAGCCGGACTACTACATGTAAATGTATTGCCACCACAGGTATAGGAAAAATTTACCAATGGTGTAATATTTGCAGTAGTAACAGAAGCTGTAATACCTTGCGCATTGGTGTATGGAAAAGAAGCTATTGGTATAGCAAGCGTAGAAGAATAATTACTCAAACTGCATTGCGAAAAAGCTGTAAAAGATAGCAATAGTAAAAATGAAAAAATAGTCAGTAACTTTTTCATAATAAATTTAGATTTAGTTGCAGTAAATATACTTTAATTAATTATTAATCTATAAAAATTAACAATTAGCCGAAAAAAACATCCTATAACTCCATATCAAGTGCTAGAGGATGAATAAAAATTTAAAATTGCCAATACAATATATTTTCTATCGTGCCAATTTTTTTGCCATGTTGTTTTACTTTACTCTTTTCCATCAATTTAAATTGATTTTGTATAATTACGTTATCAACTAAGTCTATATCTTTATTGCAGTATACATATAAGGTGTAATGCAAGAATAGGAATAGCAAGTGTCGAATGATTTTTTATCATTAACTTCCTATAACAACTATTAATGGCACTTAAAATAATCAAATGCTTCTAAGCAAGCATTGCATCTGTACATACTTTTGCAAGCTGTAGATCCAAATTCACTAATCACTTTTGTGTCTTGACTATTGCAAATTGGGCAGGGTACATTTTTTATATTGGCTTGATTATCTGCAACCTTGTATTGCGGAGGTGCAATGCCATATTGTTTTAGTTTTTGTCTGCCTGCTTCTGTTATCCAATCGGTAGTCCATGCAGGGCTTAGTATGGTAGATATTGTTACATGCGTAATTCCTCTACTAATTAATTCAAACTTTATATTAGTAGCTATTACATCCATTGCAGGACATCCACTATAAGTTGGTGTAATTATTACTTCTACATTCTGTCCCGAAATACTTACATCGCGCACTACACCCAAATCCAAAACTGTAAGTACGGGCACTTCTGGGTCGAATACATTTTGTAAATAATTGTAAATAATTTCTTTAGTTATCGTCATTGTATCAATCGCAAAAAATAAAATATAAAATTAATAACAGCTATTTATCTGCTACCACTCTGCACCAGGAAAAGCTCTTTGCATATATTGCAAATCAGCCAATAGAAAACCCATTTGCTCGCTATGTACACCATTTTTACCACCACTATGCATCCATCCACTTTCTGGTAAAACCAATGTTGCTTCTGCTAATACCTCTTTTATTTTTTGCAGCCATGGTGCTTGCAATGCAGTAATATCGGGAGCTACACCATTTGCCATCATTTCTGTATCTATGTTGCTTAGCATAAACATTTCGCCAGTATAATTCCAAATTTCATCAATAGCAGTTTGCATTTTTTGTTTACTTTCTGGTGTGCCGTCGCCAAGGCGAATCACCCATTCGCTACTAAATCTATAATGATAATTTACTTCCTTTAAACTTTTTTCGGCAATAGCAGCAAGCATTTCATCTTTGCTATTTTTCATTGCAGTATATAGCAGTTGCATAAAGGTATCATAGCATAAAGCTCTAGCCATTGTTTTGGCAAAATTTCCATTAGTTTGTTCTACTAACAATATATTAGCAAACTCTCTTTCTTTTCGCAAAAAAGCCAAAGAATCTTCTGTAGCTCCATTGCCAATTAATGTAGCAGCATATTGGTAAAAACTTCTACTAGCACCAATATGGTCTAATGCAATATTACTAATTGCAATATCTACTTCTAATTCTGGCGCATGCCCACACCACTCGCATAAGCGTTGGCTATATATCAATGCATTATCTGCAAGATGCAATACGTATTTTTCTAACGACATTTTATAAAATTTAAATTGTAAAATAATCAAGTACTTAATAATCTATAATAAATACTTCTTAATCATTTACATGTGCTTTAATTCATCTGGCAAATCGTAAAAGGTAGGATGGCGATATACTTTATCATTCATTGGCTCGTAAAAACTTTCTGCATCTGCAGGATTGCTAGCATGAATTTGATTGCTTTCTACCACCCAAATACTTACACCTTCTTGCCTACGTGTGTATACATCGCGCGCATTTTCTATAGCCATAGCAGCATCTGATGCATGTATACTGCCTACATGTTTATGATCTAAACCAGCCTTGCTGCGTACAAACACTTCCCAAAGTAGCCATTCATTTTGTTGCATTTATTATATTTTTAATATTGGTAAAAATAAGTTTTTTTTAGAAAGTAGAAATAATTATTTATCTATTATGCCCAACCAATTTTTCATCATCTGCAAACCTTGTGTTGTAATATAACTTTCTGGATGGAATTGCAAGCCAATTAGATGAAAGGATTGATGGGCGATACTCATAATTACACCATTGGCATTATTAGATGTAATGCTAAAACATGCTGGCAAACTACTTGCATCTATTGCCCAAGAATGATATAATCCTATAGTAGTATTTGCGGCAATATGTTCAAATATTTTTTGATTTTCTACAACTTGTAATTGCTGTTGTGCGCCATGTTGCGGATGTTGCAGCTGTATCAACCTTGCACCAAATGCTACACCAATCGCTTGATGCCCCAAGCATATACCTAAAATATTTTTGGTAGTGGCAAAGTGTTGAATAAATGGAACTATCTCTCCAGACTCTTGTGGAGTTTTTGGGCCTGGAGAAATAATAATATATTGAAAAGTATCTGCCATTACAAAATCTATGGTATCATTTTGCATAATGCATATTTCATCTACACCACATTGCTTCAATAAAGAAACAATATTGAAAGTAAAAGAATCATAATTATCTATCAGTAATACGCGCAATACTTTATTTTTGCACAAATATAATGAAGGACTTTGTACAAAAGATGAATGAATTGGGAAAGAAACGAGAAGCGTTTTTTTTTACAATTAGTTTTGATACTACTAACTATTGGATAGGCAGCGCAGAAGAAGCTTTTAATCATCAAATTTTATTTTCTTTTCCTAATAAAAAAAATCATTCTTTAGAAAATACAAACCAACAAATCAACTTAGCAATTTCGCCTATTGCCTATAACGATTTTCAAAAATCATTTAATACAGTGATGCAAGAGATTGAATATGGCAATAGTTTTTTGTGCAATCTTACTGCAAGCACACCTATAGCAACAAATGCAGATTTACAAACAATTTTTACTACCGCTAAAGCAAAATATAAAATTTATTTTAAGAACCAATGGACTTGTTTTAGCCCTGAATCTTTTATACAAATCAATAATAATTGTATTAGTACCTATCCTATGAAAGGCACAATAGATGCAAGTATTACAGATGCAGAAAAGACAATTTTACAAGACCCAAAAGAAACTGCAGAACATTATACTATTGTAGATTTATTGCGTAATGATTTAAGTAGCATTGCAGAAAATGTAGTGGTAGAAAAATTTAGATATACAGATAAAATAGAAACGCAACACAAAACCCTTTTGCAAATTAGTAGTAGCATTAAAGGAGAAATGCCAGAAAATTGGCAAAATAATATTGGTAGCCTGTTAGAAAAATTATTACCTGCAGGAAGCATAAGTGGCGCACCAAAGAAAAAAACAATAGAAATAATCAACGCGGCTGAAACTCACTACAGAGGCTATTATACAGGCATTGCAGGCTACTTTGACGGTAAAAATATAGACACCTGTGTACTAATTCGATTTATAGAAAACACTAACAATGAATTGATCTACAAAAGTGGTGGAGGTATTACCTGCAATAGCAATCCTATTTTAGAGTATCAAGAGTTAATCCAAAAAATTTATATACCTACTTAACTATGCAAACATTTTTTGAATCAATAAAAATAGTAGATGGTATAATTTACAATCTTGATTTGCACATTAGCAGAATGAACCGTGCTATTAAAATGTATTACCCAAATACGAACTTAATTGAAACCTTAGCAATAAACATACCAATAAAATATAAAAAAGGATTAGTAAAATGTAAAGTGTATTATGCTGCATCTATTACAGAAATAGAGTTTAGCTTTTATCATCGCAATTACCCAAAAGGTTTTTATTATGTGAAAGACGATAACATTAATTATAATCACAAATACACCAATCGAGAAGATTTAGATACACATCGCCAAATGGTGAATGATGGCGATGAAGTAATTATTGTGAAACACAATCTGCTTACAGATAGCACATACAGCAATATTTGTTTGTGGGATGGCAAGCATTGGCATACACCAAAGTATCCATTATTAAAGGGTACTAAGCGAGAGCAATTATTAAAAGAAAATAAAATAGAAGAAAAAGTATTGCTTACAGAAGATATTGTAAACTATTTAAAAATTAGTTTTATCAATGCCATGAATGATTTAGGCGAAAGAGAAATTGTGATTAAGAAAATCAATCCGACCAAGGAGGATTAGATTTCTTAATCCCGATGAATCCTCGGGATTAAGAAGTAAAACTACTTCAGCATTTTACTTATTGCTTTCAAAAATCCATCTGTATCATCTGGGCTAATACATATAAATTTTCCATTGGTTAGTTCTACTACAAATAATTTTTCTTGATTGGTTACAAACCATTGCATTCTGCCATGCTGCTTGCTAGTAAAATACCCAGTATAACCAAATATGCCACCATTCCCCATTACACGAATCACGAAACCCATATTTTTTTTGGTAATGTAATTTGCAGATTTAATTTCTGATAAAGCATATGTTTTGTTTTTCCATTGTCGCTGAATAACTAATTGCCCTTCTGCTAAGCTATAACCTTTTACCCAAAATAAAATACAATATGCAAAAGCAACCCATAACATCAAACACAATAATACAAAATATGGCAAATAACTTTTATCTGCCTCATTGCGCAATGCAAAAAATAATATGATAGGAAATAAGGTAAAAATAGGACTTACCAATCCAGTAATTATTTTGCTAACCGTATCTAAAGAAGCCTTAAAATATTTACTCATATACTACACCGCAAAACTTTCACCACAGCCACAAGTGCGGCTAGCATTAGGATTAATAAAATGAAAACCCTTCCCATTCAATCCATCACTAAAATCCAACTCGGTATTTACTAAATATAAAAAGCTTTTCAAATCGCAAACTATACGAATACCTTTGTCATTAAACTCTTGATCCATTGGTTGTAATTCGCTATCGAAATCCAATTTATAACTTAAGCCACTGCAACCACCACCAGCTACCCCTACCCTTACAAAATGATCTGCAGTACTTACACCAGATTCTGCCATTAAAGCTTCTACTTTAGCTTTGGCTTTATCTGTAATATAAATTGCATTTTCTTGTGCTGTTGCTGTCATGATAAAATATTTTTATAGTAAAATATAATTTGATAATAGTCAAAAATCAAACCATTATGAATATTGCAAAGTTACAACACATTTTGTCTGACAAATAGTTATAGAGTAGTAAAATTTCAGGAAATTATGGCTGCATCTTCTGGCATGGTGCATACACCTATAAGTAGTCCCCACAATTATAGGTGAGATAAAAATAAAACAGAAATCGAGCCGATGATACGAGATATTAATCCTTCCAACACCGTCGTTCCCTCCGATGTTTCAATAGGGGCAGAAAGTCCTTCCTGCTTAATTATTAGATTAACAAAAATGCTCCACTATTTCTAGCGAAGCATTTTAATCTTTTAATTGCTAAATACTAATGCACTATTTTTTCTTCTAGTTCCAAAGCAGGCATACCATTTTTTACACGATAATCGTTGATGGCACTTTTAATTGCATCTTCTGCCAATACGCTGCAATGTATTTTTACAGGAGGTAAAGCCAACTCTTCTACAATAGCCATATTATCGATAGCCATCGCTTGGTCTATGCTTTTACCTTTTAGCCATTCTGTAGCTACACTGCTACTTGCAATAGCGCTACCACATCCAAATGTTTTAAACTTCGCATCTTTTATAATGCCAGTTGTTTCATCTACTTCTATTTGCAAGCGCATTACATCGCCGCATTCTGGTGCTCCTACCAAACCAGTTCCTACCGATTTTGATGCCTTATCTAATGTTCCTACGTTTAAAGGATTATTGTAATGATCTAATAATTTTTCTGAATATGCCATTTTAATTTGATGATTTTTTAATTTGATGATTAGTAAATTATTTTATTGCTATTATTTTATTTATGTTTTATTAATTGGTGAATTATATTTTTTGGTTACATTCAATTATCAAATTACCAAATCAACCAATTACCAAATTCTAATGGTGTGCCCATTCTATTTTGTCTAAATCTATTCCTTCTTTAAACATTTCCCAAAGCGGACTCATTTCGCGTAATCTGTTTACGGTATGTGTTACTAATTTTACTGCATGATCTACTTGTTCTGCTGTTGTAAATCTGCTTAAGCCAAAACGCAAACTGCTGTGTGCCAGGTCATCGCCTAAACCCAATCCTTTTAATACATA
>Ga0114967_10001017_pt1 | contig 23371 bp, 37 predicted proteins | sample M_130628_MF_Meta_FD_92639 | JGI IMG/M metagenome (GOLD analysis project Ga0114967, IMG submission 92639) | Freshwater microbial communities from Lake Montjoie, Canada to study carbon cycling - M_130628_MF_MetaG | ecosystem: Environmental > Aquatic > Freshwater > Lake | place: Lake Montjoie...
CTTAAAAGCGGCAATAACATCTTTGCCATAGCCATTACGGCCCATCCAATCAATAACCTTAGGCTTTAGATCCTTACCGGAACTTTCCAAACGATAGTAAGCCATTGATGATTGGAAATTACGGAGGAATTGATCGGCTGTCCAAGTTTCGTGACCGTCCCATTTTGGACTAGTATCGCGAGGGGTAGATCGTCTTGATTTAGTTGCTGTAGCCATTTTGGACCTTTCTGAGTGGAGCGGGGTAAGAGAATCGAACTCTCAGCATTAGCTTGGAAGGCTAAGGTATTACCACTATACGAACCCCGCATTTGTTTAAACTATACTTATATTATACAGTACAGAACACACTTTGTCAAGTCTTGGTTTTACCAAAAGTCTTTTTATCGTCAATTGGTTCTTCACCGCCTGGAGCAACTTTATTTAACTCCGGAGCAACCCTACCCAATTCTTCCTGACTAATAAATCGGAGTGGAGGATTTAGGGCTTTCCAGCTATCAGGTGTAAAAATATTTACAGGTTTCCAATACTTATGTAGTATATTATTAATAAAAACAACCGCAATAATAAGTACTACAAATCCTAATGCAGTTAAAATACTGCCGCCTAGCCAAACGGCTGCTTGATCCATATCCATTTTAATCATCCTCTTTATTTTCTACTACTATCCAACCTAATTTTTTCAGGTCTTCTCTTACTTCTATTGTAACTACACTTTCCGAAACATAACCGTTTGTTCTGTTTCCGCCATCGCTGATACCACTACAGTACCAATCTATGTAGTCGCCCTTCTCCAACATGTCTGCTACAATACCTCCAGCTGAACGCCATGAGCATGACCATGTTTCTTCTTTGAGAATTGGCACTACGGCCAATTTCATAAATTCATTGTTGCACAGAGCCGCATAGATATTTTGAGCATAGTCGTCACTGGAATGAGCTTTTTCTACTATCCACTCAGTTGAGCGCAGATCGTATTCTAGATTGTTTTTTTGCCACTCCGGGTCGTGTATCTTGTTAGCTTCGTCGATCTTGATCTGTTCCCACCAGTCAAGATAATCTTGCTCAGGTTCTTTACCTGCTTCTTCGGCCTGTTTAATATAACCTTCTTTTTGGAAGGTGTGTCGTTCAGGACTGCTTGAAACTTTTGACATCTTTGATTGCCTTCTTTAAGGTTTCTGCATAGTTAAGGGCCTGCTGTTCGTTCATAATGAGATCAGCTTCGTATTCGATATAGCCTTTGGTTAGCAAGGTCCACATCTTCTTCCATCGGCTCATACTCCACCATTTACTTTTAGTAGTAGTATAGATAGTCACAGATATGATCTGCTCGTCTGCTTCTATCCAAATATTATGATTGTGATCAGGTGATCCACACTCGCAAACAATCTGATAACATTTTGAATTACCGTAATCGTTGCGTTTCAATATACCTTGAGCAGGTATTTGTGCTTTTAGGTCCATAGACTTTCTCTAATTTTGATAAGACGGATCATCATGGCTTCATCTTCTTTGTTGTAGGCCGCCTCAATCTTTTGAAGAAGTTTGTGAGCTTTGTCGCTGGCTTTCTTATCTTCAGCATCCTTGCTGTTCAAACTGGAAAAGAAACTGCCTGGATATTTTACTCGCATGGCTTCGCAGTAAGCTGTCCAGCCACTTACTTCATAAGGATCAGGACGATTGCGATAGGTAGTAGTCCACCAAGTATAAAGCTCAATAATTTCCTTAGCGGCCTTGGCTTGATAAGTTGGCTCAGCTAGATGTTTTTCGCCTTCTTCTAAAAACTCTTCATTGGTTAATTTTTCAGCCCAACGCAGATATTCAAGTCCGGCTTCTGGACAACGCCAAGTGCGCCAGCGTAGCCAACCACTACGCCACCATGGAGTTTCAAATTTAGTTTTGGCATCGTCACTCCACATGCAGTGGTGCCAGGCTTGTTCTATTTCAACAAAGTCCACCAGCTCATTAAACAGACAAGGAAGAAAACGACTGCCAACATCACTCCAGTTACCCGGTTTGATGTCTCGAGGATGTGCGGTAAGAGCATGGCTGTGAGAAACCCAGCGATTATTAATATAATAGCGTATATCATTTATTTTCCTAGCAGGCCATGTTACAAAATCTTGTAAATGGCCAAGACCTTCTTCAGCTAACCAATAGCGAAAGTTATGTTTCATTTGTGCCGCAGTAGTCCATTCGTCCCATTCTTCCGCAGTACCTGCAGACAATTTTGCGGTACCTCGAATCCAATCAGCGAAAGGACTGCAACTCCAATAGTTACTATGTTGTGCCATGTTTGCTCCTTGTTTGTATTAATTATACAATTAATCTTTAACTTTGTCAAATCTTAAATAGAATTCAGAAAGTTTTTTCTTTTCCAATTCTGCTACAATTATGTACTGATGTCCCCAATTTACTGGATCAGCTTGTCTATGCCATACTGGTGTATCGATAGCGTGTTCCATAACAAACTTACCTGATTCGCTAGATTGCCATTCCCAAAGAGGTTGTGCGGCATATAGATCCGGATCTTCAACATCGCCCATAGTAAACCGATGAACAACTACTTCATGTATTTCTTCAACATGACGATAGCCGTCCTTGTCGTGTGTTTGCCATCTTACTTTCCCCATACCAGGTAATACACGGTTATAAATTTTTCAGCATCACGCTTGGTTTTAAATTTCCATATGTTCCATGCTATTCTTCTAGCCTTATCTTCTAATTGTTCTACTGCCCATTTAATCTGTTCGTCTAGATCGGAACTATGGTATGGATTGCCTGCATCATCTACACTTTGCCAATATTGATTAATAGAAAGCAACCAACCTCTTCCAGATTTTACAAGTTGTGGTTTAATAATAGCTTCATTTGACTTTGACCACTGCATCATTACCTGATCAAGTGTTTGAGTAATAGCTTCATTTGACTTTGACCACTGCATCATTACCTGATCAAGTGTTTGAGTTAATGTTGTCATTCTTTTTAGGTCGTTTAGTAAATGTTCTCTTTTTGCTAGGACGCTTGTTGTCAGTTTTTCTTGGAACAGGAATTCTAAACTGATCGTTCTTTGCTCGTTCAGCTCTTTCTATTGCGGCATGAATCTGTTCTGGAGTAGGTTCTTCATCTTCATCTTCGTTGAGCATTTCTTCAAGTGTAACGCCCTCAGGAATAGGTAATTGAATTCCTACTTTCTTTAACAAACGATTGGCCGCTGTAGCATCTGCTCGTATATTTCTAAAGAACGCAATGGGTCCTTTAGCATCCGGACTAATCTGATCAAAGTCTCGGACTTCGTATACATCGTCAATACCTGTCTTAATTTCAATCACATATAGTTCGTGACCGGGACGATGATTTTCATTTAAGTGATCAAGAGTGATAATCTCAACAACTCTACCTTCTGTAAGATTTCTTTCACCTAGGTGAATCCAAACCTTATCTTTTATATTATATTGTTCAGTCATGCTGGTTGTTTTTCTCTAGTTCTCGAATCAAGCAGGTCTTTAACAAACTTCAGCGCCTTGCGGTCGGTGTCGTAGATATATTCTTCGTCTGCCTCATCACTACGCAGAGTGACGATCACACCATTCTTTGCTTTGCGTATTTCGATGCTTTCGAACGCTGAAGTTTCTTGTGCCATTATTGTTGAACTGATAAGTTATAGTTAAAGTGGAAGATGCCAATATGGGCAACTTCTTTACTTAACTCTTGATCACACCAGATTTGATATCCTGCTTTTTGAGCCTGTTGGCAGAAGAAAATATCTTCACCAATTTCTAGATTCAATTCTGGAATGTATTCTTGTAAGTAGTGTGGGTGTGGAACCTTTTCATAGACTTCACGCTTGACCAATACAAGCCCGTGTGGTAATACATCAATAAGTTCCATTGCTGGACTATTGTCTGTAGTTTGAAATTCTGTAAATGTTCCTGCAGATCCCATCATGCCTGTAAAGTTAGCATTGGGGAAACGACGGCGGCGATAGTTAGCACCAACGATATCTTTGTTTCTTGCCAACATTCGCATAGGTGCATCAACCGGGAATTTCATATCGCTATCGACCCACCAAATGTAATCAAAGTCTGACTTCAAAAAGATGTCAACTAGGTTACGACGAGCAATAGTAATTACTGATCCAATGTTGAAGGCACAATTAATACGGATGCCGTTAGCAACTAGATTAGCCGCGGCCATTGCTAGATGTTGTGCAAATTCAGCATTGACCATTTCCATTGCTGGAACAGCAATCATAATGCTAGGACGATTTCCCTGTGCTCCAGCCGCTACACCGGCTGCCGCGGCGACCGGTGCTTTTGGCGCTGGTCTGCTAGGGATATTTAATTTACCTCTGTTGTTCATGTTTTTCCTTTATAATTTATAGTAACATATTAGAGTGACTTATACAATAATTATCGTAATTTTATTTTGCCGAATTAGTTTCTGAGTCTGAGAAAACTAGTTTTGCACTGCCTATAGTACCAGGCATATCTAATATCATTGGACTGCTTTCTGGAATTGGCAAGTTGTCATAGTATGTTGAACCAATGTCTCGAACATATTCAAGTATTAATTCATCAGAATCTATAGTGATATAGGTTATAGCATCCCAAGCAATATTAGGAACTATACCATTTTTCTTACATTCGGAGTAATAATCATCTTTAAAGTTGCTATCGGTCCATTGGAATACTTGTTCAGGACTATCTGCTTCATTGGATAATAACGGAACTTCGACATGTATTTGATATACATTAAAAGTTTTTGTATCAAAAATACAATGACAATATCCGTTTCCGTCTACATCACGGAACTCCATAAACTGTGCATTTTCACCAAAGCATTTCCATAGATAGGGATCTCCCCCAGAAACACGACCACCAGCGGCTATAATAATATCAAGTAACTTCATGACAACTCCTATACAAAATACTATACAGTAATTTTATCTAGTTGTCAACCTGTTATCTAATGATCCACTCTCTATTTTGAAAAGGTTTTCCCAAACGAGCCTTGGGCAAATAGTATATCACTCTTTTTTTGACTCTTCGAAGTATGATATGATTGTGATTGTGTCCAAATGCTTTAAGATACATTCTCCAACTGTTGTGACTGCGATTCAAACCTTTTTGATTTTCGTTAAGATAATTGACTATTCTTTGAGAATCACTGTTAAATTTTCTATCTAGTTCACATGCAATGTTGAAACTATATGCATCAATCTCATCGTTATTACCGAGGTATTCTTGTTCTTCTCTTTGCTTGGTGCGTTGAGCATCGCTAGGATAATCTGGTAACGATTTAAATTTACGCTTACGAAATTGTCTCATATGAATAATTTCGTGTAATATAGTATCGGAAAAACTTGTACAGAATTTAGTAAATCTTCTAGAACTCATACAGATTGCTTCATCTGACTTATTATATGCTAATACTATTCCTATACTTTTTTTACGATCTTGATCGCAATCACTATAGTAAGTTCCGCCAACATATACCCAAGTTGGTAATACTGCTAGGTCAAATTGTTTTTTAGTCTTAATAGGTAACCAGTTTTTAAGATGTCTAATTACAATATTGTGAAACTGGTCTTTAGTTAGATGTTGGTCTACAATACGATCTTTAATAGAATACATGAGATTAAACAGTATCTGACTGTTTAATTTAGACCAATTGAATGAAGCAACAGTAGCCATCATATGCCTTCTATGTATAATAGTAATTATACACTTTGTTTTGAGCGTAATCTATGTACTTAATTGCTCAATTACTAGTCCAGCTTTTTGTAAAAAATCGATACCACTAGTATCCCTATAAGTGTTCCTATATAGAACACTGCTAATACCACTTTGGTATATAAGTTTGGCACAGTCCAAACATGGAGCATGGGTAATAAACATAGTAGCACCCATACCAGATTCGTTAGATTTAGCAAGTTTCGCAATCGCATTAGTTTCAGCATGTAATACCTCCGGTTTAGTTTTTAGTTTATATCTATTGGTAAACGGTATAGCATTATCACCGAACCATTGAATTTGGGGTTCTTCTTCAAACGGCCATTGTTCATAAATTTCGTTGGGATCTAACCAACCTCCGGCATCACGGCTCATGTATTCTTTATCTTCACAGTTGTTATCCCAACCTGCAGGCATGCCATTGTAGCCAATACTAATGATACGATCATCTTTTACAACAATCGCACCAACATGTAGTCGTCGGGCATGACTTAGTTCTGCAAATGTTTCTGCAGTCTTCATATATGCTTGTTTAAATTTCTCTTTCATTTAATTCCATCCATGTGTGGTCACCCATATATTTTACATGAGCCGTATACTCGTAGTCAACTGGTGCAGCCGTCGACCAGTCATTTGGTCCGTTTAAAACTAGTAGAGTTTTTGATTTCCTTTTGTCCCAAACTAGCCAATAGCTGTGTCCTAATACTGGTTGAAAATGGTATTCAGCGGCATAGACTAGATCAGTTATTTCTAATCTTCGTTTAATTTCTTCTGCCTGTTTTTGCAGTACAGACACTAATTCCATGATACGATCATATTCTTGCTGGGCATATATCCTAGCATGGTTGATCATAATGTCCTTCTGCTTTTCAACAGGGATTAGATCAAACTTTGGACCACTACTTTCAGTGGCATAGGGAGTTATATTTCGATTAAGAAACGGAATAAGTTCGTCGCCTACTTGGCTATCATAACTAGTCCGGCCTTTTGATATGTTAGATTTTTTTGTCATATATTGGCCGGCCCTGCAAGAATCGAACTTGCACTATTTGTTTCGAAGACAAATGTGATATCCATTTCACCAAGGACCGATGTTTGGTGTGGTCGGTAGGATTCGAACCTACAAGGAGAACTAAGTTCGTCCTGTCCCCAGATTGGGTTAATCCTATCGGGAGGTCTACCATATTCCACTTACAACCACAGTACAATTATATAATAATTTATGTAAAAAATCAACTTAAATGGATAATCTTTAACTACTAAGATAAATAAAATACTATGTAAAAGGACACCGTCATGATCGTAAGCAACCTCCAACCAGAATTTGAAACACATTGGGTGGACCTATTACGATTAGACCCTGTCCATCCTGTTGATGATAAAAAAGATCTTCTAAGAAGATTGGGATCGGATCGAGTAATTTACACTCTAATCTATGAAGGAAAGCCTGTTGCCCTACTGCAAGTGGCACTCACAACAACTGCTCCTTTGACTGCTACTGAACTTTGGAACAAAAAAGAAACTGAGGGTGACTTTTTATATGCTGTATTTTACAGTGTGTTTAGATTACCCGGAACAGAAAATGTCAAAGGTAATGTAGCCGATATTATATTTTCGGCAGCTAATGATCTCAGTAATCGTTATCCAACAATTAGTAAATTTATAACACTAAGTCCTATTCCTAGCCTAAGAAAAGGTTTTGCTAAGAAGCCAGACATTGAACAGGTTCAAGAATATATAGCCAATAAAAAAGACCCAGTAGCAAGATTCCATATGAAGAATGGAGCCTTACCCTGGGCCGTTCGTCCTAAAGCGGACTATAGTAAATTGCGTAGAGGCGAAAGTTGGGGATGGATGGTCAGTTATGATTATACTCCAATGTTAAATAAAGCATCAGAACCTATCAACGAACAACCTATCCTTCAAACAATCTAACTACATTGTAGGGCCGTTGCCGTTTTTAAAACCCACTGAGCCACCTTCTGCTTCAATACGACGAATAACATCTTCAAACAAGATAGGTGCAAAGTCTGTTTGCTCTACGCAAACGCAATGGTAACGGGTGTCAATTTCGTATTTGCCCCATACCTCGGCCATTACTCGATTTGCATGAGTATGTCCGTGAATGTTAGTACCAAAACGACCTAACGATTCTGGATGTAAAGGAATATGACTCAAGATCATTCCGTTCATTACATGATATGCTCTTAACTCACGAAAATACTTGCGGTACTCGTCGTCAGGAAAGATGTCATGATTACCACGGATCAACACTTTGTCCCCGTTCAAGCGAGCTAATGTAGGCAATGCTCGACGGTTAATAACAACATCGCCCAAGTGATAAATTTTATCTGTGGGCTTGACTCTTTCGTTCCAAGCCTTGACCATAGCTTCGTCCATTTCTTCTGGACTATCCCATGGCCGTAACTTTGTTACACCATCGTCGCGTGTAAAGCGACATACACCCATGTGTCCGAAATGGGTGTCGCTAACTAAGAATACTCCGGGCATATTCGCCTCCTTTCTTTAATAAGTCTCTTTTACAATTTTAAATTCTGTTGTTGGATACTTTGCTTTAAACTCTTCAGTGTTAACAAATTCGTTGAACTGTTTGGCATTAAAAAACATGCGATGAAATACGGATTTGTGATCTAAAGTAGTTACTGTGAGGTAAACCGATTTTGCTTTGCCAGCCATTTATTATCCTTTACTCGATTGATTTTCTAAAAACTATCTCTTGTCTTGCAAATGCATCCTGCTCCCAAGGTAGATCCAAATACTTAGTTCGTTTGGTATAGCGTTTGCCCTTCCAAAAATTCTTTCCATCTACAATTTGTAGTATACCTTTGGCCATTTGTCGAACATGCGCCATTTCGTGTGCAAGGATAATACCGATGTCTTTAAGTTTACCAGGTTTGATAACTACAACATAACTGTCAATGGTATCTAACGGATATGTCGCACCTTCGTGATCGCAGGATTCGACGGTAACTAATACAGTCTTACGACTATTAACTAAACCCAATTGTTTAATCATAGATGGTAAGAGTGCTTCAACCCACTTTTTGTGTTTTGAATTTTTAGATTCAACGATAAATTCCATGTAAACTCCTTGTTGTATGCTATAATTATAGCATGGTTTTACCAACTTGTCAACCAGCAGAGTTCAATTTGAGCAGATACATAGTTACTTCTGGACCGTCAACTATAACAATATCATTTGGATACTTATTACTACCCGTATACCATTTGGTTGATTTTGCACTAGCTCTCCAAACTTTAACCATTTTTTTGTTGAGCTTTTTAACTGTACCAACTTCAAGACTATTATAGGCAGGATAAACAACACAGTCGCCTATGTTTAATACTCGTCCTAATTTGTCCTTGTGGATTGGCTGTTCCTTAGGCGGCATACCAAATTTCCTTGAACCCTTCTTCTTCAGTGGGCATTTCAAAACTATCAATCATACCCTGTACAACTGACCAAGGAATAATCTTACCCGGCCGGCTAGCCAATCTGCGCTTCAACTCTTCTTCATCTGGAGTCTTAAACACAATCGCAATGTGCTCGTATTGACTGTCTAACAATGTGTTGAACTTGCGCTTGCGGCTAGCAACTGTGGTACTGGTTTGATCCCAAACAAAATCTAAAAAATTAGCCTGACAAGTCAACGCATGATTGGTCATTAAACGAACTGCAATTGGCATGTACTCATCGAATACATCAGAATATCTTTTCTCTTGTTCGATAGCATAGTCTTCAACAAACTTGTCTGTACTAACAATGGGCATGTTTTCGGCCCACTCTTGGTTCTTTATCCAAGTACTTTTACCTGAACCAGGAACCCCGATTAATTGATAACACTTGTTCATATACCCTCTTCTAAATCTCTTCGTGCCCTGCGTTCTGCAGCCAATGTAAAAACCTTTTCATTATCATTGGTCCAATCAATAGTCTTAGGAAGAATAATTCCAAAATCAGTTGTAATACCGTTAATAGTATGCGGTTCATTTGGATCATAAGTCCAACCTAATGACTTCATCATACGATGCTTGACTAATAGGTTAGGACTGCGAAACGCTTCAGTGTCATCAAAGCCTAGCATGACACCAATTTCGCAAACTGCACCACTACGGCACACACCTGCTACACAATGGACAATAACATTCATTCTATGTTCTAATGCGTGTTGCAGTAGGCGCACAAGTTCTGCGGCCTGCTCGTGACTACATCGCATAGCCTCATCTAAACATTCATCTTTTTCTTCAATATCCAAAAATTCAAATTGATGAACTTCTTTAAAAGAATATTTAGGTGTAGGGAAATCTCCTGGCGGATCTACAATTTGAATCAACATGGCATTTATGCCAGGATCAATGTGGAACCCTCTTTTAATATCACTCAATGCTACATTCTGTATCCACGGCATTATATGCGCTCCTTCTTTACTCGTCCAATTCGTGATGCTTTGTTCCAATCGTATGCCACACCATCAGGGCACATACCATCCTTAACTGCATCTACTCCAAACATTCCACAGACTTCGAAGTCCGGGCCTTTAATTGTTACAAACATACCAACTGTTTTGGCAAAAGACATTGCTTCAGCCAAAGTTGTACACGAATTTAATGTGAGTTTATTTTTGCTTATTACCTTATACATACTGATAGTATAGCATAGATTTTACCATATGTCAAGTAATACTAAAGTAGTATGGTCCCGCCGCTGGGGATCGAACCTAGATTTGAGCGTTAGGAGTGCCCCGTATTATCCATTATACTACAGCGAGAAATTATTTTTGACTATCGCCCTTGGCAACCCTATAGTTGTCTTCCACGCTGTCTGGTGTACTAACTTCAACTATAGTGCCTTCTTCTAAGCAAATAACCTGATGAGGCTTCAATGGTTCGTTATGCCAAGTATCACCGGATACTAGTTCACTTTCGTGTTGTGTTGCATCCTTGGTATCAATCCATTTTACTGTGAACTTACCACTTAATACTAGCCAAGTCTCTTCTTTGATGTTGTGGAAGTGCATACTAAATTTTGCACCTGTATTAAATTTTAATAGCTTACCACAATAGCTATCGTTAGTTGCCCAAATTAATTCGTGACCCCAACCTTTTTCTACAAAGCCTCTTTCTCTTGTCATTTAAACCATCCAATCTTTTTGCCTTCTTGTTTACGGCGTTCATATTCTTCTGGGCTACTAGGATAACGCAATGCCCATACTGCACACATTAACATACCTAATCCTACTCCTGCAACCAGTTTCCAATTATATGTAGTAAACCAGAGAATGATCAAACTAACATCCATAGTAATAACCATAGCCCATTTACCATATGTAGGAAATACACGCTTCTCCGCCCAATTGGTCAAAAATGGTCCGAACAGTTTGTGGTTCATAATCCAGTCATGCCATTTTTTAGATCCTCGAGCAAAACAGTAAGCGGCTACTACGGTAGGAGTTGACCACGGTATACCCGGAGTAACAACTCCTATGTATGCAACACCTAGGAAAATAAATCCCAATGTCATCCAAAATGCTTTTTTAATTTGATCCATTTTTAATTTCTTGTAATGTCGGGGCATATACACCCATGTGCTGAATTGTTACAGCACTTGCATCTATGGCAAAGCCCATTGCTTTATTCATATTGTTTGTATTTAAGTACTCGTATACCAGTGCAGATAAAAATGTATCTCCCGCTCCGCATACATCTGCCACTTCTACAGTTCTAGCACCATGTGCCCACCCATCCCAAACTGCACCCTTTTCACCATAGGTAACAATTAACCATTTAGCGTCGGGCAAAGTTGTAGCGAGGCTTTTTTCCAGAGCATTTATTTTAACATAGGCACCGTTGAATCGTGCTAGGTCTGTTTTCTTTGTGTCAATGAATACGGGACATAAGACAGTGTTTATGATTTCCTCAACAAGTTCATAACTTATTGTACCCTTATTATAGTCACTGATAACAACTGCATCATAAATCTGAGGTATTTCAGTTTCAAACTCCATCGGTTGAGAAATGATATCGTTGTCAATTCTAACTATCTGTTGCTTACTACGGATATCTATCAGTCTAGTTTTAGTAGATGTTTTGCCACCTAAAAAATCAACATCGCATCCTAGTGCTTTTAGGTTCTCTAAAACATTACCTGCCATTCCTGGCTTATCTATTTGATAGCTAAACTTAAAGACAGGGACAGGTGCTTCGGGGCTGATACGATCTACTGTACCGTATTTGTACACATCGGTACAATCATCCCCTAGTAATAATATCTTGTATTGTTTTGGTTGTTGAATGTTCTGTTCTGTCATAAAATACTACTTCTGGTACTAGTTCTTTTCCAACTACGCTTCGATCTTTATAGTCACTGCCTTTGACCATAATGGCTGGGTCATACAATTTAATCTTCTCTACAAGTTCCTCTTTGCTATCGAAGAACCAAACATCGTTTACTACTTTGATGTTCTTTAACATAAACCAACGATCATATTGGTTGTTAATTGGTCTCGAGTCGCCTTTAAGCTCTTTTACTCTGCGGTCAGTGTCTATTAAAACCAACAGATAACTGCCCAGGCTTTTAGCATAGTTTAGCATTTCGATATGTCCTCTGTGAAGGATATCAAATGTTCCGTTAACTATTATTTTTTTCATTTAGTGTGTTATTTAAATGTGTAAGATCCGCACAGGTATATTCTTGATAGCTATGTTTTAAATTATTGGGCATAGCTACCCATTCTATAATACTTGGTTTTTTTATAGAAATTTCGTTGGCAATATCAAAGAAACTTCTTGTCTTACCTGTCCCTGCATTCCAAAGTCCGGATTGTTCTATATCTAAAAACTTTTCATGTATTTCGATAATACGATCAACATGGATAAAATCACGATGATAGTTTTTACTGTTATCAAATAGTTTAATAAGCCCTGAGTCTGCTTGTTTATTGAATTGAGTATATGGGCTAGCCTGACCACCTTTATGCTCTTCCCCAGTACCGTAGACATTAAAGTAACGGAATCCCTGTACTATGTTTCCGCCTCGATGTTGTTGAACATATCTTTCAAAAAGATATTTGCTCCAAGCATAAGGAGTTCTAGGGTCAACTTGAGCAGTTTCTTTAAAGTCTGTGCCTAGACCGTATACACTGGCACTACTGGAATATTGTAGATTAACGCCAAATGTTTTACAGTCGTCAAACAATCTAATGCTAAAGTCTAGATTCTGTCTTAGGATCTTATCTACATCTCGCTCGGTTGTAGAACTGATAGCACCAAAGTGCATGACCCAATCATATTCCATTACACCGGGAAACTCATCCTCATTATACTCGTATGTAGAAACATCATGCTTTGTTTTAAAATATTCTAAAGCATTTTTTCCTATAAACCCTCGATGACCTGTAATAAGTATTTTCATTTTATATTGGTCGGTGTGACACGATTCGAACATGCGACCACTGCGTCCCAAACGCAGAGCTCTACCAGGCTGAGCTACACACCGTTATTCTTTCTTTTAATCTTCATTCCAACATAGGTGCCGGAAAAGGCACCTGCTATTGCTGGTATAACTAACCAATGATTAGTGGTATAATTTATAACTGCTACACTTCCTAGAATATAACAGGCTACGGACCAGAAGCTCGCACCTAATACATTATCGTTGGCTACGCATCTCAAATAGTAAGTGTAGACAACATCTAAAAAGAAAATTGCAAAAAATGTTATAAAATATTCTATCATAAAGTTGGTGCGAGATGAGAGGGTCGAACTCCCGACATTCGCCGTGTAAAGGCGCTACTCTACCACTGAGTTAATCTCGCAAATTTTTATTCGTCAGTTTTCTCTGCGATATATTCTGCTAGTTTAGCTTCATATTCTCTTTCTGTCAAGCCATGCCAACCAATACAATCGCCAGTAGGACTACGGCCACAGCCGCAGGTACCTTTTTTCATTTGTTCAACACTTGGTGTCATTTAATTTCTCCGTCACCTGAAATCCACTCCACTTTAGATTCTTTTTTTGCTTCAACAGGAAGTGGTGGAGGAACATATTGTTCCTTCTTTGGCTTCACACCAAAGATTGTTTCATGTCTTTTATCTAGCTCGTCGAGCGGAACACTAAACGGCCGTGGTCTGCTACCCTTGCTCATTCTAGATCCGGGGTGTTCTTTTCACGCTTGGGATTATACTTTTGTGCCTGTACTAGTTCGGCCTGTATCATAATACGCTTTTGTACACCCCTCTCAATAGGATCGACAATCAACGCCAGATAACGTTTTGTCTGTTTTGTCATTTTGTAATTCGATGTAGGTTTAATCATTTTCTTCTTCTTATAAAATTTGGTGGAAACGGAGAGATTCGAACTCTCGGTACATATTACTACATACGACAGGTTAGCAACCTGCTGCCTTCGACCACTCGGCCACATTTCCAATTTGGTGCTCCGGGTCAGACTCGAACTGACACGCTTTTAGGGCACTGGCTTCTAAGACCAGCGTGGCTACCAATTACACCACCGGAGCAAAATACAACAGGTTAATACTAGTTTAATGACCTAGCAGTCGCCATTTTATGTAGCTGTAATTAACCTAAAACTGGTAGCGGGGGACGGAATCGCACCGCCGATCTAGAGCTTATGAGACTCCCGAGATACTACTTCTCCACCCCGCGTCTTGTTTCTTTCTTTATCTTTTCTAAGTAATCTCTACCAATCTTTCCTTCTTCAATTTCTCGAAGAGCGGTAACAACCGGACTTGAACCAACTTTGCTAGTTAATGGAATATGTCCTTTTTTCAATTCTCTAGCTCTAACGCTACCGATTAAAATAAGATCATATCTATTACCTACTTGTTCGACTGCCTCTTGACTAGTAATTCTTGCCATGATGTTTCCTTGTTATGTATCTATTATACACTAAGTTTACTAGGTTGTCAAGTTATTTTTCTAGAGGATCTAAAAATACTTCTTTAAACTTTTTCATTACTGCTTCTGGACTGTGCTTTTCGCTATAACAATCCCAATTTTGGGCCGCAACCATTTCGTGATTAAAATTCATCAATATACTGTATAGTTCTTGAGCATTACGATACCCAATAAATTTATCACCTAACAGTTCAATATGACAACGATCTTCAACAGTACTACATCCTACAATAGGGCGATTTAATCTGCTAAATTCTCCACAACTTAATCCAAAAGTTTCACCGTGATGTCTAGCATGTAACATAGCATCACAGGTTTTAATAAATCTACTCTTGTATTCCATATCCGCATTACCGGGCAAGAAAATTAATTTAGGATGGCTTGCTAGTGTAGTCCATTGTTGATCAATGTTCATTAATACTATGTATAGATCAGGCCTATTGTCGAGAGCCTGTTTAATTGGTTCGTTTACCCAAGGAATACCAAAGCAATCGGCACCCCCATGATATCCCATAACAAATGCATCTTTGGGAATACCTAATTCAGCCCTTAAATTACTATCAGTATCTTTAATATCAATCATCCATGGTACACTATCTTTAACTAGGCCATATCTTTGTTTGCATAGGTCTGCTAACCAATCACTAATAAAGGCAAATCTATCACCGTGATAGTGATATGGGTCATTGATGAACAACATATGAACTAGATTAGGAACAATATTACTTTTAAAATCAGTGATACATCCCTTCATTAAGAATAGTGCATCTACTCCTTGTGCTTTGATAATTGCATCTGCCTGTTCTACATTCTCATTATCGTGTTCGAATACCTCAAACCGTTCTTTAAATTTTCTCATAGCATCTGCATCAGTAGCCGGATGTCTCGGTGCTAGAATAATACTTTGATTACCTAGTAGTTGCTCGTTATAGTGAGCTAGATCATACAATGCTGTTGATGATCCACGACGATTAATGTGCATATCTGCAAATGCTATTTTCATATTTTATTCCAAAAAAGTTGTACTAATATTAATATTATTTAAGATGTCGTTTTTAATTTCATTATTAAACACACCTGTTCTTAATATCACTATGGGGTTGATTTTATCCTTAAGTATTTCTGGACTAGCAACAGTAAGGTCTGTGCCATATAATCTTTTACCTTGTTTTAATTCGCTGTTATCAATAATACAAACTATCTTTGATCGGTCTAGACCAAACGATAATAAAAATTGACTGAATACATGTGCGCCAAATAGGTAAACAAGACTCGATGTTTCTGCTATCTTAGCATTTATATTTCTAACTAATGTTTGATGATATTCGAGATATAGGTCAAACAATGATTTATTTTCTTGATATGCTTCCGGATATTGCCAAAATGTAACTTCTCTGTCACTTCGTATTACGGCATAAAACACACTATGATCATTGTTAAAGTAGGTACGATCTAATAGATCAAAACCGTAGCAGGCTAATAACCATTCTATAAATTCCTCTGTGCAAAAATAGGTATGTTCAAAGTTTAGTACATTGGTAAACATATTCTGCATGTGTTTTCTTAATGCAGGAACACTGAAACACATTTTTGTACCCTGCGGTATCTTACTAAGTGTTTCTAAAAACTTTCTAGGCTCATAGACATGTTCTAATACATGACTATGTACTATCATATCAGTACCTTCTGGTATCACGGTATCATCTGTGAAGAAACCTTCAATCATTGTGGCCTTAAGATTCTCTACAGGAACTGGATTAGGTTCTAAAATAGTCCATTTTGTATAGGGATTTATTTCACTATAGTATTCGCTGAGTATACCATGTGCGCCACCTATTTCAAATACATTCCTTGGCTGATACCATTTCATAAATTCAGCTAGAGCACGATGATGATCTAACCAACCTTGTCCAGTCGTACCTGGATTGTGTTCTGTTTGATATACAACTTCTAATGGAAGTACAGGGTTGATCTGTATCATTCCGCTAGATTGACTGATATACAAATTCATGTCATTGACTATATCCTCACTAGGGTCTTGATCAACACAGCCCATAAATGCAGGGAATTTTTTAAATGTATAAAGATGTTCTAAATCACTATTATTTGTGATTATGTCGAAGTTTCTATCTATTGTGGTCATAAATTTCTCAAATATAAATCTATCAAGTCCTGTACTCGATATTCTAATTTCTGTTGCCAGTTAGTATGTATGCTTAATTCGTCAACTAAAGTCTTGTAGCTAATGTCATTGAATAGATAATGTCCAGCAACGGCAACACGCATTTCACTATCTTCGGAGTCAGTCCATTTGGACCACTTACCACTACTTATCACAGCATTAGCAAAGGCATCCCACTCTTTGGTAAGTCCATAGATCTTTGCCCAATCCTTAATTAACTTAGTTTGGATAACTCCTAATTGTGGTGCAACATTTAGAGCATGTACCCCTACTAATTTTCGTCTTTCAATTTCTGTTGCAGTTAGGTAGTCAGCGTTATGTTCTTTTAATCCCACGCCTGCTTCATTGGCAAATTCAACTAGATCCTTAACGATATTGCTGGCAAAACTACCTGCCTGTCTATTTTCATAGACAAGACTACCTGTTTGAGCTACAACAAATTGCATGTTTGGAAATTGACTGGCAAAAACTACATCATCTTTGTACTTGTTAATCCCTGCAGCCACACCAACATTTTCTTCAGTTCCAAATTCGAACTGAATATTAGGGTTAAGGTCTACACAGAATTTTATCAGATGGTCTGCGACAACATATCCATTTTCACATCTTGATGTATCAATATGTATAAGGTCAAACCCCATCTCAATATCAGTTGCAATGGTCTTTTTACTTGCTTCAATGGCTGCTTCTTGGCTGAGATTTTTTTCACTATCTAAAAAGTATGGTCCGCAATGATCTCTGCAGAGCATTATGTTATCACTGGGATTACGATCAATTGCTGTTTTAAGTTCGGCCGTGGTCATAACATATCCGCTATCAGCATCAACTTGATTCCGGCTAGCAATGATCATTATAGGATTGTCATTGATAGAATATCTTGTTAAGATATCTACGATCTCGTGACTCATTGGACCAAGACCTAATTTAAATTTTGATATCATAATTTACTAAAATGTAATTGTGATAAAGCCACTAGAAATTTATCAAATGGTGCTTCATGTAGCGGACTCATATTTAGATAGATGATTGGAACTAATGTTTTAACTTTAATCCAATCTAAATTATTAGCCAATACCCAACCACGCAATATATCTTCATACAGTTCCGCATTGTCTACTGATGGTATTGTTAGTGTAGCATAATCTACTTTATCTACATAGCCTAGCTCGCCATTTTTAACAGCACGATAACTTAACCAAATACCGCCTAGCATTTTGGCTAGATCATAGTACATGTCTCCGTAGATACTGCCAGCGAAATCAGTCCGCCAATCTATTGCCGTAAACTTATCTGTAGTAGGATCATATATAGTGTTATCAAAATGTAGATCGCCATGTATAAATGTCCATTTAGTAGTATTGCATAACCAGTCCCAATCTACTCTGCTGAGATATTGGTCAATGCTATCTACTTCTTTACGATTGACTACACAGCACTCACTCCAGTCAGCATACTTAACTCTAAATTGATTGACTCTTTCTAGTGTCTTTTTCTGATAAAAATTTCTACAGGCTATTTCTGTATTCACACCTTCAGAATTTAAATCAACCCAAATATTAGATTCACACCATGTTAACATTTTTTTAAAAAGTTCTGGAGTAATTTGATTATATAATATGTCACCGTCAGCCCAGTCGTGTATTAAAAAGTTGCCAACTGACTGTATGTTGTTAGGCATACATAGTGGGTTAGCTGATGCACGAGTTGTACGAAGTCTAACATGTTCTTGATTAGTAAAGTATTTGACTACTTTTCCGTTATCATGATAGAATAACTCGTCAGGTTTTACAAAACTATTTTCAGGTAAATCTTTACTAAGTTCTTGCCACTTTTCATAGGTGCCAAAGTCTAACCATTTACGAACAGTATGTGCTTTTAAGGGGATACCTTCAAATCCTTGAAAGTTTTCTCGAGCATTTTTATTCTGCAAATTTCTTAAGAAGCTACCATCTTTATCATACATAAGACCAATGAAGGCATCTACTGCTGTTGTGCTAGGTTCTTTATTGTGTAGAGCAACAATATCATCCCCATCTCGTTCTACCCAATCATAGTCTTTAGCAATGGTGCTATCGACTGGATATACTCCTATCCAACTATGATCTAACCGATCTTGCCAATTAAAATCAAATAGTGTATCACAGGCTACTAATAGAAATCCGTCTTTGATATAATCAGCACAATGTTGTACAGTGGTTGCAGGTCCTGTATGTCCTTCTGAATAGTCAGGGATGTTTACGAATGTTACATCCTTATCATCATGTACAGATGCCACATAGTCGTATACCTGTTGTCCCATATGACCACACGCAATAACAAAATGTGTATCGGTTGGAAAGCGATCTATAATGTGACTAATTAGTGGTTTATCTCCATATGGTATTAGACCTTTATTAACCATACGACTAAAAGGACCCATTCTACGACCATAGCCTGCGGCTAAAATTAATACTGTTAACTTATTTGTGTTCACTTGATATTCTTCCGTGATCTCTTTTTTGATCATCTTGTAATCTTACAACATCATCTAATTGTTGTGTGCTTGCTTCTATATAAAGTAAATCTGTATCTGCAATCATTCGATGTATAGTTCCTGGTGGAGTATGGAACATAGATCCACCACTGATTGTATGTGCTACTAGGTTATCTTTTATGTATTCAAGTACATTATCACTATACTCACCTTCAAGAAAAAGTTCACAATCAAAGAACGGATCGTAGGTTAGTAGTGTACCTTGCCCTGATAAGATTATTATACTTTCACTTTTAAATTGATGTACTTGTAGACTAGTACGCTGACCAGCTTTTAATAACAGTTGTTTAAGTACAAAAGGATAAACATCATTACCAGGTTGTATCCATTGTTCCCAGCCCCATGGTTTATCTACTACCTTAACATCTGTAACAAATTCTATAGCCATTAAAATACATCCTTTAGTTTGTTCATGGCACTTTCTGTAGCGCCATCTAAAATAAGATGTTGATATCTATCTCGGTTATCTAAAAGACTTTTAGGAAAGTAATCGTCTAATATCACTGCTTCGAATCTAGCATTAGGTCTAAGACTTGATTTATTATTTGCGATCAATTCATCTACATTTATACTATCAGCTTGATATGCTAGTTCGCTATGTGCAAAACTTTTAAGTTTATTGGCAACAAATTCACTATTGCCCAAACTGCTGAAGTGCCAACCTGCGTGTTGAAGGAACAGATCAACACCGTCGTCATACACACATGGTCTGTTGGCTAATACATGTGTCCCGTATCCTTCCCTTATATTTGAGAAAGTATCAAATCCGACCAGTCGCTGTGCTGTAGCTGCCACTGTTTGTATTTGATAGATTAGTGGTTCAACCCACATGTAGTTAAATCTATAATTAAACATAGGCATACGGAATGCCCAAAATTTATGTTTTTGATCTTTTCTAACTTCTGCTACTGAGCTTGCACGGACTACCTCGTCTACATCTCCCATAATAATAATATCGTTATGAGAGCATTGTGATAAACCTCGTACCAAGCAGTTTCGTTGATGCCTTTCGTTATGCCAGCAATCCTTCCATAGTTCGGGTTTGCCTGTATCTGGGTTTATTCTAAACTTTTCAGTTACACCTGGCATGTCCTCTACTTTAACATGGATAATTTTATCAGCCCAGGGTTTGTATCTTTCCCAATTATCTAATAATTGGAAATTCTTTGGACTACCGCTATGTGTAGTGTTAGCCTCACTAATTACAAAGTAATCAACTTGATCGTATAATTCTTGTAGTCTAATTTCTAGTAGGTCGAGTTCATTATAGAACGAAAAGCAATCATAAATCTTCATATAATAATTTAGCACATTACAAGATATAAATCAATGATCTTGGTGCTCTCACCAAGGATCGAACTTGGAATTAAGCCTTACCATGGCTTTGGTATACCATTTACCTATAAGAGCAATTTGGTCCGGCCTAGAAGAATCGAACTCCTATTCACAGGGTAGAAACCTATTGTATTTTCCATTATACGAAAGCCGGAATATTGGTGCTCTTGAAAGGAGTCGAACCTTCACTTGACAATCTCTCAAACTGTTGCGTCTACCAATTGCGCCACAAGAGCATATATGGTGGAAGCGGTGGGATTTGAACCCACGGACCCTTTCGAGCCGTCAGTTTTCAAGACTGGTGCAATAAGCCGGACTCTGCCACACTTCCATAAAGGGAAAACCTTGTACAAGGACAAGGTTTAGAATTAGGTGCTAGTTTTGTTGTGTCAGGAAACTAGCGCAAACCCCGGATACACAGCCCATCCCACATTTCGTGTATCGCGGACGCTGGATTCTCAGCCTAGGCTAAGGTGGGCCAGCGGAAACTCGAAGAGCGTAACGATCACTCATTACAGTCTTAAGCATGATGCCTTCTGGAGTGAATTCACTCATATCAGCGGCTAGCAAGCTAGTCATGATACTTGGACTAAATCCACTTACCAAAGCGGCACCTGTCTTGTCTGCCTTAACAGGTACATTATCTGAACTGTTTAGGTTCCAGAAAACAATCTGTGGCACAGTGTAACCTGCATCTGCGAACTTGCGTTCGATCATTTGCATTGCGCTATCGTCGTAACGGGCGCAAACGTTAAACTGCATGTCTGACAAGATCAGCAACATGGCTGGCATGTCGCTAGCTGGTACATTGCCCTTAACCGCAACGCTTAGGATCTTGTCCATAGCGGCATGCAAGTTAGTGCTCATACCCCAATCACTCTTGCTCATTTGAGCAACCTTGTCAACAATGTTACCCTTTAGAGTAACAAGTTGTGGCTTGTCTGAGAAAGTCAAGAATGTGTCCTTGAACACGCCCTTGTTCTTATCTGCTAGGTACAAACCTAGGCCAACCGCAACATCTAAGCAACGGACGCTAGTGTTACCGCCTGCGGCGCAGGTCATAGAACCACTAACATCGACTATTGGAAGAATACTTGCTTCTCCAACATAGTTAGGCAGAGCATCCCATTGTGCAATCACATGGTCTGTTTCTGTCTTGTCCATTTTGATATGGTTGTGTGCAATACCCTTCAACACATCGTGTGGGTAAATTGCCGAAGCATTTACCTTGACAGTTGGATCCTTGGCAACCAACTTGGACACATACTCAGCAAACGCTGGAGTGTGACGGTTGAATGCCTTCTTGTAGTTGCGTGAAGCAACACTAGGAACATGGCTGAAGTTAATGTTATCCCAGTCGTTAGCACACATTTGTGTTTCAACAACCTTGGTAAGTGCCACAAGGCTCTTACGGAATTGCTTTGGAGTCATTCCAAAGAATGCTCGTACTTCGGCGGCAACTGGTCCCTTGCGAGGAGTCCACTTTGCTGCCAATCCGTTCTTTGCACGAAGTGCATCACCTAGCATAGTGTATGCGGCTGACTTCAATTGTTCTGTTTCAAAAACAAAGATGTCATCCCAACGGCCCAATTCAGGGACCTTTGGTAGGAATGCCAAAGCTGACTTTGGATCAGCCTTTTCCAAGTGCTTTAGGATTGAACGGAATAATTCGCGTTCACCGGCACCACCACGAACATCACGAGCCCAAAGGGCGATTCGCAATGCTATGTCCTTATCTTCGACATAAGCGGCAGTAAATGCCGGTACGATGTTCTTACCACGGCTTGCACCGATGTTGTAAAATAGGTCAACTGTAGCCTTGGCTGTTGACTTACGGGCCTTCATACCGTTTTCGGTACGGGCTTCTTGATTTGCTACTGCTTCTACAAATGCGTTCATTTTATTTCCTTTCAGGTTATGTTTTTTTTCAGTTATGGTTGAAATTTAAAGTTGCTGTTAATAACCTATTAACTTTAACAGGATCGTTGTTGACTGCTTTTTACAAGGCCATCACTCTTGTTGCGATATTGCTGTTTCAATAATTAGCTTCAACGTTCTCGGGCGAACCTCTGAACTCCACTAACTACCACAGACATTACCAGTTCATATAATATGAAAATTGCTGTGCCGATCCTAAAACTCTTTGTTAATTTCTTAACATGTAATTATTGTATACGATATTACTCCACTTGTCAATACATTTTGGACAAATGATTTTGGTAGTTCCTGAAAGAATCGAACTTTCATTTACGCCATGTCACGGCATTGTTCTTCCATTAAACTAAGGAACTATAGTTGGGGTGACATACGAGTATCGATCTCGTACTACCAGTTTCACAGACTAGGGTGCAGGCCACTACACTAATGTCACCATTGTTTGGTGCCCCCTGAAGGAATTGAACCTCCATTCCCTGGTTCGTAGCCAAGTGTATTATCCATTATACTAAAGGGGCAAATACCATAAGGAAACACACTCTTTGAGTTCTCGTAACAGTAACTCATAGCTCCGGACGCCGCGAATGTGTTTTCGTATGGTAGGGGTGTTCGGGAACGATCCGAATTTTACGAGTTAAAAGCTCGTTACTTCACCTTAAAGTTTCACCCCCATATTGGTCCACTCGGTCGGATTCGAACCGACACCTCATTGATTAAG
>Ga0114967_10001018_pt1 | contig 23365 bp, 19 predicted proteins | sample M_130628_MF_Meta_FD_92639 | JGI IMG/M metagenome (GOLD analysis project Ga0114967, IMG submission 92639) | Freshwater microbial communities from Lake Montjoie, Canada to study carbon cycling - M_130628_MF_MetaG | ecosystem: Environmental > Aquatic > Freshwater > Lake | place: Lake Montjoie...
CGTCACATTATTTGAGGAGTACAAAAGCATGGCAAAGCAGATTGCTTTTAACGAAGAAGCTCGTCGTGGGCTAGAGCGCGGAATGAACGTGCTTGCAGATGCAGTGAAGGTAACCCTTGGACCTCGTGGACGTAACGTCGTTCTCGAGAAGAAATGGGGCGCACCAACAATCACAAACGATGGTGTTTCAATCGCTAAAGAGATCGAACTTGATGATCCATGGGAAAAAATTGGTGCGGAGTTAGTTAAAGAAGTTGCTAAGAAGACAGATGATGTCGCTGGCGATGGAACAACTACAGCAACTGTCCTTGCACAAGCACTTGTTCGCGAAGGTTTACGTAACGTTGCCGCCGGATCAAATCCAATGGCACTTAAGCGTGGAATTGAAAAAGCAGTTGCAGCAATCGTTGCAGAGCTTGGTTCAATGTCTAAGAACGTTGAAACAAAAGAGCAGATTGCAGCGACAGCATCTATTTCTGCTGCTGATGCCACAATCGGTGAAATGATTGCCGAAGCAATGGACAAGGTTGGCAAGGAAGGCGTCATTACTGTTGAAGAGTCAAATACATTCGGACTCGAACTCGAACTCACAGAAGGTATGCGCTTTGATAAGGGTTATATCTCTCCATACTTCGTCACAGATCAAGATCGTATGGAGTCAGTTCTAGAAGATGCATATGTGCTTCTCGTTAACTCAAAAATCACGAACATTAAGGATCTCGTTCCAGTACTTGAAAAAGTTATGCAATCTGGAAAGCCACTTGCAATCATCGCCGAAGATGTTGAAGGCGAAGCACTTGCGACTTTGGTAGTAAATAAAATTCGCGGAATTTTCCGCTCTGCAGCAGTGAAGGCACCTGGCTTTGGAGATCGCCGCAAAGCGATGCTTCAAGACATTGCAATTCTTACTGGCGCAACAGTTATCTCAGAAGAAGTTGGTCTCAAACTTGATCAAGCAGGTCTCGAACTTCTAGGTCGCGCTCGCAAGGTTGTTATCTCTAAGGAAGAGACAACAATTATTGAAGGTGGCGGAGACGATGCTCAAATTAAGGGCCGCGTTGCACAGATTCGCTCAGAGATTGAGAAGAGCGATTCAGATTACGATCGTGAAAAACTACAGGAGCGCCTTGCAAAACTTGCTGGTGGAGTTGCAGTTATTAAAGCTGGAGCAGCTACCGAAGTAGAACTCAAAGAGCGCAAGCACCGCATCGAAGATGCAGTTCGCAATGCAAAGGCTGCAGTAGAAGAAGGAATCGTTGCCGGTGGTGGCGTTGCACTCCTACAAGCAGCAACAGCAGCATTCGCTAAGTTAAAACTCGAAGGCGATGAAGCAACTGGTGCAAAGATTGTTGAAGTTTCAATCGAAGCTCCTCTTAAGCAGATTGCAGTCAACGCTGGACTAGAAGGTGGAGTAGTTGTAGAAAAAGTTCGTCACCTCGCAGCAGGTCATGGACTCAATGCTGCAACAGGTGAATACGTTGACATGATTAAAGCCGGCATCATTGATCCAGCGAAGGTGACACGTTCTGCACTTCAAAATGCAGCATCTATTGCCGCATTATTTATTACAACAGAAGCTGTCATTGCCGATAAACCAGAGAAGACTCCTGCAGCACCTGCAGGTCCTGGCGGCGGAGATATGGACTTCTAACTTCTCCACGCGTAAAGCGTTACGAACGCCACTGCCGATTAACTCGGTAGTGGCGTTCTGCTTTATCCTTATTTCATGAGCACACTCGAACTCGCACGTTCTGCCGCGATTGCCGATGCTGGCAATCCAGATTTAGTTGGCGCAGATGTATCCGTCGAACTCGATGATGATGGTCGTGTTGAAAATTATTTGTTTGAAGCAAATCTTGCAGGCTACAAAGGTTGGCGCTGGTGCGTAACAATTGCAAAAGTTGATAAGAAATCTGAACCAACTATCTGTGATGTCGTAGTACTTCCAGGACCAGATGCACTTCTGGCACCAGAGTGGGTTGCATATCGTGATCGCATTCAACCAGGCGATGTTGGTGTCGGCGACATCGTTCCAAGTTCATTAGATGACACACGTTTAGTGCCGTCAGTGCACTCACTCATTGCTGATGAAGATTTAGATGCGATGCAAGTATTTGATCTCGGACTTGGACGCGCACGTGTGATGTCTATAGAAGGGCGTGATCAAGCAAGCAAACGTTGGTATGAAAGTGATCGCGGACCACAATCTCCAATTGCACAATCTGCACCAAAGCCATGTTCTTCATGTGCATTCTTTTTACCTATCGCAGGTTCGCTACGTTCATCATTTGGGGTATGCGCAAACGCGATTTCACCCGAAGATGCACGCGTGGTTTCCGTTGACCACGGATGCGGCGCGCACTCCGAAGCAACGCTCTGATAAACTAGTTCTCTGCCCGTGGCCCCTCACGGCTTAAACGAATAAAGAAATTAACAAGGAGTACTCCCCATGCCTACAGGTAAAGTGAAATGGTTCAGCCTTGAAAAAGGTTTTGGGTTCATCGCATCCGATGAAGGCGAAGATGTTTACCTTGCATCCACATCTCTTCCAGAAGGCGTTTCAACTGTAAAGCCTGGAACAAAATTGGATTTCAGTGTTGGCGATGGTCGTCGTGGGCCACAAGCTCTTTCTGTAAAAATTATTGATGCCCCACCATCACTTGCCGCAAACTCACGCACCAATAGTGATGACCTTGCAGCAATGATTGAAGACACAATCAAGATTTTGGACAAGGTTGGAAATGGTTTGCGCCAAGGTCGCCACCCATCGTCACTAGAAGCAGAGCGTCTTGGAAAAGTTCTTCGCGGTATTGCAGGGCAACTCGAAGCTTAAATTCCGCTTCTGCGGGACCTACGAATTGTGTAGCGAATACCAATAACACCTAGTGCAGCGCCGCATACGCATGTCCATACATATTTAGTCTCTGAACCTACGATCAAGAAAACAGCACCGGCAATTAGCCATGCGATTGTGCCAACTGCAATAAGCAGAACGATATCTCGAAGGTTTTTTTCCACCTTAAATCCCGCTCAAGACAATTAGTGCCAGCAAACCAACGAGTGCGATGATTGAAATCATGCGTCTAGTTTTGTAATTCATTGCTCTTCTCTGTGTCTGGAATCTGGGTTGGGGTAAGAATAACAATAACAAGGGCAATAACAATTAAAACTGGCACCATTAAGTAAGCCCGCGAAATTCCGAATTGATCGCCGAGTACTCCCAGGATAAATGGCGCAAGTGCGATGCCGGATCCTGCTGCCAATGAGCTGATGCCAATTGCCAAGTCAGGTCGTTTATCACTGAAGCTAATTAATCGAAGTGATGAGAGTGCAAATTGCATTGAGATGCCGAGGCCGTTGATGAAGAGTGAAATGAGAGAAATAATAATGTTGTGAGAGAACCAAAAAATTGTGAACCCGATTAATTGCAAAAAGATTATTGAAGTGAGTTGATAGTCAAGCCGTAATTTCTTTAGAACTATTGCGCCATACCAACGGCCTACTGCCATTCCTGTACCTAATGCAACGATGCCCAAAGTTGCAGCTGATGCCGTGCCTCCTACGCGATTTTGTAGCAGAGCGGCAGCCCAAAATGCTGTTGCAAATTCAGTACATATGCAGATGAAAAAGCCAAAGCATGCAAGCCAATAGGTGCGAGAAAGCTTTCCGCTCTGGCGCACGCTAACTTCGCGATCATGAATATCTCGATTTTTATCCCTTGAAGAGAAGTACAAAATAATTGTTGCCGGAATAGTCAGTAAGAGACCAATGCGCCAACTAATGGCAGTACCAGCCAGCGTTCCGATTACAAGCGTTCCAAAGACATAGCCAACAGAGTTGATGCCAGTTGATTGCGGCAAAGCTCGGGGGGTGGCTTGTTTGAAGTGGTGAGAAAGTCTTGTCACCATATTGTTAATGACCATGGATGTTCCCATGCCACCTAAAAAGGTGGCCGTTAAAGTAAAGGCGACAGATTTAAAGGTAACGAACATGAGCACGCCAACACAGAAGAGCCACATACCAATCCATGAAGTCTTTTCGCGACCGAAGTAATGAACCCATCGTGAATTAGATAAACCTGCACATATTGCTGCCACCCCCATTGCTGTTCCATGCAGCCCAGCAATTGTCAGAGAAGTTCCTTGATCCGCGCGCAACAGAGGTTGAGCCGGCCCGAACCCACCTAAGTAAAAGTTAAGAATTGTTACTTGAAGAGCAATTGTCCAAAAAGTTTTATCGCGCGTAAATGAGTGTGGCATTACTTTCCTTACGGATAAATTAAAGCGCGGCTACAACGTAATCAATACACGAAGTCAGTGCATCAATATCGCTGGGATCAACAGAGGGAAACATACCAATACGAAGCTGATTCTTCCCCAATTTTCGATAAGGCTCGGTATCGACGATTCCATTTTCGCGCAGAATTGATGCCACTTTAAGCGCATCGATTGAATCATCAATATTAATAGTCGCCACAACTTTTGAACGCATTGCAGGATCTGTGACAAAAGGAGTTGTGTAAGAAGTTTTTTCGGCCCATGAATAGATTCGCGACGCAGAATCTGTCGTGCGACCAGTTGAGAATGACAGTCCACCATTGTCATTCATCCATTTAATTTGATCTGCAAGCAGGATAAATGTTGCAACAGCTGGAGTGTTATATGTCTGATTAAGTCGTGAGTTTTCAATTGCAATTGTCAGATCCAAAATTGCTGGAGTCCAGCGACCGCTTGCTTTAATTTTTTCAGCTCGAGCAATCGCAGCCGGTGACATGAGAGCAATCCATAACCCACCATCTGATGAAAAAGATTTCTGCGGAGCAAAGTAATAGGCATCAAACTCTTTTGCGTCGACAACGAGACCGCCAGCAGCACTGGTTGCATCAACTATAACGAGGGCGTCTTGCGTGCCAGCCGGTCTAATAATTGGCATAGCCACACCTGTACTTGTTTCATTGTGTGTAAATGAATAGGTATCAATGCCTTTCTCGGCAACCGCTGTTGGGTGCGAACCTGGCTCAGATTTGATTATTGTTGGTTCACTAAGAAAAGGTGCATCCTTAGCAGCTTTAGCAAACTTCGCAGAAAACTCTCCAAATACTAAGTGTTGTGAGTGGTTTTCGATTTGAGAAAAGAGTGCGATGTCCCAAAATGCTGTAGTCCCACCATTACCAAGAATTACTTCATAACCATCTGGAAGTGAAAAAAGTGTTTTTAAGCCTTCGCGCACATCGTGAACAACGTTCTTAACTGGCTTTTGACGATGTGACGTTCCGAGAATTGATGAACCGCTTTTATATAAGTTATCTAGCGCTGCGGGGCGGATCTTTGAGGGACCACAACCAAAACGACCATCGATTGGCTTAATGCCACTTGGAATAACGATGTTCATAGTTAAATCTTACGGGAAGTAACGCTGCATATCCCAATCAGATTTTGTGGCACTTCTGTGATACCTAATACGGTCGTGCAATCTGGAATATCTTCCCTGCCAGAATTCAATACTCTCAGGTATCACTCGAAATCCTCCCCAATGAGGTGGTGTTGGTACAACACTTCCTTCAGGCCATTTTTCTGATGCGCCTTGATATCGCATTTCTAACTCTTCACGGGACGAAAGTGGCGCAGATTGAACACTTGCCCATGCACCGATCTGACTCGACCACGGCCTTGTCACAAAATAATTCTCAGATTCTTCGCGAGAAACTTTATCTGCTTGTCCTGAAATTATTACTTGTCGCTCCATTGCATACCAAGGAAAAAGCAGTGTTACTTGCGAATTCATTGCAATAGCTTGAGCTTTACGCGATGAATAATTTGTAAAAAAAGTAAATCCACCTTCTGAAATATCTTTAAGCAAAACTGTGCGAGTTGTGATTTCTCCAGAACCATCTGCAGTTGAAAGAACCATTGCATTGGGTTCGACAATAATTTCATTTGCCGCCGCCGCAGATATCCACTCTTCAAATAGGGTGATGGGATCTTCAGGCAATGCATCCAGTCCTACTTCCCCATATGAGCGACGCATCGCTGAAATCTCGGCTCGAATTCCATTGCCATTCACGGTTTCCTTCATGGGTGTATCTAACGTCACTTTCACCCGCATGGCTATCCCAACTTCCGTGGTCGCCAGCACACCGTTGTTGGGGGCAGAATTAACCCTGTAATACTCACTTAAGGAGCACGTTGTGTCTGATGATTTCAAGCCAGGTCTCGAAGGTGTCATAGCTTTTGAATCTGAAATTGCTGAACCAGATAAAGAGGGCAGTGCACTTCGTTACCGCGGTGTTGATATTGAAGATTTAGTCGGGCGCGTTTCATTTGGAAACGTATGGGGATTACTTGTTGATGATGAATTTAATCCGGGTCTTCCACCAGCTGAAAAATTTCCACTTCCAGTTCACTCAGGTGATGTTCGTGTTGACGTGCAATCTGCGATTGCAATGCTTGCACCAGCATGGGGTTTTAAACCAATTTTAGATATTGATGACGAAGAAGCTCGATCAAATCTTGCACGTGCCTCAGTGATGGTTCTTTCATACCTTGCACAATCTGCTCGTGGAATTTCTGCAGCACCAGTTCCTGAATCAGAAATTGATAAGGCTCATACAGTTGTTGAGCGAATGATGATTCGCTGGCGCGGAGAACCAGACCCACTTCATGTTCGCGCAATTGATGCTTACTTTGTATCTGCAGCAGAACACGGAATGAATGCCTCTACTTTTACTGCTCGAGTTATTGCATCAACAGGTGCAGATGTTGCCGCTGCACTCTCAGGTGCAATCGGTGCGATGTCAGGTCCACTACATGGTGGTGCACCTTCACGCGTTCTCGGAATGATTGAAGATGTTGAACGAATTGGTGACGCGCGCAAGTATGTAAAAGATTTAATGGATCGCGGCGAACGATTGATGGGATTTGGTCACCGTGTTTATCGCGCAGAAGATCCGCGTGCACGCACTCTTCGACGTACCGCAAAAGAATTAGCTGCACCACGTTTTGAGGTAGCACTTGAACTTGAAAAAGCCGCACTTGCGGAATTGCATGAACGCCATCCAGAACGCGTGCTTGAAACAAACGTTGAATTCTGGGCCGCAATTGTTCTCGATTTTGCAGAAGTTCCTGGTCCACTCTTCACATCAATGTTTACAGCCGCGCGCACCGCTGGGTGGTCTGCACACATACTCGAACAAAAACGTACGGGTCGTTTGATTCGTCCATCTGCTCGCTACATCGGTAAAGCTCCACGCAAACCAGAAGAAGTCTTTGGCTGGGATGCAACAGTTCACCAACTACACAACTAAGTAACTATGTCGCGCAGCATTATGTGGTTTAGGCGCGACCTACGCCTTTCAGATAACCCAGCCTTATTGGCAGCAATTGAAGCTGGTGATGAGATTGTTCCCATTTTCATTCTGGAGAACGAGTTAATTCAAGCAACAGGTGCGAAAGGCTTGGCATACCTAGCGGTATCACTTGAGAGTCTTGATGAAGCACTCAAAAATAAATTGCACATCTATGCAGGTGATCCAATCGAAATACTGAATGATTTAAAAAAGAAATACAACGCAACATCGGTACATATTTCTACTGCATACGAACCTTATGGTCTTGCACGTGATGCGCGAATTGAAAGTGCAGGAATCCAATTGACGCGCACGGGAAGTCCTTATGCTGTGGCTCCAGGGCGAGTAAAAAAACCAAGTGATGCAACCAATTACCGTGTCTACACACCTTTTTATCGTGGATGGCTTGCACACGGTTGGCGTGCACCAGTTGCTGCCCCCAAAGAAATTAAAGCAGTAACGCCAGATATTGCCGATAGAAATTTTCCAACGTGGGTAGCTCCAGAAGGAACTGATATTCCCTTGGCAGGAGAAAAAGCAGCTCTCAAAAGATTTAAAGAATTTACAGCTAAAGGACTCGATACTTATGATGAAACTCGAAACTTCGCAGGGATAGATGGCACGAGCAAAATGAGTACGTATCTGACTTGGGGTGAAGTTCATCCGCGCACACTGCTTGCTGGACTCGGTGAAAGTAAAGCTCACGATACCTTCAGAAAAGAAATTGCTTGGCGCGAGTTTTATGCAGATGTTTTACATAACTATCCACATACAGATAAAGATTATTACGCACCGCAATTCACCTACATGAGATATGACGAACCAGGAGACAAATTCATAGCTTGGTGCGAAGGCAAAACTGGATACCCATTTGTAGATGCGGGAATGCGCCAACTAATAAAAGAAGGATGGATGCATAATCGTGTTCGCATGGTGGTCGCATCATTTCTTGCCAAAGACTTACACATTGAATGGCAGCACGGAGCGCTATTTTTTGAAGAGCATCTTGCAGATTTTGATGCCGCCTCCAATGCACATGGATGGCAGTGGACAGCAGGATGTGGAACTGATGCTTCTCCTTATTACAGAGTATTTAATCCGATCGAACAAGGAAAACGTTTTGATGAGAATGGCGACTATATTCGAAAGTATGTCCCTGAATTGGCGCATCTAAGTGCGGATGAAATTCACGAACCATGGGATTGTGCTGATGGGTACAAAAATAGTTACCCGAAAAAAATAGTAGAGCACGCTGCTGAACGAATAGAATCCCTAGCTCGTTTAGAAGAAATCAAAGTGCGCAATACCGAGTGATTCTCGCTTGGCTCGATACATCGCAACATCAGCACTTTGCAACAAATTATTTTCTTCATTATTAGCCGCAACACCAATACTCACCCCCAAATTAATAGATTCCTTTCCCACTAAGAAGGGATAACTCATCGTTGCTTGTAACGCAAGTGCAACTTCCATACTTGCTTCATAGTTTGCATGGAGTAAAACTCCAAACTCATCGCCACCTAATCTGGCTAGCTTCGCATCATGAGGAAGTGCTCTATGAAAACGCGAAGATACTTGCTTCAATATTTCATCACCGATGTCATGACCAAAAGAATCATTAACTGGTTTAAATCCATCAAGATCTAAAATAAGCAGAGCTCCTTGTGAATCTCCGAGTGCTTGTATCTCCGCTATTAACTTTCTTCGATTCGCCAATCCTGTTAATTCATCAGTGCGCGCAAGTGTTCGCTCGGTACCAAGTGATTGTGCTTGCCTTAGAGCGATTGTCATGCGAATAAATGCGACTAGCAGTGTGAGCAAAATAGGTAGAAGAAGAAACGATGGAAAATACCCAGGTCTTAATGAAATTATTCCTAGTAATGTAGCGCTTAAGAAAATGGATAGTGCGACAAAGACAGGATTTACGCCTTCATTCGAACTCTTTTCACTGGCTTTAAATTGAGTAGCTATAACTATTAAAGCAAGACCCACCAACCAACCATCATCAGAAATAGAACCAAATGTGTATTTATTATTTACATGTAACCAGAGAAAGAAAAAATCTGAAAAAGCAAAGATAAAAATTCCAGTACTCGCAATAATGGAGCGCTTGGATATCCTTTGAGATAACAAAGTAGAAATTACACTTGCTACAAGAATGAGATCTGCTACAGGGTAAAAAATTGCGAAGAAAGTCATAGTCATATCACCATTAAGTCGTGGCAATACCGGACCAACAAAGAAAGCTGTTCCAAGAGATCCAAGACCAAGTGCAATAATGGTCGAATCAAGAATTTCTACAGCTGATATGCGTGCTCGTTGCGAAAGTAAGCGAGGTAGCGCGATAAAAGCGAAAGGATAGAAGAGCATGTATAAAATATTGGAAATTAGTTCAATTCGTAGATTCAAAGTATAAAAAACACTGAGTGAGGAAATTATTGAACCAGCTGACCATAGACCAATAGCCAAAGAAAGAAATGCAACGCCTACGTGGTCATTAAAATCTGGAACGATGAAGAGACCAATTACAAAAAGAATTGGAACAGAGTTATAGATCCATAAATCCAAATAAATTTGAGGTGTCGTATGAATTACTCGAGAAATTAGATGAATAATCAGAATTAAAAAAGCAAGAGTATTAAATGAAAAATATCTACGGAGCACAACAAAACCGTAGAAGAAAAGTAAGTAAAGATGTATAGGGGCAGCCCTACACAACTACTTTTGACGTTGGCGCACTCGAACTTTCATTCCAATTTTGCGCACAAGCGGGCGAGGTCCAAAACGAGAAATAGTGCTTAATATTAAATACTGCCAACCAGGAATAGATAAAACTTTGCCACTCTGATTTTCTTTCCATGATTGGATCGCAACACGGTCAGAACTGAGCCACATAAAATTTGGAACAGCATTCATACGCATACGCCCGCGCTCATGAAATTCAGTACGTGTAAACCCCGGACATAGTGCCGAAATCTTTATAGATGTTCCCTTCATTTCAGTGTGAAGGGATTCAGATAGTACGGTGAGATAAGACTTGGAAGCGCTATAAGTTCCTCCAGCAATCCAGCCAGCAACCGAGGAAACATTTATTATTGAACCGCTATTGCGTGCTTTCATTTGCGGAATCACTGTGTGCATAAGCCGCATTGGTGTGCGGACCAATACATCTAAGAGCTGCTGTTCTGATTCTAATTTGCTCCCAGTAAATGCTCTGTTGATACCAAAGCCTGCATTATTTATCAGCACTTCGATTTCGTTCTCGGCAATGTACTTTTCAATCTTTGAACATCCGGCATCGGTGGCTAAATCTGCCTGAATAACTGCGGTCTCAATTTTAAACTCTGATTTCAAATGGGCAGCACGTTCTTTCATGCGTTCAAGGTCTCGAGCAACGAGGACTACATTGAAACCTTCGCCAGCCAACACGCGAGTGAAGCTCTCACCGATACCGGCAGTGGCGCCCGTAACTATGGCCCATTTACTCATTCGTACTCCTTTACTAGACTTGTAATTATGGTACTCGCGGTGGACTTAGGACAATCGGGCGCAAGAATTAGAACGTTAGATACGGAATTTGTTAGCAAAAGATCAAAGACAACCACAGAATCTACCCTTGATGCACTCAATGATTTATTCGCAGAAGTACAGGAAACTTTAGGTTCAGATTTTCATAGTGATGTTGTCGCATTAAGTCTTACTGGTGTTTATGGAGATGTTGGTGATCCAATTCCATATGGACTGCTGGCAGAAAAGTTTTTCAGAGCAAAATCAGTTGCTGTTATTGATGACGGGTTAGCTGGTTATTTTGGTGCATTAGAAAATAGCGATGGCGTGGTAGTTTCAATTGGAAGCGGTACGGTTGCAATTGCTGGCCGTCGGGGTAACTATTCACATGCAGATGGCGTCGGACATCTATTTGGCGACTTCGGTGGGGGATTTTGGTTAGGTAAATCAGCACTAGAACGAGTAATTGCCACACAAGAAGGTCGAGACGATGCAACTTTTCTCTCTGAATTCTTTGTATCGGAGATTAAAACTTATGAAACGCTCAAATCTCGTACAGATTCCAAAGCACATTCACTCTGTATTTCGGCAGCAAAAACATTATTGGAAGCAGCTGAGGCAAAGAATACTGATGCCATCACAATTCGGGATAAAGGCGCTGAGTATTTAGCTAAAACAATTCGCGCAGCATGGACGAATGTGGATGGCATGCGCAACGAAGGAATATCAATTGCATTACTTGGGAAGCTGGCAAACAATAAAGAGTATGTCGAATCAATTAGGAGACGCACATCGTCGCTACTGCCTCAAATCACTTTAGTAGAGCCAAAGGGTAATCACTTGGACGGTGCGATATTTATTGCAGAGCACATACCAGAAGATATTGAGCCGCTACTACGCTGGTGGCGTAAGTAATTCACCAACGGCACCCGCGGGTACAAATGGTTTGTGTGGCGCTACAGCGTTAATTCTTTTGTATTCATTATTCTGAATAGGACGTGGATCAAGCTCGCCCTTGTTTGGCCAGAATGAGATTGCACGTTCTGCTTGTGCGGTAATCGTTAAAGATGGATTTACGCCAAGGTTTGCTGTGACAGCAGCGCCATCAACAACGTGCAACGTTGGGTAATTCCATACACGGTGATAAGGGTCAATCACACCTTGTTCTGGATTTGATCCGATCACACAACCGCCCACGAAGTGAGCAGTAAAAGGTGCACCGATTAAGTCACCGATATGACCACCAGCAAAACCGCCGTACTTATTTGCGATACGACGGACAGTTTCATTTGCTGCAGGTATATAGGTTGCATTTGGGTTTTCAGAGTCATTTGTGGAAGTCAAACCTAACCCCCACCATTTTTTCTTTGGACGCACAGATAACGCCGAATCCACATTTTGCATAACAAGAGCGATAACAGTGCGCTCGGACCATTGACGAACATTTAGTACCCTCACCAATAGTGAAGGTTTTTTAATGAATTCACGTAACCACTGGCGACGGCGATCTTTAGCAACGTTTCCATCGGTCATAAGTGTCTGCAGCAGACCCATTGCATTACTTCCCTTGCCATATCGCACTGGTTCTACGTGAGTGTGATCATCAGGAAAGAAAGAAGAAGTAATTGCAGCACCCTTGCTGAAATCAATATCACCCTTCGGCAGCAATGCACCAGTGAGGGCTTCACTATTCGTTCGCGAAAGATCACCAAGGCGATCAGAGATTTTGGGTAATTTTCCATTTGCCTTCATGCGGTGCATAAGTTTTTGAGTGTTATATGTTCCGGCACTAACTATTAATTGATTTGCAGTGAAAGTAATTGTGCGACCAAACAACCCCGTTGTTTTCTTGGCTTTGATGATCCACGAGCCATCACTAGATTGCTCAAACGATGTGACCGTGGTGAGTGGAAACACTTTGGTTCCGGCAGATTCAGCTAATCCCAAATAATTCTTCGGCAATGTATTTTTTGAATTAAATCTGCACCCAGTCATACATGCGCCACATTGTTGGCAACCATTTCGCGCCGGACCAACTCCACCGAAGTAAGGATCTTTACTTGCAACGCCGGATCCTTCACCGAAATACACACCGAGTGGCGCCATCCTGAATGTGTCTCCAACGCCCATCTCGATTGCAACATCTTTCATTGCTTGATCACTCGGTGAGAAGTAAGGATTGTCTGCAACACCGAGCATTCGACTTGCTTGGTCATACCAAGGCAGTAACTCGGATTTCCAATCAGTGATGTGTTTCCACTGTTTATCTTCAAAATAAGTATCAGGTGGTTGATAAAGAGTATTTGCATAGACAAGTGATCCACCGCCAACACCTGCACCGGCGAGAATCAGGACATCTGGCAGGGCATGAATTCTTTGTATTCCGAGCAGCCCAAGTTTTGGAAAAAAAAGAAACTTACGTAAGCGCCAGGAGGTTTTTGGAAAATCTTTTTCTTTAAATCTTTTTCCGGCTTCTAAGACAGCGACTGAATATCCTTTTTCTGTGAGCCTGAGTGCAGAAACTGAGCCACCAAAGCCAGAACCAATGATGAGAACATCGAAGTCCTTAGCCATGGAGTTAGTTTGGGCGAGTGCACAACGATTTGCAAGAACATGGCAAGATTGCCCAATACCAACACAGGTCCCCGTAGCTCAGTGGATAGAGCAACCGCCTCCTAAGCGGTAGGTCGCAGGTTCAACTCCCGCCGGGGACACACATCAAGCTAGTTCAATCTTCAGCTTCTTTATAGCAATCCCCAACTGTCGTTCATCTGCGCCCTCACCAACAAGTGAAGGTTTTACGCTGTGGGGTAAGAAAATTCGAACCTGAGAAAAGGCGTTATTGTTTGTTGGATTTGAAAAATAGCCACTAAAGGTTTTCACCTCTGCGTCATACATTCGAAAACCGCAGATTAGAGAACCGTCGAGAAAAATAATTACATCTTGGGAGCCAGGGCCACGCGTTGGTATGTATGGAATTGCGTCTAGCTCTACAGTCACTAAACCCTTGTGCAAAGGGCTCGGAGATAGTTTTGGCACGATAATCGAGGCATCTAAGCCAGTGCTCCACCTGTGAGGGGATTGAGAATCGCCCTCCAGCTCAGGATGCCAACCGTGTCCAAAGGAGATGAGGTTTGATCCCTGAGGGGAGATTAAAAGAGTGCTAGCACTTACCACCCCCGAATCTAACCCTATTTGTAGGGTAAATGCAAAGGGGTTAACCCCTTTGTTTCTCCAAGGCATCGAGCCCGGTTTCTTAAATCAGAGCCACGCCCTTACCGCGGTTAGCAATAATTTGACCTATCGCCCTTTCAAAACCATGGGCCCACGTTGAATCCGCCCAATGTGCTTCACGCGCATCTTGAAACCCCGGTATCGGCAGTTTCCTAATCTCATCAATGAGTTCCTTGTTAGCCCAGAACATTGTGCCCATGGGGAATGGTGCCTTGCGAACCATTGTGATTTCTAGGACTCGGCAAATAGAGTAAAGATGAATGTCGTTATGGCCCCAATGTTTTCTCGATGCTAACCACTGTTTTGGAATGATTACCATAGGCACACTTTCAGATTTCAACAAAGTAGTAAATCTGGCGACATCGTTTGCATCGGGCACGAGTCCCTCAAGAAGAGATTGACGCCACGCAATGCCATCTATTTCTGATAAGTGGGGTGACTTTTTCGTATGGATTTTGAGTATCGGAAGATTATCCTTCAAACGCTGCAAGGCAATTAAAAAAGGACGGGCATCACGATATGAGTTTTCAACAGTAATTACTTCTAGCGTGTCGTGCGCTAATTGCTTAGCAGCACGTTTTAAGGGAAGTTTTAACTCATCATCCGTACAGGTAATTACAACATTATTAAAAACAACATTAGTGTGGATCAAATAATCAATCATTTCAATAGCGATATCCAAGTAATGCACATGAAAAACTAAATTTGCAGAATTAACTTCGTGATCAGGAGCATTAGTGAGATTGCTCTTTGAAACATAATTCCAATTTTTATCCAAATAAGCTTTACTTTGATACGAAAATCTTTGTTGCAAGAAACGTAATAGATCAATAAAACTCCAATGATAAAATCCTTTTGCTAAGCTAATTGATTCTTTTAGAGTTGGAATATCTGCGCCCTTTGAGGCTTTTCGAAAATGGAAAAGCTTCGCAAGCTTTGACTTTAAAATTCTAATTGAGGCAAGAACAGCTAACTTTATGAGACGTACATACATGCTTGCTATTTGATTGGCTAAAACGGTGTAATTTCGAATGTAACGAACCGCTGCCTTGTAATAGTTTGCTAGCCAGACTCTCCTCCAGTACAGAAAATGAAGAATCTTGAGAAGTGTAGATTTTTGCTCCACAAGAGGTGAGAATACTTGCAATTGCTGTAAATGTCGCACGATTGTGCGGTTCTTGTGGCAACATCGGAAAGTGAAATCTATTTTGATTTGCGGATCGAGAGGGTACCCAGCTCGATATGGTGGCTTTGAGACTCTGACTCAAGAATTAGCCGAGTTATGGAGCAGTCAAGAACACAGAGTTACAGTTACAGGCTTTTCCAATAACATCAACGAGCGAGTTCGTGTTAGGTCAGTACCAACGGCAAAGATCGTCACAGTCACCGTGAAATATTCAGGTTGGTCAAGAGTTGCAAACATGTATGCAACATTTCAAGCCGTTCGAATTGCTTGTAAACTCAGTAATTTTGATGGCGCAATAGTCTTAAACGATGTCAACTTCTTTACTGCTTTGTATTTAAAAGCAAGACGAAAAATTCCAGTAGTACTGCACTTCGATGGCGACGAATCAGTTCGTAGAGGCATACCGTTGCCGGGGCGATTATTACATTGGATTATGCGATTAGCTTCCTTGAACTTTATAGACAATCTAGTCGTAGATTCAAGGGCGCTTTTGAGACTTGTTCCCCAGCGACTTTCCAATAAAGTTAGAGTTATTAAGTATGGTTTTCCTGTCGTTGCAACAGATAGAAAAGCGATGTATCGAGATTTTCCAGAACTCCAAAAAGGATATTTCTTAAACGTTGCGAGGTTCGTTCCAGAAAATAATATTGCAGAAATAATGGAGTCCTATTTGAATTCAAAGAGATCTCTGCCTTTAGTGATTGTTGGCAAAGGAACCGGGTCAAAGAGTTATGAGTTAAGAGTTGAAGAAATAGCCTTGAAAGCGCCAGAAAAGATTTTCTTATTCGATGCCCAGTACGATCCACAGAAACTTTGCACCCTGATCGAGTCATCCAACCTATACATACACGGTCATGAGGCAGGTGGGACTAATCCCGTATTGGTGACTGCGCGAGAATTTGCTTCGAATGTAGCCTCGCAAAACAATTCCTACAATCGGGAGGATTGCAGAGATGATGAAATGTTTTGGAGCAGCGTCGCAGAACTCACGACAATAATGAACTCGGAAGTCCCATCTCGCCCACGCCAAGATGTCGCAACTACATCTAAAGCTTCCACGCGCAGTTGGGAAGAAATAGCAGATCAGTATCTAGACTTGCTATTTACAGCCTAAAGGGGATCAAAGCGTGGGGATTGCTTCGATAGAAAGAAAAATCGCAGCCGCAAATATTGGCGCTTGTTTCGTGGTTTGCTTTATGCAACATCAACTTCTTTTGTTGCTTTTTGAAAATACTAATTGGGCTTTTCTTGGCCAAGGGAATTTGACAGTCTCTGTTACTTTCTTAATTTTAGTTGTAGCCCTGCTTAATGGCCGTTATTTCTCATCCGCCTTTGTTTTCCTTGCCGGATTGGAACACTATAGTCAAATTGTGAAGCGAACCTTTCTCGTCGCGTCATTAATGGGTCTATCAATATTCTTTTTTGGAATGCCTGCCGGAAGAAATTACTTGATTTTTAACTTCTTTTTCTTAACTTCTTTTTGGCTTATTTTTAGAAAAATAATGTCACTGTTAGTTAGAAAGCAGTTGAGGAGATTAGAAATCTTGCTCGTCACAGAATCTGGATTTATCAGTGAATTCCTAAACTCCTATTTTAGGAAAGTTTCTGTTGCGAACTTTCAGGAAGCAGAGAGTCTCGATACGAGTGGTTTTGACTTAGTTCTTTTCAATGATCACCAAGATTACAATAAAAAACATACTTTGCGAGTTGCTAAACTCGAATCAATTGGCGTTGTAGTTGGATACATCACAAATGAAATGAGACTTCAAGGATGGTCTGGATTACAGGTTCCAATTGGTCCTCATTTGATATTGATAAATATGGGTTACAAAGCGGCTTACTTCATGAAAGCCTTTAAGCGAATCTTTGATTTGATTCTTACAATCCCAGTGGTATTGATTTTGTTGACACTTTCGTTACCCCTTGCATTGCTCTATAGAGTTGTAAATGGTTCGCCATTTCTGTTCAAGCAGATGCGAGTCGGAGTTGATGGAAGAGAATTTGTCTTACTTAAAGTGCGAACGATGATTTCGAAAAAAACCGAAATTTACGTCAGCAGAAAAGAAAGAGGAGAACCTGCTTGGGTTGAAAAGCCAGGTACAGACGAATTAGTCAGCGGAGGTAAATTCCTTCGTAGATGGTCTATCGATGAACTCCCTCAACTCATCAATGTTGTTAAGGGTGACATGTCGTTAGTTGGACCGCGGCCGAGATTGAAAAGTGAAATTGATGAAAGTTACGAATTTACATCTCCGATTTATACCCACAAAATAAAGCCAGGATTGACGGGCATTTGGCAGATTTCAGGGAGAAACGAAATTTCTCCATCCTTTGCTGTATTGCTCGATAAATACTATATGGATCACTGGTCTCCATTAGTAGATTTTCAAATCATCACAAAAACAATCGTTAGCATTATTTTAGGTGTCGGGGCACGATAAAAGCCGACCAAACTGGGCATAAATGAGCAGATGTGAATTAGAGTTTCTGCATGTTCGAAAGGCTGAAAACACAGATCACGGTTAAAAACCTGATTCGATTCTTCTTGATTACTTTCGCCTTAGGTGTATTGACGCAGATTGCAGGAATATACTTGCTCGCTAATTCACTAAAAGTTGAACAAGGAAATATCAAGTCAAGTCGGTTTTTCTCAAATGCTGCAGACATCTTTCTCACAACAGCTAACTACTCTCCACACTTCGTAATTGCCAGCACAGTTGCAGGCGACACCAAGACGGTACGTCTGATCAAAATTGCCGACCTTGGCGCTCAATTGCTCAGAGAATCTGGTGCAGTTATCTCCAACTTTTCTGATTCTAAGGACGTCAGCGACTTCCTGAAAAACAAAAATGGAGCCGCACAAATCCAAACGGCCTCGATAAGAGAATCTTCCATAATCACCTCGATTCTAAATCTGGTTCATGGTTCTAATGGCGGGGAAAACATCGATCAACTCTTCGGTAGATCTATTGGAAGACCAATTAAATTATTGAAAGTGATTAGTGAATTAGGTCGTAATGCTGAAGTCTTATCTGGATGTGGCAAGGAGAGTAAATTTCTTATTTTGTTAACATCAAATGCAGAGGCCCGAGCAATAGGTGGTCTGATTGGTCAATATGTAACAGCAGTTAGTAATTGTGGGGATTTAGAAATTGTTAGAGTGGGAACGAATACTGATCTCAAAGACAGCAACGAGCTAAACAAAACCTTCAATGAGTTTCCCAGTCTTTTTCAGTCAGCAAATCCTGAGTGGGTTAACTCCAACCTTATTCCAAATGGTTTTGAAGTTTCTCAGAGTTGGATGAGGGCATACGAGGAACAGTTCGGTGAGAAATTAGATGGAGTACTTGTCTTAGATACCCTCCTGCTGTCGAAATTTGCGGAAATTCAAGGAGGATTAAGCGCAGCCGATGGAACTGCACTTTTAACTAGTGCCGAGATTGATGCGTACTTACGGAATGGAATTTACTTTCAATTTCCGGAAAACCAAATACTGCGAAAAAAACATTTGCTTGAGATTACAGAGCAATTAGCGAAATCTCTCAATTTTTCCACTCTCACAAAGACGGGGATGTTTCCAGCCGTGATGAGTGCTTTGAGTGAAGACAGAATTCTATTCTCTTTAAATACCGAACTTCATCCACGAGCAGCTTTAGAGCGACTTAGCTGGTCGGGCAAAAAGAACAGTACTGTCTTTATTGGAGTCAATAATTTGTCTGGGAGTAAATTTGATTTTTACTCCAAGTACTCGGTACAGGTGAACAAGTGCAGCAATGTGAATTATTTGATTCGATTTAAGGTTGATAACTCTGCACCCAAGAGCCTTAAGTATCCCGATTATGTCGCTCGGAGATTAGATAACTATCCTCTAAAGAAGATAGGAGTTTTGGATCAGTTCCTCTTTTCATACGATAAAAGTATTGTGACAATAACTGATGAAAAAATTCCTGCTTTTTCGGATTACAGGATTATTCGCGGTGAATCTAATCGAGGCTTGATCTCGGTTGTAGAATTTATAGAAGCGCAGGAGAAGTACGAATTGACGATTCGATTGAAGTCGAAAAAGAGCCTCGATTTTCGAATGTGGGGACACACGTTAACTGTTTCAGAATCAAGAAGTAACCTTTGCTCATTGAAGTGAGATTCTTAGGATTCAGGCTCATTTGGTGCTAGATACGCCCCCCCGCAAACACACGGGTCTGGAAGATCACGTGACTGGTCAGGTCCTTGCAAAGAGTAAGGAAACCGTGAGAGAATCAAGATAATTCGGAGAGGTAACCCCTTCGACTAATCCACTCTTTGGAGATGTAAATGAAAAGACTAGGCGGCGCCTCACTCCTCACGATTTTGATATCTGTGCCAGTAGCTACTCCGGCATTAGCGGCCTACCCAGCTGTTCCATTAGTGAGTAATCAAACATCCACCAATCAAATTCTGGCAAAAACAACTGAGATTCGGGTCAACTCAAATTTGGATAGTGTTCAAAAGGTTGAAGTCAAAATAAACGGTGTAACTGTAAAGGCTGAAGTAATCGCAGGTGGAAAGATTCTTGTCGGCGCTCTCATTGGCCCGAAAGACAAGGTTGAAGTGACTATTCAAACAAACACCGGAGTCAAATCTGATGTGCAAGTTGCAGTTGTGAAAAAACCAGTTTCTCTAGCAAATGTGAATTTCGCAGTCAATTCATCTGCTCTCACCAAGGAGTCTCGTGCTCTGCTCAATCGGGTTGCCAGAATTATCATTGCCAAGGGTTACACAATCGCCTCCTCAATCGGACATACAGATCCTGACGGATCTTCAAATCTAAATCAGGCACTATCGATTGCAAGATCAAATGCCGTTGTGAAATATTTGAAGTCTCGAGGTGTAAGTGCAAATGTTTCTGGCGGTGGTGGTGGAAGCAAGAAACCTATTGCTAGCAATGACACTCAAGAAGGTAAGGCATTGAACCGAAGAGTGGAAATTAGGGTCAGCTGGTAGTTGAACTGCTCTACCTAGACAAGGCACTTCATCTCGTTCTTTAGATGATTTCCATAAAATGACTCTTGAAAACTGGGAGATAGATTTTCCTCAACCGTCGAGCAAATGCGACGTCTCAATAATTGTTTGCGCGTTTAATAAATGGGAGTACACCCTTAAATGCCTATCTGCAATTTGCAAGAGTCTGGCACAAAATATCTCTTCAGTTGAAGTAATACTCGTCGATGATGCTTCAACTGACAGGTCCCATGAAGTTTTCTCTACTATTCGAGGTTTAAAGTACGTCAGTAATATCACCAACAGAGGTTTCTTACAATCGGCCAATGTCGGCGCTGCGTATGCGACCGGAGAATTCATCTTATTTCTAAATAATGACACAGAGCCAATCGGCAATTGGATTGATCCATTAGTCAGGAGAGCGAGAAGTTCTGAACGAATTGGCGCCGTGGGTTCGAAATTGATTTATCCTGATGGAAGCTTGCAGGAGGCTGGAGGAATAATTTTCCATGATGCCTCTGGTTGGAATTATGGCAAACATGCAAACTCGAAGGACCCAAGTTTTAACTACCCAAGAAAGGTGGATTTCTGTTCTGGTGCCTCTTTGCTAGTTCGTAGAAGCAACTGGATTGAATTAGGGGGCTTCGATGAAAGATATATTCCAGCATATTACGAAGATACGGACTTCTGTTTTCAATTACGTAGTAGAGAATTAGAAGTTTGGTTTGAACCTCTCAGTTTAGTTCTGCACCACGAAGGCATCTCACATGGAACAGATGAGTCAGCGGGACTAAAGTCTTATCAGTTGGCAAACAAAGAAAAGTTTTATCAAAAATGGCAAGAGCTCTTAAAAAAACAACCTGAACCAGATGCGACCCGAATACAGTTTGCGGCTCGTTCGAATTATCAGCGCAGAGTTCTACTTATTGACTATCAAATTCCTACACCCGATCAAGATTCCGGAAGTTTGCGAATATTCGAAATCATGCGCTCACTCATTGATTCGAAACAGCACGTAACATTTCTCCCAGAAAATGGCTTGAAGATGAGTGGTTATTGCGAAAAACTACAAGAAATTGGAGTAGAAGTACTCTGGGGTAATGAGAGAGAATTGACGAGGTTAATTGCTGAACGTGCAGATTCATTTGATGTTGTCTGGATATCACGGCCAGGACCTGCTAGACACTTTTTCAAAAATTTGAAAGAACTCTTACCAAATGTCCCAATAATTTATGACACAGTGGATTTACACTTTCAAAGAGTTAGGCGTCAATCTCAACTCAAAGATTCAGGAGTTTCCTACGCGGACTCTCTCAGAGTCGAAATTGATGAACTAGATATCATTTCTCGTTCGGCAGCAGTTGTGGCTGTAAGTGAAGTAGAGAAAAAGCTTCTTAATGAACGATCTAGCACTTTAATTCGCGTGATAGGAAACGTGCACAGGCAAGTCCCAAGTACAACATCTCTGTATTCGCGATCAGATTTATTGTTTGTCGGCGGATTTGCTCATCAACCAAATGAGGACGCTGTTGGATGGTTCATAGAAGATATCTTCCCCTTGGTAATTAAGAGTTTGCCAAATTGCAGACTCAGAATTGTTGGATCGAAAGTTCCGCAGTGGCTATTGGGATTACAACACTCAAATATCGACGTGATTGGGTGGGTCGAGAACGTGGATGAAATTTATTTAAAGTCTCGATTGAGTATCGCACCATTGCGATACGGAGCTGGCGTCAAAGGTAAAGTTGGAGAATCTTTAAGCATGTCAACCCCCATGGTCGTCACAGATATTGCTGCAGAAGGGCTCTTTCTCGAAGATACAAAACACGCCCTCATTGCAAACCATCCAGAAGATTTTGCAAAGGCTATTATTAAACTCATGACAGATGACTCGCTGTGGACAACCATTTCAACAAATGGCAAGAAGCACATTGAAGAAAAATTTGGAGTATCTGCACTTAATAATTCACTATCTGAATTGTTAAAAATCGTAAAACCATTGGAACCACAATGGCTCTAATCGTAACTGGTGTCCATCGGTCGGGAACGAGCATGATTGCTGGGATACTTTCAAATTTAGATATTCCCATGGGAGAAGGCGCGCAAATGAATCCTGCGCCAGAAAACCCGGAAGGCTTTTTTGAAAGAATTGATGTGATGCAACTTAATGACAGTGTTTTAAGGAGGCTCGGAGGTTCTTGGCAAGCACCACCGAACATAGGTCCAGAGAGTTGGTTTTCTTTTGATCAGAATGTATTGGCAAATTTCAGAAGCTCAATTGATTTATTCTCGGGAAGTTTTAACTCTTGGTTTATTAAAGACCCAAGAATTTCTCTCATTCTTCCAATCTGGGACCGTCTTGCGCTAACGAATTTATCGCTGATTTTCTCGGTGAGGAATCCACAGTCGGTGGCGCAATCGCTACATTTACGTAACGGCTTAAGTCATCGTCGCGCACTGGCCCTGTGGTGGATTTACAATCAACAACTATTGTCTAATGCTGATTCGCGGGACACTTTGTTTATTGATTATGACTCTGCGAAAAGATCAAAAAAGGCAACGACTGAAAAAATTGCCTCCTTCGCCCTTAAGGCAGTTAAAGTTTCTCCGAATGTTAACTTTGACTCAGATTTCGGGAATTACGAAGAGAATCGAATTCTTGATTCACTAAAAATCAAAAAAGCCGAACAATCAATTAATAGCAAACTTTCAAGGAGTTCCTATGCCAAGGCAATAAAGGGACTAGCAAAGTCAGAGATTGATGAAACAATGGATTTTTACGCAGTGTTAAAGAATCTTCATGGCAGCACCAACAAGAAATTTAAGAAGATACGAACCCCAGACTGGGTATTTGAGGAATTACAGAGTGCGCGAGTTGAGTTTGAACTTACTCAAACTATCGAAAAACTTCATGATCACTTAGAAACATCAAAAATCGAAATAGCCACGCTTAACCAACTATCTGAGAGCACGATACAAACCCACAGTGACGAACTTGAAATAGCCCAAAGAAAATTTGATACTCAGGGTGAAGAGATTGAACGCCTCGAATCTTTCATCATTAACCTCGAGGAGCAACGAAATAACGCGCAGAACCAAGTTCTACTGCTCCATAG
>Ga0114967_10001019_pt1 | contig 23324 bp, 34 predicted proteins | sample M_130628_MF_Meta_FD_92639 | JGI IMG/M metagenome (GOLD analysis project Ga0114967, IMG submission 92639) | Freshwater microbial communities from Lake Montjoie, Canada to study carbon cycling - M_130628_MF_MetaG | ecosystem: Environmental > Aquatic > Freshwater > Lake | place: Lake Montjoie...
ACCCTTTTAGAGTCTGAGTGTATTGTTAAAATATAACCCTGTTCACTTGGTGTTGTTGTTTCTTCGGAATAAATGTCTAATGCAGCGGAGATTTCTGGTGTGTTGTGTGAAAATATCGTATCTGTCGCAAAGTTTTTATACCCTGGAACTGTTAAATCATAAACAGGTATAACCTCATAGGGTTCAATAGATTTTATTTTATGATTTATTTTTAAAGTTTCACCTGTTGCTTTTGCGTTAGCGTATTTATGCTTTTCAATACCATATGCATCTAAAAATGTCAACCAATCTCTATAACCATTATAAGTTATTTCTCTTTGTAATTTTGTGTGAGAAATATTTAATGCTTTTGCAGTACCTTTTAGTGTTTTAATTTTGGTAGCGGACTCAACAATGTTATCCCAAGGAATACTAAAATAACTTGGGTTATTTTTTCCTGCTCTAGTTCCGTTCCATTTATGTTTATTATCGGTTCTTTTACTTATTTCTAACATTTTAGACCTGTATTCAGGGTTTGACCACAATTTTTCGTTGTTTAATTTAGCATGATAAGCTCTATGTTCACCCCTGTCCATTATGACTAAATTTTCTGGGTTATTGTTTTTTCCTTTAAAATCTATATGATGAACTTCTTCATTTTCATTTTTAGGTCTATAAAACCATTCAGCAATTAAATCGTGTTCAGGAACCCAACCATTTTTACCTGACCCTAATTTTGGGTTACAAGTATAAACCCAATTATATTTTTGGTTATTGTAAAAAGATTTACGATAGAAAGGCATCATTGAGTCACCTTCTTTTAAATCTTTTACTTTGGTAAAACTGCCATCCCTTTTCATCAAACGGTGTTCCCAAGTTGCAATCATAAATGAGTCATCATCAAAAGTGACTTTATAAGTCATTTCATCTCTTGTGTAGTGAGCATTTCTAGCTTTAGCCGGTACAACTTGTTTTAAGTTGTGGTCATACGCATAAGTAACAAACTCATAATCTCGACCTTTGTCAGCAAGTTCTTTAATAGTGATAAAACCATCTGGAGTTGCTATCTTTGTATCACCTGCAATGCAAAATTCCATGGCCTCATAATCCATGTAAGATGCAATTCTGGAGGTTTCATAGTAAACAGCTTTTTGGTATAACTCACTATCAACCCTTGCCCATTGTGCCTCAAGATAACCTTGTTGTTGAAGTTCTAACTTTTGTGTATTATACTCTTCTTTAGATTGAAAACTTAAAAGTTCTTTATCATTAAAGTTATATTTTGGTGGAGTTTTTAAACTGCCTTTATTTGGACCAAAAAGATAAAATAACTTTTGGTATACTGTTAAATCTTTATTTTCTGCCATTATTGTTTTTTATATAAATATCAAATTAAGAATAAATCGGTAATCATAAATGTGAACACCTAAGAACCTAATATTGATTTATTTTTGGTGTTATCCTTAAACCCAGACATACCGAAAAACACCCAATTATGTTCTGATATGGGAGCTTGTACATGTCTAGATGTGTCTTTGTATGCCGGACTATTATAAACCATCTCTGGTATTGCATTAACCTCATTACTACTAACAATCCAAGAGTCTAACATCGCCTTTGCCTGACCTTTACTTTTTTCTAGATCTTTAAATGATGTTTGACTAACATAACAACACATTGCGATAGCCATTAAACAGTCATCATGATAATTTTTCATATGGTCAGGTCTACCATTTTTAAAGACAAAAGTATCCATTTCTGTTACCGACCTTATAGACCTAACTTTAAAGGAGTTCATTCGAACCGATTCTTCTAGTTTGGTGACGATAGTATTTCTATTTTTTTGAAAATTAAGTCCAGGTAATTTACCGTCACGCATATGCCTTTCCAAATTCTTATTATTAGTAACAGAATCAATACCCAACACAGTGTCGTAATACATTTTTTTTGGTGAGTAACCTAACTCAATCATTTTAAGTACGGTTGAAACACCGTAACCCCCTGTAGTATCGACAACGGTAAACGCTTCATACCTATTACCATATTCAACTGCAATCTCACCCAATGTATCGGGGGCAATTTTACCATGATATTCTGCAACTTGATTTCCTGTTGTAAAATCATAAATACAGATTGAGGCGTAGTCATCTGCGGAACCTGAAGCCGCATCAGCGGATAAAATATATTCATGACCCAATTGAGGATCTTCCCAAATCCACATATTACCATCTAACCATTCAGTTCTGATTGGGTCTATGACATTATTTTTTCTTTGGTACTCAATATATTTGGTATCAATAACGTTATCACCAGAGCCATTGAAAGCACATAACAACTCCTGAGCAATGGTTCGAGGATTGTTATTTAACTGACCACACATCATTTCAAACCAAGGGGATGTCGGTATCCATCCTTCCGTCTCTAATTGTTCAAATTTTGGGTAATCCATTTCTTCTATTTCTTCAACAACATCCCCAGCATCATTCTTTTTTTGCCACCTCATACCAACATTATAACGAGGGTCTTGAAACCATCTCATCTCGACAATGTTAAAAGGGTTGTTAGTTTTTTCTTTAGTTTTTGCTGAAACGTATGTTTTATAATAAAGGGCGTCCATTCCGTTTGGTGTTGAAATTAATATTGCTCTACCACCTGTAGAAAGTGCGGGTTGAGCTGCCGCATAAACCTCTTCACCACCTTCAATATATGCTGCCTCATCCATGACTAACAACGTTGGTGCATAACCACGTAACGCATCTAAAGATGTTGCAACCGCTTTAACTTCGGAACCGTTAGTTAATCTATAATGTTTGGCTGAATTTTTTTCTGCGTCAAACCAAGAATTACCACCGCTCCAAACATTCATCCAGCTTGGTAATTGAGAGGTAAAATCTTTTACTTTTTTTAGAAATTCAATTGCTGTTTCTTGTTTATTTGCCAAAATAAGAACCCTTTGTGGGTTGTTTGGGTCAGCAAATGCAGTAATAACCGCAATGTACGCGGCAGTTGTTGTAGAAACCCCCGCCTGACGTGGTTTCATCACAATATTAAAACGTTCTTTTGTGTATGAAGTAATTAACTCCCTTTGTTTTGGAAATAATTTAAACCTAACAAAACTTTTTTGTGTTTGGTCAAATGTTTCCAAAAAATTTTCAATAGCGTAAACTGGATCTTTGATACATTTACCTATTTCTAATAATTTTTGACTTTTACTTTGTGGTATATCTGACATAAATATCTCAATATTTTACTATATAAATATCCAGATATTGTGTAAACCTAATTTTATTCGAATTCTTGTATCTTTTCCTCTAAAATAGACACAAATTTTTGGGTAAGGTCGACTTCATCCGGTTCATAACCATCCGCCATATAGTCTAAATCTATGTTAATATAACCTTTTTGAAATCTACCGAGTTCTAACTCCATTAAATCCGTAATTAAATATTTAACACTACTAGTTAATTCAGAGTCATCAAAAGGATCTCCTGAGTTTTCAGCATATGCAATTATATCATCTAAAAGAAAATCATATCTAAATTGTATCCCCGAAACTTCTTTTGTGTCAAAAATAATTGTTTTTTCTCTGGCATAACTCTCACCAAAAATATTTTCAATCTCAGAAATAACAAAATCTCTCATGTATTCCAGAAAACCTTTTTTGTATGCACTATCATAATATTTTTTAAACATCTTATTTAAATTACTAAAAATTGGTGCATTTTTAATTAAAATTTCTAACAAATAAGTTGGTAAACTAAGAATTCTTTCATCGTATAAAGTAAAATAAAACACATCTTTTTCACGATCAATTTCTTCAACCCATAAATCAAATTCGTCAGCAAACTCTAAGCCCATAAAAATTTTCTTCCCCCTATATAACATCAAATATTCGTTCACTATATTTCTAACATCATCATCGTTTAATAGATTAGAATACTCACCTTCAACATAAACGTAAGTATTTTTTTCGTCAAGTTCTAAAACATTATAAATAGCACTAGCATCACCAAAAAAATCACTTAATTGACTAACGTTAGAAGTAAAAACATAAAATTTATCACCTTTTCTTTCAAGATAAAGTCTACCAGTATTACCCTTTAAACTGGCTTCTGCTATTTTAAAAATTTTTTCTTTTAATTCGGTTTTATCATTAACTGGAGCGTCATTATAAGCATTAATCAAAAAAATATCACCTAATTCTTTTTCTTTACCAAGACTTAAAAAATCGGAATACATTGCGTAATAATTACGATTATAAAAAACCCTCCAAATAGTCCTTTTATTTACATCAGCATAAGAACCTGTTTTATTTTTAATGAAAGTTTGGAAATCCTCGTAATTTTTAAAAACTTTTTGTATAGTATTGTCTTCATCGTCCTCTAATATTTCATTTAAAAAATAGTTAAATTCATCACTATCGGAGACTCTTTCATCAATATATGCTGAAAAAGCCTCTTTGGGTTCTTTACCTAATGTTATGTAGTCTTCAACCCTTAACTTATTTAATAGTTTGTTACTTACCAAAAAATTTAACAATTTTTCTTTGTCTTTGGATTTATTAACATAATTTAAAATTTCTTCATTTGTAAAACCTAAATTATTTATTTTATCATTAATACTATCTAAATTCTTAAAAACATATTCTAAAGCCTCTTCCGGTTTAAACTTTCTTTTTAATAAACCGTTTATCGCTTTTGAATCCAAATCGGTAAAAATGTTAATACCAAAATTTTGAGCGTAACCCCAAACCAAATCAATTCTATCACCAAAGATTAACATTAATTTTTGGTAAACAGAAGATCCAGTCCAACTACCACCTGAATATAATTCATTTAAAACAGTAAATAAATTTTGGTTCTCACCAAAGAGTTCTAAAAAATTAGGGTCATTAAACAAATTCAAAAAATCATCTAAATCAATCCCACCTTCAGTTATTGCTTCAATAACAAAATCTGCCCTTCTACGTAGATTAAACATAGTTGTAAGTGGATTAATGCCTGTTTTTTTATAGTTGTGCCATATTTCAGAAACAATTTCGGAAAAATCATCTATACTTGGTTTATCGTGTGTAAAAAGCGTAACTAGTTGGTCAAAATCAAAATAAGTGTACGGGTTAATACCGACCTCCTCTAAATATTTATTTAAATTTTCAACACCAATTTTTTCCACTAATTCTTTTGGGCTTAAAACTTTTAAAGGGTTAATCCCTCTTGATTTATACCACGCCAAAAGTTCGTTACCTGTGTAAAAACCATCAATCCCTTTTGATTCGATTTTATATAAATAATCAACGATAGTGTCTCTAATTACTAACCACTTATCACCCAATTTTTTTGATGCAACATTAATTTGTGTTGGGTTATCTGGAGCATCAAAAGCTTGAACTGTACCGTCATTTTTATTAACAAAAATTGCTGTACGGTACCAAGGGTCATTTTGTGGTTTTTTTTTATCTATAATATAAAATAAAGTACCCTTACTTGTATAACTTTTAAAATAATTATCACTATCTTTAGAAGCGGTACACCATTTAGTACCTGAACCGTAATAACAAGAAGCTCTGTGAGATTCTGGTATTAAAATTTTTAAATCTGGGCTATCATATAGGATGTTAGTCTCTAATTCCTTAACCTCTGATTTTGATAGTTTTTCTTTTGTGGCTTTAACAATGTGTTCTAACAGACTGATACCACCAGTACCCATATAAGAATTTATATCTTTTGGTGTTTTATAAACTTTTTTAATGGTTTTACCAACAGGTGATGTTTCTGAAACCTCTAAATAGGGGGTTAATCTTTTTTCATTGTAAACACTGTCTAAGAGACTAGTATCTATCTTTTGTAAATTTTTATGAAAATCTTTTATAAGATTAATCATATTTTCATTCCATATAGAATTTGTTGATGAATAGTTTTGTAATAAAAATTCCAAATATTTGTTATTACCTGAAGGGTCTTCTTTTGAAAAATACTCTATAACATCAACAGGTATTGTTATATATTTTTTCTTGAGATTATCTAATCTACTTTCAAAAATAATGTCTTCTAATAAAAAATGGTTTCTCATATATAATAAATATCATAATAGACCCAAAATGTCAATAATAAAAAAACCCACCTGGAGCGAGTAGGTGGGTTTAAAGGAGAGTGACCTCCATAACTTAACGGTCCTAAGCGTTAAGACTTTAATTATTTTCCCGGAAATTTTTGGTCAATAACCGTTTGAATGAAAGCGACCTTTTTATAATCACCATTATCTAAAGCAATATCTCTTTCAGAATCAAGTTTTTTGTAATCCCAACTCATTGGGTCTGAAGAATCTTCTTTTTCTTGTTTTGATAAAATATTTTTAAGAAATTCATCTTCTTCTTTTTCATCACCACCAGCTAAGGTATCACCATCTTCTTCTTCATCTTCTGTATCTTTATCACGGAATTGAGATAAAGCATCCTCAACTGCATCTTGATTTTTCATTTGAATAACATCATAAGCAATATCTTGAATAACTTCCAGTGATTCACTATCACCGTTTAACATACCTTCTACAACTTTGTTGAATTGTGTTTCAGGTAAATCAAAAATTTTGGTTAAAATATTAGCTTTATAACTTAAAGCATCTACACCCAAAGACTCTAAAAGTTTATCCCAAATAATATGACCTAAACGAATATCCCAAGTTTCTTCTTCTAAATTATCTGTTTGGCCTTTTACATAGTCTCTAACACTTCTATCTGGATCTTGTGAATCAACAGATAAGTATTCAACAACCGCTTTATTTAATTCATGTAATAGTAAAGAGAATGTCATACCTTTTGCCGTTATCTTTGGTGTTTCTTCTCTAAAAGAAATTTTAAACTCACCCGCTTTTTGACCAGATGCATCCATTATTTGTTCGTCATTTAAAGCCCAATACATAAAATTGTTGGCAGACATTAATTTAGCGTAATCCTGAACTAATCCTGGGTTAATTCTGTTTAATTGGTCTGATGCTTGATAAAACATGTTTTGTCCCGCACGACCCGCACCTTGAATTAAGGCATTTTCTAATTTACGTTTAGTAATTTTCGGTTTTAACTCTTCCTCCGTTTTACCTTGTGGTATTGGTTTATTAACTTTTCTAAGAGGAATGTCACCAACAGAAACAGGGTTTTCACCTGTAATCTCAACGTCAAAATCAATCATACCTTCCGGTATGTCATACTCTTCTTTTACCATTTTAACGGCCAATCTCTCTAACTCTCTTCTATGACCTTCTTCTTTTTGGATTGCACCCATTAAACCTTGTTGTAATGCGTTTGTTGCTAAACGTAAAGAAGGTCTTGCACCACCCATTTTATTGGACAAGTCAGAACTAACTTTATTTATCATCTCCCTAGAAATGTTCTTAACCGTTTCAGGGTTTAAATGACCCTTATAACTATGTTCACCAGAATCTAATTGACCGAGAACATCATCACTAACATCTTCCGTCATTAAACGTCTTTGTATGCTTTCTATTAATTCCCTTTTTGTCATTCTAGCTGGCTCACTTTGTTCAACCATTCTAAGAATATTATCTTTTGTTAATTTTGCCATTTTTTTATTTATGTTTTCAGTTGTTGTTTGTAATTTTTCCGTATTTTCTTCAGTATTTTCTTCTGATGTTTCTTGGGGAGATTTTTTTAATAAGCTTATTTCTTTAGTAAGTTCCGATATTTCTTTATTCCATAGTTTAATTTCAGCTTCTTCCGCTTGTTTTTTGTTTTGAAATTGTAACTTTCTCTTACTACCCACAATACTATTATCCTGAGCTTTTGCCATAGCATCATCACCGGGTATTGTTTTTCTTGTGGAAATAATTTTTTTTCTTATTTCACTTATTTTATTTTCTAAATTTTTAATTCTTTCTTCGTTACTACCCATTTTACTTTCTAACTTTAAACTCATCGTAATTTAAAACCAAATCAATGGAATAAAGTTTTTCTTCCACCGATTTTTGGGTTTCCCCGAACTTAAAAACCAATCTTTCTTCAGGGTAATCACCTTCATCTTCCAATTTTTCCCAGGCTAAGGCAATAATACCTTCAACTGCGTTATAAATTTGGAAAACCCCAGAATTCTGAATTAATTCTAAATTAAATTCTGAAGTTTTTAAACTACCAACAAGCTTAACAAAACTGGTATCTGGTGTTAAATCATTTTTGTCATTAACAACTGAAGATTCATACCAAGATTCATCCCAATCCCAATTAGTTTTGTCGGAAAATAAAAACTCATATAAATTTTCTTCCTTATAATTTTTGCCAACGTGATTTATATATATTAAATACAAATCTTTCATTACTTCTTTTTGTATTTAGCTTTAGCAGGTTCTTCATCAGGATTTATACGTTCAGGTCTTTTGAAAGGATTTTTTTCTCTGGTTTTTTCCTTTTCTTTTTCTTTGGTTTTTTCCTTTTCTTTAGTTCCAGGGTTTTTCATTGATTCTAACATTGAGTCCATAATTCTTTTTCTTAAAGAATACTGAGAATTATCGGAATAATCAACACCTTTCATAAAAGGTTCGTCAACTTCATTATTAGCCTCATTTCTATTAAAAACACCACGACCACCACAAGAGTTACAATTCGAATTTCTTCCATTACAAACTGGACACTCCATATAATCTTCATCATAATGACGCATATAGTCTATTGATTCTTCAGTACCATAACCATAATCACCATATTCATCATATCTAGCTTTAGCAGGTTCTTCATCAGGATTTATACGTTCAGGTCTTTTGAAAGGATTTTTTTCTCTAGTTTTTTCCTTTTCTTTTTCTTTGGTTTTTTCCTTTTCTTTAGTTCCAGGGTTTTTCATCTCTAAATAATCCATGTAATCTTCATCGTGACGATACATATAATCTTCTTCTTCAGTTTCACCATTAGCAATCATATCTAATTCTTTGATATCAGTTTTCAATGTATCAATTTCTTCCTCATCATAAAAAATTGGGTCCCCCACATTTTCAATAGGAAAATGTTCAGGAATATCATTAATGTCTATATTGTTTGAAATATATAAATCATACCCACCTTCAACTTTCTCTAATTCTCCAAAAGGACCTTGATTTGGTAAACCATGTGACATATAGTCAACCCCATCTTCATCATCCAATATTAAATCAAACTTTTCATCACCTCTCATAACTTCAATTGGTTCAGTTTCATCGCCACCAATTCCGTTATTCATACCAGAAATAATTTCTTCTTTTTCTTCTTCTGTTAATTCATCCCAAGAAGTCATTTTTTCATTGGAACCCATATAATCTATCGAGTCGTATTCTTGATAAGATTGTCTGTTTCTTCCTCTGCCCATGAAATCAGATTCTTCATCGGAACTTTTGTTTTTCCCTTTTTTAATTGACCTGATAATATCTCTTTTATCATTAGAATCCATGTTCTCTAGGTCTAAAGCAGAAATAACACTTTTGGCAACCCATTTCATGGTATCAGAAGCTAAATCTTTAGTATCTCTGATTTTTTGACCTAACTTACCCGTCATTCGTTGGATATCTTTAATAGGATCATCCTCTAAATCATAATCTTCATCATCTTCATCGAATTCTTCGGTATCTTCTTCTTCGGTATCTTCCTCACCATCAAAATCAAGTTCTTCTTCTGTACCTTCTTCACCTTCTTCTGTACCTTCCCCACCTTCTTCTGTATCTTCTTCTTCCATATCTTCCTCACCACCAAAATCAAATTCTTCCCCACCTTCTTCTGTATCTTCCTCACCACCAAAATCAAATTCTTCTTCTGTACCTTCTTCTTCAGTTTCACCAGAATCATCACCAAAATCAGTTTCTTCTTCAGGTGCTGGTGTACTTTTCTTTTTCTTAGATTTCAACACAAACCTTTTTTCTGTTATAGCATCCGGTGAAAGCATGTTGTTATTTTCCTGAATACCATAAGATCTGTTAAAATCTTCAAACATGATATTAAGTCTTCTACTAGCCTCTTCATACGATTGGTATTGATTTTTTGTTTTATTCCCCAAACCACCAATATATTCATAATTGATACCGTCGGTAGATTCTTTAATAAAGTATTTTCTATTTTCTCTTACAATACCGTAAATTTTACCACTAGGTGATTTTTTTCTTAATTCAACAGTGGAATTAGTTGTTTGTTCGTTAATAGGTTTTTTAATGCCCATTAAATCTATCATTCTTTTTAAGCTTTTGTTTGTCATGTTTTTATATTTTATTTAATATTATCTAATCGAAAAGGTTCCTTTTGCGTTTCCAGTGTCATTAGAAAGAGGGTTTTCCCAGAATCCAGTAGTTCCTGAAGTTGCTCCAAATTTTTTCCTGCCAATTAAGTAAACATCACCAGATGCACTTATTTGTGAAGCACTACTAATACCAACAGGTACCGTTATTGGACCACCAGCACCAGGTGATACGGCGGTTCCATTTATGGTTGCTGTAGCTCCGGCGGCTACCATGACACCAACGTACCAATAATTACTAAAATTGGAACCACTGACTGTGTGTATTACATCTCCTTGTATCATTTTATTTTTATTTTATAAATATCTGTTAATTTGTATTATTTTAATTTTTTACCTGTAGAGGGTAAAGAAACTGACCTATCGTACGCAACTGTTTTAATGTCCGACAACCTGTCCAACATACCGTTACGTCTTAAAACTTTAAAAACCATATTTTCAACCGAAAACTCACCGGTTCTATCTAAACCAGCTTGACGCATTTTTTTTATCTTATCTTTAATTTTATCTGTTTTTACAACAATTTCTTCATAATTTTTACTACTTTTCATTTCATCATATAAATCGTCAATACCATCCATAATACGATTCGATTTTAACTTAACGTTTATATCATCAACTTTGATTGGTTTTTTTTCTGGTTTTATAATCCATTTATTTTTTAAAATAGAATAAACACCACTAGAAACATGTTCTTCACTGATATCTTGAACATAAAGTTCGACATCGTATCCATAAATTTTAACATCGTGATTTTGATTCCAAGAAGTGCTTTTAGTTTTAAGGAAATCTTGTACTAAATCCTCATCAACAGGTATTTCTTCATAATCCACTAAAATATGTAAATCAACATCAGAATATTCAGACCAGTTATAATTAGCTAAACTACCCGTAAAGGTTACATCCTCAATATCAACATCATTAATTTCTAAACTTTCAAAATAATCATCAGCTATTTTAAGTAAATTTTTTCTAATTTCAGGTTTTAAAGTCTCACCGTCCCAAATTTTAGGGTTTAATGTTTTTTGCATTTCAAAACCACTTAAATCAACATACCTGTCACTGGTTGTGACTTTTTTTACTTCCTTTATTAAATCATATTTTTTCATATATTAATAAATATTACCAAAGTGATAGATATTTATTAATTAAGATGAAAAAGAAAATTATTTTAACCGAAAGTCAAGTTAAAAAGTTGTTAGAGACTAGAGTTAATGATTTTAATTTAGAAGATATTACCCAAAAATTAGAGTCTATTGATTGTAGTGGTGCCGATTTAAAATATTTAGTGGCTAAAATTCTAAGGGGTTTTGGGTATAAAAACCTTAATGTCCTTTTTTTAGGCCATGATGAAATGACAAAACATTTAAAATATTTGGTACATACGGAAGGTCCTATTTTTACATACAAAACAAGATCAGAAGTATCGTCTAACGACAGACCTTGTTTGACCATTTACGACGTTAGAGCTTACCAAGAAATTTAACCCCCACCATTTTCCTTAGTTCCAGTTGCGTATTTAATGCCCATTATAGTACCGACAATTGAAAAAGCGTTGGTTAACAAAATACTAAACATATTTGACCAGGTTGAACCTATAATTTGAGTATCTTGCTTTGTATATAAAGCCATCATATACATAAGAGTGGTGATAACTCCAGCACTTAAAATCACCCAAATAGCCACTTTCACAATAATGGATGCCAATTCATTTTGTGTTTTTTTCTGTAACAAATCTAAATCGTTTTCAGCATTCTTTTTTGCCGATTCTGCCGTTATTCTAGCTTCTTCAGATTTAATCATTTCATTTTGAAGCTCAATCTGTATTTTTTCGTTTTCTTTTTTCCATTCTATTAATTCACGATTCTGATTTTCAATCTGTAACTTTTGGTTTTCAGCCTCTTTTAATGTTGTTTGAAGTTCTTCCATTATTTTTTGGTTGGCTTCATTTAAATCGGAAAGTTCTTTATTTTGTTGTTGAACTTGTTTAGTGACATCTAAACGTTTTTTTCTTAACTCATTATCTTTTTGTTTACAGGTTTTTAAATACTCTTGAAAATCAACATCGTCTTCACCATCAATAAGTTTAGTGATATTACCTTCTAAACCTACACCTTTTTTCCCTAAAAGGTCTATTAAGGCCTTTCTAGTAACTTTTTCTAGTTTTATCATTATTTATAAATTTTAAACGGTGATGTTCTATTTTTATAACCTTCATAGTCTTTTCTAAACTCCTCCAACCTAGGTTCAATATCATCTGATTTTATAATCCAGAATTGAGCACCCGCTTGAACCGCTTTTACCTGTTCTTCGGATTCATTAGATGAAGAAATAATTCCTATGATAACATGATTACCGTATTGAAAATTAATTCTTCTAACTAGTTCTATCCCATCGAAGGAAGATCCAATAATATTTAAATCTATAAATACACATTCAGGTTTCTCATCAACATTTTTGCCTTCATACCATTTTTTAAACATTTTTTCTGCATCATCCGCACTATTCACAGATTTTAAGGACAAACTAATATCCAATAAAGAGCAAGCGTCTTCAAAAACTAAATGAAATAAATTTTCATCATCGACCAATAAAATAGAATCTATCATAATGTTTTTATTTAAATTTGATTTTTATTTTAGTACCTATTTCATTTTTTTCACAGGTAACACTAAATTTATGTTCTTTAAGGATTGCCAAACAAATACTCAACCCCAAACCAGAACCAGTTTCATTCTGATATTTTTTTCTTATGTAAGGTTCAGATAGTTTATTAAAATCTTCTTGTGATAATCCTCTGCCGTTATCTTGAATGATCATCATATCGTCTTCCATAAATATTTTAACAAATTTTGTATCACTATCATTATATTTTAAACCATTTCTGATTAAATTATCTATAGCTGTACAAAATAAAGATTCGTTAACATCGATTGTTATCAAATCACTAATGATTACTTGTTGTCTATAAGATGTCATTAATAAATACTCGTTTAAAATTATTTTGAGGTCACAGTTTGTTTTTTCAAGGACAACGTCTTTTTTAACTAAATTTGTGAATTCATAAACACCTTTATAAACTTTTTGGGTATGTTGTAACCCTTCTTTAATCATTTTTAAGGGTGATTCTAATTTTAATTCCTTAATAACGTTAGGTTTTAATCGTCTTTCTAAAGAAGTAACACCTCTTGGTATATAAATATTGATACCTGAATGCATATCATGTCTTAAAATTTTTGCTGCATGTTCTAGATATGTGTTTTTCTTTTCTATTTCTTTATTGGTTTTTATGATATCGGTAATATCTTGACGGATAGATGTAAAACCCTCTAACTTACCGTTTTCATCGAAGATGGCTCGAATATAAGTATCAACATAATACAGTGAACCGTCTTTAGATTTATTAGTGACAACATCATTCCAAATTTCACCTTTTAAAACTTTTTTATACATATCGGCCCAATATTTTTTTGTTTGTTGACCAGAATTAACGATTTTATGGTTTTTACCGATAAGTTCTTCTAATGAATACCCAGAAACTTCTATAAATTTTTCATTTACATAAACTAACTTTCCTTTATCGTCTGTAGCGGATATCAAAGTTGCTTTATCGATAAAATCCTCACTTTCTTTTATTTTTTTTAATAAATTATTGGTGTTTTTAATTGAATACGTAAAAGAGTAAAGAGAGGATAACATTTGTGCGAAATTTATTTCCGCGTTATTCCATTCTCGACGTTTTAGACTTTCAATACAAATGACACCAATGACCTCACCTTTATACATAATTGGAATATCTAACATAGAATTAATACCTAAAGGTTTTAAATAGTTTTCAGTAAAACAAGAAGTGGCTTTATGACCCAAAGCGTCATTTGCGACAATTATTGGGTTTGTTTTTAATGTATCGAAATATGGTTTACAATCTTTTTCAAACAATTCAAAACCTTGATACCAATTTTTTTCGGAATTAATGTAAAGTTGTTGACAAACAATAGAATCTTTTGTTTTACCATATAACCAAATAGAACATCTATCCGTATCAATGGATTCGGTGACTTCTTTGGTTAATAATTTGGTCACTTTATTTATACCACCTTCATAGAATATTGGGTTGTGTGATTGTTCTATTACTTTTTCATTTAATTTTTTTGCGTACTTACCCAATTCAAGACTTTTTTTAATTTTTTGATTGTATTCTTGAACCAAAGACCAGAAAATAACTGAAAAAGATAAAAAACAAAAATATTCAACACCACGAGTTATGGGGGTTGGTGACATCACACCTAAAAATAATGTTGTTTTAATAATAAAAAATGTGGACATTACAAATACCACAAAACCTAATTTTATTTTAAAACTTAATCCCATTAAACAATATCTTTAGTTTCGATTAATGTATAAGTAAATGAATTGCCATGAATGTCTTTCGCCTTACGACAAATGGTCATAAAAGCATCAAAATCGGTTGACTTTTTAAAAACTTGACAACCTTCAGACCAGTCTTCAACATAGGTAGAATCAGCCCCAGCTTTATGAATGTTAATTCCGTAAATACCTTCCGTAATTTTGTTTTCATCAAAAATCATATTACGATTAGGGTCACGATATACTTTAACATTTTTAGCCTGTTTTAACGCTTCGTACTTACCTTGGTGTAAACCAATACCATGTGACCCACGGTATTGACCTTCGACTAATCTAGCGACACCAGCTGGGTTGTGATATTCCATAACACCCTTTTTCCCTGGATCAGTTGTTGATGGCCAAATATGGAACTTCCAAACACCATTTTCTTTATAAGAAATTGTTAACCAATCATCAAAAACATTGGTAACGTTTTGACCTGTCGATGAATTTCTAATACCTACGATATTGACATCATAACCTTTATTGGTTAAGTCTTCAAACCAAATATAACCTTTTGATTTAACAGCTTTTTCTACTTGTTCTCTTGTGTAACTCATAATACTTATTTTTAAAATAAATATCACGAGATTTACGTTTTTAGTATTTACTTTTTATTTTACGATAAGTTTCGTAGTCAATAAATTGCGTATCTCCATTGGGTGACATAACTATATAACCACCCTCAACTTTTTTTATTATAGAAATTTCCCACATAGTTTTATTTTTTATGGATTAATAATATTAAATTTTGATGTAAACATCAAACTCATTCGTAAATTTTAACGTAATTCACAAAAAATTCGGAATACTGCTCTGTTAGGTTAGACTCAAAACCGTGACGAACTCCGTTGTTTAAAATCACCATAAACTTTTTATCACGGAACCATTTTAACACATCTTCTGATGTTGTTTGTCTAACCAGATAACCATCATAATAAATTTTAATAAAATCTTTAGTTACCCAACAAGATAATTTAAGGTTTTCAAGTGGGTTTATTGGGTGACTTCTAGCACCAGAGGTTTCTTTATTTTCGGTAGTATTAAAATGTAAGTTAGATTCTAATCGAAATTTATAATCAGAATTTAAATCCGAATACGCTTCTATTACATCGATTTCTGGGGGCCATGTATCATAACACCCTAACCATACAGCTGGCCAAAGACCCACACCATATGGAAGCTGGATCTCAAACTCATAAAAACCATACCCAAAGGTTTTATATGTTGTAATTAAACCAACTGAATAAGGAATATCATATGTTTTGTTGTCACCAGTAAACTTTTTGGGAGAATAAATTTGATTTAACACTAATTTATTGTTTCTAACTGAAACAGAATCAAACCCGTAATATTGGTTTGGAAAGTCAGGATGAAATAGTCCCCAGGGTTGACCAATTCTCCAATTGGAAGGATCTAACGAAGAAAATTCATCATCAAACACCAAAGACATTTTACTTTTATCTGGTTCCTCATCCCCAAATTTCGTAACACCCAACAAAGATCTTATATATGATTTTATGTATAAAAAACTATTTACGACTTTATCTGTTAACGATTCTGTCATTAGATTTTATCATTATTAATTTGTTCGTATATAATGGATATTTCGTTTGTTATAAAATCAAATGAAAGATTATATTTCTTAGACCACTGACGAACTTTACGTCCAGCCAAGTAATGGGTTACACCACCTGTTAAACCATAAATTACACTTGGAATAAATATACATCCCATTATTATTTTAGCCCATAATGGTGGTGTGTCGTTAATCATAAGTGCTATTGCACCTATTGGAAAACCAAAAAACATAAACCATTTGATATAGGTGGTATAATCGAAAAGTTTTTGGAATGAGTTATAAACTTTAATTGTTTTGGAATTTAAAATCTCTTTGTGTAATTCTGGATTCATAATTTGTTGTGTTTCCGATTTTTTCATAGTTTATCTTTTAATATAAATATAGACTAATTAGATAAAGGTGCTTTAATACTTGGGTGTGATTGATAGTCTGGTGGTAGTTCCATCCATTCTTTTGATGAATAATTAAATATTGAACCATCATTAGATTCTAATATAAATCTATGACTCGCTTTGAAACTTTCAATATCTGTCCATTCTGACAATTCAATATCTTTAATGATGTCACCAACTGGATTTACTAATTTTAATCTAATCATAACTTAATCTTTATATCAAAATCCAATTCGGAAAATATTTTACAAATCAAATGACTTTATTGTTAATTCAAAAGGATTTCCTTCAATATTTTTAACTAAATCCAACATCATCTGTGCGAGTTCTCTTGTTTCTTGTTGGGCGTCAGGTTTAATTCTTAAATGAAAAAGATGTATAAATGATAATAAACTACCAGTCCAAATAAAACTTGTATTCAAATTGAGAGGTAAAATTGTTCTTGCTTGCTCTTTTGACACTCCAAGTTCAATTAATCTTTGATATGCGGTTTTACAATATCCAATAATGCCTGCTTCAATCTCAGATGCTGCTAATTGTTCTTCAATCGCCCCATCACTACCTTGTTTTGAGGATTTTGATTGTTTCCTCCATTCATCTATTGTTGAATAGGTGTCGCTAAAATCAACATATCTACCACTAATTGAATTAGCGCTTAATCCAACTTGGTGTTTGAATAATTGTCTCTCAACATAAATGGGACAAGTTATCCTGAACTGAAGTTGAGGATGTCTAAACGGAGATGTATGTCCGTGTTTAACCAAATAATTTATTAGTTTACCATCTTTTTCTTCAAGTGTTAATACTTCTTTACCATAACTAACTCTTGCAACATTAACTATCATTAAATCATTCCCAAAATGTGATAGTAGTTCTACTTTATTACTCATTTATTATAATTTTATATTTTTTAGAAATTATTTCACTGGCTTTGTTTTTAATTAACCTTCTTAACGAAGAATTACTAAGTGGGGAAATATTTGATAATTTATTTATTGAATCCTCCTCCCAAATTTCATTTGTTAACAAATCAATAAGTTTACATTTTTTTGCGTTTTTTGTTGTTTTTCCTTTCCAATACCCCAATTTTTCTATTCTAGGGTCATCTTTTTTAGTTAAACCACTGTTCCATTTTTTAGTATTTAAAAGATTTATCATTCTTTTTTTCTTATGTTCTTCATCTTCTTTTTTTCCAAACATAGGGTTCTTTTCACCAATTTTACCGGTTCTTATTTTTTCAATCGTTTCTTTAGTATGTTTTTTACCTTTTATTTTTTCTATTCTTTTTTCAATAACTTCTTTTGTTTGTTTAAATCCTTTTTTCAATTTACTCATTCTGTTTTTTGCGTCTTCTGTATGTTTATACCCAAAAGAAGAATTAGAATTGTGTGAGTTATTAAAACCTATTTCTCTATTATAACATTTTGTCATATCCATCCAAAATTGTTCTCTGTCTTTTAACTGATAACTTTCACAAATTTCAATTATTTCAAAAGCAAATTCATCTTTTCCATATAAATCCCATGCATTTTGTAAATGAGGATTTCTGTGTGTTTTTTTATCTAAGGTATTCATATGTGTGTTCCATCTTCTTTCTATATTATTTGAAGAACCAATATAAATTTTATTATTTTTTTTACATATTATTTTATAAATCCCTGTTTTCATTTCGGTGTGTTTATATATAAATATCTCAATTTTGACTAAACAACACACATTCACCTAAAATAATTCTACTTTATTTCCCATTTGGTAATTTTTCGTTTTCTATTTGAATTATTTTATCTATTACTCGTTTAGGTATTATCTTCATTGGAATTGGGTCACCCCCTGTTGTAGTCCAAGTATCAATATAGTAATGTCCATTAAATTTGTCTATGTATATTGTATGTACTACTGATTCACCCATAAGGTTCATAGATGTTTCCCCAACTTTTAAAAGTTCTATTTCTCCTAAAAATGGGTCTGTGTAGGTTTTATCTAGTTTGTTCATATTTCTATTTTGGTTAATGCTTCGTAAATTCCCTTAATCATAAACATTTCTTCCTTTCTTATCCACTTCATTTCACCTGAAGTATTTTTGCACCAAATTCCACAATCTATACCTTTACCTTTATATTTTTCAGATTCCATCACATAGTAAACATTTTCATCGTTAAAAGCACTCATAATAACTCTACCAACTTCTTTAAGTTCTATTTCACCTAAGAATGGGTCTTTATGTTTTATTATTTTATCTAAGTTGTTCATCTTTATTAATTGTTATTGTTTTGTAAAATTTTGAATTAATAGGTTTACTAGCGTATGCTTCAAAATTCTTTAATGTTTTAGGTTTCCAAAAAAAGAATTTTATTTTTAACCAAAAATTAATCAATTTATTACTATGCCATACCGTCACTCCATTAATGGTTGTTTTAACTGTCTTTGTCGTGTATGGAGCATAAATATAACCTGACTTACCTTCTTTGAATTCTTCGGGTGTGAGAAATGGTATTTCTTTATCTAAGTTGTTCATTTATTGCCTCCTTTACTTGAATTGTATCAATATATGTTTTTAATAAGTTTGCCGCTCGTAGATTAGGTCTACCTCTCTCTACTGTAAATTTATATTTTTCGAAAAAATATTTCAGATTTTCAATATCTGATAATTCGGCACCAGGTAATGAAACTTCAGCATCTTTGTTATCAAAAATCCAATCCTTTTGGTAAGGCAGGTCTTTATTTTCATCCTCTTTTAATAAATCTTTTAGCCGTTTAATTTCAGCGATTACATCATCACCTAATTCGATTTTAGACATCACTGATAAGTTTATTACTTGAGATTCTAATACTTTGATTAGCTCGTCTTTTGCTTCTTCTTTATTCATAACTTGTTATTGTTTTATTGTTGTATGTTATTGTGATTAATTTGGTTGGGATGTTTAACCCGACATAATCAACTTTGAGTAAATCATCAAATGACTTGGCCTCACCTTCTTTCATATAATGTTTACCATAATACTCCATTCGCTCTACTGTACTCAACTCCCTCTCCTCAATCTTTAATCCCCGCCTTTCAGAGAACTCTGTATCGGTTTTGCATTTGTTGATGAATCCACCTCTAGTTAATATCCCTTCCCCATTTAATATCGGTTTACCACTAACAGATGGAACCGCATTATCATAAAACCATTTAGTATATTCTTGACCAACCAACTCAATAAGACCTTCTTGTTCTTTATTCATAACTTTCTATTGTTTTATCGTTGTATGTTATTGTGATTGCTCGTGTAGGACAATTTGGTCTCATACCAAAAAAAATATCAGAACCAGAATGTTCAAACCACATATTATTATCTTCAGAATAATAATAATAAGAATTACCATTTTTTTTCCACTTATTATTTGGTTTAATATGTTTATAATAATATTCTACTATCTCATCATCACTCAACTCTCTTTCCTCAATCTTTAATCCCCAATATTCCCTAAAATCTTTATTGAAATTAGATTCTTTCATGAATTCAGATTTTGTCATAACTTTTCTAACATAACCCTCAGGTCTATTATTTTCAATGGATTTAACGAAATTCTCATACGCCTCATCTAATAATTCTTCTTGTTCTTTATTCATTGCTTACTTTTTTAAATAATGGGAATCTACCGTGAGGGACTTGCCATTCTTTTCCTGTTTCAATATTTTTTAATAGGTGTTTATCATCACCTAAATTTTTTATATATTTCATTTCCGTTTGACTCCATTTACCAATAAACTCATCACCCTCAGATAATTCACATAATTTAACGGCATTTTCTTCGTAATTATTTTTCATAACTCGTTATTGTTTTATCGTTGTATGTTATTGTGATTACTCTGCGTGGGATATTAAAATCATCTAAAAAGCGATGTGAAGGTAATGCCATTCTATCCCAAGGAAATTGTTTATCTTTTGGATAATAATCAAAACGGATACGCCACCTTTCTTCTTCACTTAACTCTCGTTCCTCAATCTTTAATCCCCACCTTTCAGAGAACTCTGTATCGGATTTACATTTGTCGATGAACATTTCTTTTGGTGATAATGTTCCATGAAATCCATGTCCCATCATTATTTCAGTTTTGTTCTTATAATTCTCATACGCCTCATCCAATAATTCTTGTTGTTCTTTATTCATAACTTTCTATTGTTTTTTATAAAAATAGGTTTGCCTTCCACATCAAATTCTTTGAATGATATAGGTAATTTCATTTCTAAAACTTTAATATAAGGGTAAAACATATATCCTCTATCAACATTACCTTTTTTACCAATTAAAATTTTATCATTCATAACTTTCTATTGTTTTATAACTATCAAATTTTAACCATACCTCATCTTCATTTAGATTTAGTATTGGGTAACAATTAATTAAAGTACCTGATTCACATATTTGTTTATATTCAATATCTTCAGTGTAATCTGATTTTGGCATACTAAACCTATTATGTTTTTTTTGCCATTTATAAAAAAATATCACATCTTGTTCTTCAGATAGAGGTATAATAAATTTTCTTTCATCATTATATCTACCCTCAAACCATTTTTCATTAATTTTTATTTTCATAACTTTCTATTATAGTTTTTTTGTATGTTATTGTGATTAGTTTGGTTGGGATTTTATAAGGTGTGTTATCTACATTAGTAGGAACCATCATATTAGATAAAAGACCGTATTTTTCTTTCCATATTGGGAGAGCTATTTTATACCTTTCTTCCAAACTCAACTCTCGTTCTTCAACCTTTAATCCCCACTTTTCACTGAACTCTGTATCGGTTTTGATTAATCTGATAAATTCTTCTTTGTTTGGAACATAGTATCCAGTGTAATCTTCTTTACCTGAATGTTCATTATACCACTTTTCAAAGTTCTCATAAGCCTCATCCAATAATTCTTGTTGTTCTTTATTCATAACTTTCTAATTTAATCATTGCAAAATATTCAAAATCTGATATAGCGAATTCTTCTGTTCTACCAGGTGTAGAATTTAGGTATTCAACAATCACCTTATCTTTTGTTACATCTTTAACAATCATTGATACAGGTGCCAATGACCCTAAATCTAAATTGAATTCTTTCCCAATTAGTTCTTCTTTATTCATCTGTTCCTAAGTTTTTTAATCCTTTAATAGCCTCCTTATTAAACTCTAAGGCAAAATCTCGCTCAATCATATTGATAAGAGCCTGTTCAGCATCTAACTTTCCATTGGTAGTTGCCATTTCAATACAGTCATCATCAGTTTTTTCACCCCAAAACATCATATTTCGGAGTAATACATTTCCATCAATATTAATTTTCATAACTTTCTATTGTTTTATCGTTGTAATTAATACCTATACGAGTATTCCCATCCTCAACTACCGTGTATATAGTAACACCCCATTGTTTGGCAAAGTCTGGGTTTGTTATTACCCTTCCGATGAATTCTTCTTGTGTTAAATAGAAAAAAGGTTGTTCGGCTTTACCCTCTAAATAAGCATTTATTTGTCCTCTTTTATATTCTTTTGATGTAGGCTTAACATGGTCTAATATTGGATAACCCCAGCATTGGTCGTTATGCCCATTCGCTAATTCTTCGCCATTAAAATTATTCGGGTCAACTTCAAATTGTTTACACCAATTTTCATAAGCATCACCCAATAATCCTTGTTGTTCTTTATTCATAACTTTATATTGGTTTTCTATTTCTTCCCATTCTTTATGCTCATTATCACCAACTAACTTATAATGTTTACCATCTTTTTCCCAAATACAATTCCAATTTTCTTTTATTTGTGGATTATCGGGGTATGCTCTACCTGATTGGTCATAATTCAGATTCCCTTTTTTGATTTTGTTATTCATAACTTTCTATTGTTTTATCGTTATATGTTATTGTGATTAGTTTGGTTGGGATACCCTCCTTATCTAATACATCGTCTACATCATCTATTTGATACTTAGTCTCTGCTAATTCATGTCTTTCGTCCCAAGTCAACTCCCGTTCTTCAATCTTTAATCCCCACGTTTTAGAGAAGTCTTTATCGGTTTTTATTTCTTCAATAAATTCTTCTTGAGATAAACATTTATCTAATTCTTCGTGGATATAGCCTTCAACAAAAGCAATACGATAATTCTTATACACCTCATCCAATAATTCTTGTTGTTCTTTATTCATAACTTTCTAATTTAGTATCGTTGTATGTTATTATGATTAGTTTGGTTGGAACATTATGTTTATCGCACATATAATTAGCAAAATCAAATTCTTCCATATTAGGTGTTAGGTCGGCTATCTTCCATCTTTCCATCATATCTAACTCTCGTTCCTCAATCTGTAATCTCCACTTTTCAGAGAACTCAGAATTAATTTTTATCATTTGAATAAATGAATCTTTTGTTAAATGTTGAACCCCTGAGATTAATGGAGCATCACCCCATTTAGAATACTCACCATAATGATTCTTTTCATTAATTTTATGTGTGAGTCTTTTATAATTCTTATACGCCTCATCCAATAATTCATGTTGTTCCTTATTCATAACTTTCTATTGTTTTATCGTTGTATGTTATTGTGATTAGTCGGGTTGGAATGTTTGCATCATCCAATTGTTTAATAGATGGTTTTGCTAATTTTCTACAATCAAATCCGTATTGTTCTTTAATATCATGTCTCTCTTCCAAACTCAACTCTCGTTCTTCAATCTTTA
>Ga0114967_10001020_pt1 | contig 23321 bp, 3 predicted proteins | sample M_130628_MF_Meta_FD_92639 | JGI IMG/M metagenome (GOLD analysis project Ga0114967, IMG submission 92639) | Freshwater microbial communities from Lake Montjoie, Canada to study carbon cycling - M_130628_MF_MetaG | ecosystem: Environmental > Aquatic > Freshwater > Lake | place: Lake Montjoie...
ACTTAAAAGAGAATAACTATGGCAACATCATCCCGACAATCAGCAATATTTGGTGTTCAGAATTGGCAACAAATCTATCAAACTTTTCGTGAAGCCGATTTTAAAAGCTACGATTATGAAACCCTACGTAAAAGTTTCATAGATTATTTGCGAGTATATTACCCTGAAACGTTCAATGATTATATTGAATCTAGTGAATTTATTGCATTATTAGACGTTATTGCTTTTATGGGTCAAGGTCTTGCATTCCGTAATGACTTAAACACACGTGAAAACTTTATCGATACGGCTGAACGTAGAGATTCAGTTATCAAATTAGCTAACTTGGTTAGTTACAATCCAAAAAGAAACATAGCAGGTCAAGGATATCTTAAAGTTACTAGTATTAGTACGACTGAAAATATCACAGACATTAATGGTATCAATTTGAGTAATCAAACAATTCTTTGGAATGATCCCGCAAATGCTAATTTTTTAGAACAGTTTAATACAATTATCAATAGCACATTAATTAATAGTCAACGTGTTGGTCGTCCTGGTAATAGCCAAGATTTGCTCGGTGTAAAGACTGATGAATACAGTATCAATATTCCTCCTGCCAGTTTACCTATCGTACCGTTTACTAGTACAGTAGATACAATTAATATGAATTTTGAATTAGTTAGTGCAACCAGCTTGGATGAAGATTATGTTTATGAGATTCCACCAGCACCTAGTGGTAAAATGAATATGATGTATCGTAACGATAGATTAGGTTACGGTAGCCCAAATACAGGTTTCTTCTTTTACTTTAAACAAGGAACATTACAAAGTTATGATTTTAATTTAGAACAACAAATTAGTAATCAAGTAGTTGATATTGATATTCAAGGTGTCAACAATACAGACACTTGGTTATATCAATTAAATGCTAGCAATGGTGGCAGAACACTTTGGAGATTAGTGGACAGTGTATATGCAAATGCATCACTACAAACTGAAACTAGTTTTAAGAAAGTATTCTCAGTTGTATCACGATTCAACGACCAAGTTAGTTACACTTTCGGTGATGGAGTATTTTCCGAAGCACCAGTTGGCGCATTTAGAGCATATGTACGTGCAGGTAATGCACTGACATATACTATTGACCAAACTGAAATGCAAGGGATTCAGGTAACAATACAGTATATTAGCAGAGCAGGACGAACAGAAGCACTCACTATAGGATTAGCATTACAAACACCAAGTTCAACAGCGCAAGCCAGAGAAACATTAGCAAACATTAAACTACGTGCTCCTGCTCGATATTATACTCAGAACAGAATGGTTAATGGTGAAGATTATACAAATTTCCCATATACATTATACAGTTCAATTATTAAAAGTGCAGCCATTAATCGTAGTTCTATTGGGGTCTCTAAAAACTTAGACCTACTAGATCCTACAGGAAAATACTCCAGCACGAATTCATTTGCCAGTGATGGTGGTTTATATCAAAATAGTGATAACGGTAATTTGTTATTGACCATTACTAACACCGGCGATATCATTAAATTCTTAACAGACAATTTAGCGTTAGCATTAGCTGATAATAGAGCAAAACAATATTACCTACAAAACTATCCAAGATATGATATTGACACGGCTTCAGGAGACGGCACAGTATATTGGAACACAAGTACAGTAGATGCTAACAGTATTACTGGTTACTTCTATAATATTGATGGTTCAGCTAACACGCCCATTGCAACTGGTACGTACAATACACATAATATGAAGTATGTTACCAAGAGTGCTTTAATTAAAGTTACTGCACCTAACGGCGCATACTTTGATGAGAACAATCGATTAGTATATGGTATTGCAAGTGACAGTGATACATTATTCTATTGGACTACTGTATTAAGTGTTATCGGTGATGGTTACAATAACGGTGAAGGTAATTTCAGCAACGGCTCAGGTCCAGTTACATTAAATGGATATATTCCCACTGGAGCAATTATCACAGAAGTTATACCATCATTTGGTAATACACTTCCTACAGCAGTTATTAATGAATGTGTTATCAGAATGGAATTAAATCAAAGTTTCAGTTTATTGTTCAACAACTCATTGTTGATTACACAAGATCGTTGGAGTATTGATGCATACGATGCTACTGGGTGGTTTGTAAACTTTAATAGTGTGGGTAATAATAGATATCAAATTGCTTATAAATCGTTGCGTTATTATTTTGGTAGTGTTGCTGATACACGATTTTGGTATGAGAGTGGTAAACTAGTATATGATCCCTTTACTGGAAAAATATTAGCAGACTACGTTAAAGTATTACCTTCAAATACACAACCAACCAGTAATGCACCATTAGCAAGACCGGTACAAATGAATGTAATTGGACAAACTGTGGAGAGTGATGGTTATGTAAATGATTTTGAAGTTGAAGTTGCAAGTATAGATATAAACAATAATGAAATTGTTGTTGATCCTGACTTCTTTCAAACAGTAACTGGTTATGTAACTGGTTCTAGTAACACAGGTATCTACACATTCTTTGAATTAATCGAAGATGCAGTTAATTTATCACGCTACCAATTAATTGCCACTAGTAATGTAATATATCAGTATCCAACATTAACAAACATTGAAGTAATTAAATATGAATATCCATTAGGACAAGTATTTTATGCATACAGTGAAAATGTATTTTACACTACGGTGCAAGATACCAGTGTGACAACCCCTTATTATCTAGTAGTTGAACAACCACAATATAGTATGCAACCTGGTAGACAAGCAATATTATATCAGTATAGACATAACAGTAATAACACAACACGTATTGACCCTGCTACCACAAACATCATTGATTTGTATTTGGTAACGCAGGCATATTATACTGCTTACACAAATTGGATACAGGATACTACTGGTACTGTAACTAAACCAGATGTTCCTACAATCAATGAATTACAACAAGCATATGGTAATTTAGATGAGTACAAAATGTTAACAGATAGTATTATACCAAACAGTGTACGTTTTCTTCCTTTGTTTGGAACAAAAGCACCCGCACAATTGCAAGGTACAGTTAAAGTAATTAAATCACCATCAACAAATGCAAGTGACAGTGAAATACGTAGTGCAGTGTTATCTGCTATGAATAGCTATTTTAATATTAATAACTGGAGCTTTGGGGACACATTCTATTTCAGCGAATTGAGTGCATACTTACACGCACAGTTAGGTGATATTATAAGTTCAGTTGTTCTTGTACCAAATGATCCAACGATGAGCTTTGGTGATTTGTATGAAATCAAATCTGCACCTTATGAAATTTTTGTTAACGGGGCGACTGCAAATGACGTAGTAGTGATTGCGGCTTTAACTCCAGTGCAATTACAAATAAGATAAGTAAATAACAACTAGAGAGTTATAATGGCAGCACGAATTAGAACACTAAATTTTTTACCAGATATATTTCAGACACCTACTAATAGTCAATTTTTAGGTGCAACGCTGGATCAAATCGTTGACCAACCCAATACAATGAGAATTGAGGGGTATATTGGTAGTAAATTTGGTTATGGTATTAATGCCAAAGATAATTATGTAATCGAACCTACAAAAGTTCGCAGAGATTATCAATTAGATCCGGGCGTTGTATTCACAAAAACAAATACAAGCACAGCAAAAGATTTTATTAGTTATCCTGGTATTATAGATGCATTGAAATTAGAAGGTGCAGTAACAAATAACAACGATAGGTTATTCAACAGTGAATTTTATTCTTGGGATAGCTTTACTAATTTAGATAAAATAATTAACTTTAATCAGTACTATTGGTTGCCAACAGGTGCACCCTCAGTTAATATTTCAACTGATATTGTTTATAATGCAACAGACTATACCGTTGAAAGTTTACCTAATGGGTATAATATTTCTAGTGATGTTAATCCAGCCGGCACTACAAACCCTACATTAACATTAATTCGTGGTGGCACTTATACATTCACTGTAAATCAACCTACAGAATTTTGGATTCAAGGTAAGCCGGGTGTTACTGGATATGACCCACAACAACTTAATTTACAGACACGTGATGTATTGGGTGTGGAAAATAATGGTGCAACTGCAGGTGTTGTGATATTTACAGTCCCGTATAAAAATGCACAGGATGAGTATAACTTCCCCGGCAACAATTTAGTAGATGTTGTATCTACCACGCCATTCGATCAAATTAACGGCCAACTATTAAGTGATGTTGGAAATATTGACGGAGTAACAGGTCTTGAAGGTCTTACTGTTATGTTTTACAATACTGGCGTTGTAAATGAACAAGGATTTGTTTCTAAGTTTTATGATTCTACTTTATATGACCAAGATGATCCTGCGTTAGCTGATAATTTTGGAGACTTTGAAGGTGGAATCTATACTGATGTAGCTTCTACATTCTATACTATTACATATGAAGGATCTGTTACAGATCCTGTACTAAGATTAATACCTGCAAGTAATATTCCCACAAACGAAAAGATTATTGCAAACTATGGTACAGAATGGAAAGCACGAAACTTTTTTCGTAATATAAGCGGATCTATTAATCTTGTTCCTTATCTAAGTGCTATATTAGATACGTTATATTATCAAGATGGTACAAGTGCTAATAAAGTTGGTATCATTAGATTGATTGAAAGTAACTCAACTAATCAAATAGATATTACTGAGATATTAGGGCAAACACAGTATACAAGTCCAAATGGCGTAGTATTTACTAATGGTCTTAAAGTAAGTTTCAGTGGTGATATTTTTCCTACAAGTTATAAAGAAGGTGAATATTATGTAGAAGGTGTTGGTACTGCAATTGAATTACTAAACGTAGCAGACCTTATAACACCGGAACCCTTTACAGAAGGTGCATATACTCCTTTCGATTCATTACCGTATGATATTGGTAATTATGACACCACGCTGTATATTCCTGTATATCAAGATTATATTACAATTGCAAGAAATAGCATTGATAAAAATGCTTGGTCAAGAAGCAATCGTTGGTTCCACGTTGATGTTATCAATGCTACTGCATCATATAATAATGACCCTAGTATTGCAACAATATATGCAACACAGGAGAACAAAGCCAAACGTCCTATCATTGAGTTTTACCCTAACTTAAGATTATTTAATAACGGTGTTATTGGTAAAGATCCAATTGACTTCTTTGACGATAGAACAACTGACGCATTTACATATGTAGCCGGTCAAGAAAACTATTGGCCAGACGTTGAAGTATATACTGCATATAATGGAACTATCGCCGGTGTAACAGGAACAAGCACAACAATTACTATTCCTGCATCAGATGTTAATGGAACGTTTCAAGTTGGACAATATATAAGCGATACTACAAATGTTTTACCTAGAAATACTCAAATTACTACTATTACCGGTACAACAACATTAACACTTACTGTTACTTGGGATGACACCACAACGATACCAAGTACAATAAATTCATCACTAGTAGCAAATGATATATCAAACGATAATTATGCATTATATGATGGTGCAAGAATTGTATTTTCTACTGATACAAATGAAAATGTTAGAAACAAAATATATGTTGTGAGATTTTCTGATATACAAGGTACGGGATCATCTGTGATTACCCTCACTGAAGCAAGTGACGGATTAGTATTGCCATTAGAATGTACGTTTGCATTTAAAGGTTATAATAATCAAGGTAAGGATTTTTACTTTGATGGCATCGAATGGTTAATAGCACAACAAAAAACAACAGTTAACCAAGCACCATACTTTGATATATTCGACAATGATGGCATTAGCTTTGGTGACACTGATGTATATGTAGGAACATCATTTGCCGGTAATAAATTATTCAGCTATGGCATTGGCTCCGGAATTAAAGATATTGTACTAGGATTCCCGTTACGTTATAGTTCAGTTAATAACGTAGGTGATATCAGTTTTGACGTACCATTAAACAGTGCAACATTTAATTATGTAAGTGGCACTAATCCAATTACACAAAAAGTTAATACAGGCTATGTATATAATTACACATCTGGTACAACTGTTGTTAGACAATTGGGATGGCAAACTGCTGTGGCAGAAAGTCGTCAATATCAAATCTTTAGTTTTGATTACACAGGTGGCAGTGGAGTAAGTACATTCACTTGCGATATTGCAGCCGAAACTAATACTATATGGCCTAATATTCAGGTTTATGTTAACAATGTTTTACAACCATCAACAACATATACTTATACTATAGGAACAAATTCTACAGTTGTAAATTTTACTGTCCCTGATCCTTTAATTGACACAGTAATTGAAATTACATTATTAAGTGACCAAGTAAGCTTAACAGCATACTATCAAATACCTATTAATTTACAAAACAATCCATTCAATGATGATGTATCTGTTGTTAACGTAGGTGATATTCGTGGACAATATCAAAGTATTTTCTACAACAACCCAGATACAACTGGTGTCGTATTTGGATCAAATAACTATCGTGACTTGGGTAATCTTGTGCCGTGGGGCAATAAGATTATTCAGAACAGTGCAAGTTTAGCATTACCGGGATCATTGTTAAGAACACAAAATAATAATCTTATAAACTCATTACAATATAATAGTCAGCAGTACATTACTTTTAGGTCGTTATTAGTTTACACAATAGATAGAACTGCATATAATATATATCAGAACCCTGCAACTATTTTAGATGATGCATTAGACCAAATTACTCAAAACAAAACAGAATCAGAACCTTTCTTTTGGAGTGATATGTTGCCAAGTAAAGCGGCATATGCTACTAACACCTATACTTTTGCTAATTCACTAGATACCAGTATATACCCTTTAACAAGAATTTATGATTTTGATACTGCAAATTATTATGGTGTTTTGGTTTACTTGACTTCAACTGTTGATAACTTTACATCAACACAACAATTAATTGCTACACAAGATTATGCAGTAAGCACTGATACCCCATCATTAACTATTACCAAAGATTTATCGCCCGGTGATATTGTAACAATTAAAGAATACAATCAAACATTTGGAAGTTATGTTCCAAACACACCTACAAAATTAGGATTATATCCATCATTCATACCAGGTGTAGTATTGGATAGTACCTATTCTCAGCCTACGTATTTTATTCAAGGCCACGATGGCTCATATAATAAATTATATGGTGAGTATATCAATGGAAATTTAGTTGATTTTAGAGACCAGGCATTATTAGAATTTGAATCACGTGTTTATAATAATCTTAAATTAACAGATATAGTTCCTATTACTGAATATGATGTTATCCCTGGATTCTTTAGAACCACTGATTACTCATACGATGAAATTTTACAAATATACAGTCAGTATTTCTTAAATTGGGTTGGACAAAATCGTATTGAATATAAGAAACAATTTTATCAACCTAACAACCAGTTCAGTTATAACTATACTCAATCTGGTAACAGAATCAACGGGGAACCTATACCGCAAGGATTCTGGAGAGGTATATATGAATATTTCTATGATACAAGCACGCCAGATACTACACCTTGGGAAATGATTGGCTTTGCAAATCAACCAACCTGGTGGACTGATAGATATGGTGTCGCACCATATACAAGTGACAACTTAGTATTATGGGGAGATATGGCTGCCGGTATTAACTGGAACAACGGTGATCCAATTGTATTACCTGAGTTTATCAGAGAAGAATTGTTAAGTGTTATTCCAGTTGATAGCGCCGGTAATTTATTATCACCGTTTGATGCGGTAATGGGTAATTATAATTTCAGAACATTTAGAAATAACTGGGTTGTAGGAGATGTTGGTCCTGTTGAATTTTCATATCGTAGAAGTAGTAGTTGGCCATTTGATTTGATGAAGATTCTTGCGCTTACTAAGCCAGCTAAATTCTTTAACTTGGGATTTGATGTAGACAATTATAAGTTTAGTACAGAGTTCAATCAGTATCTAGTTAACAATCGTAACCACTTGGTGATTAGTGATGTTGCTATATATGGTTCTGGAACTCCCAAGACAAGTTACGTTAACTGGATTGTTGATTATGAAAAGCAAGTTGGTGTTAACGCTACACAAAATATTACAGACTTGTTTGATAATTTAGATGTAAGATTAATTTATAGATTAGCTGGATTTAGTGATAAGAGTTTGCTTGGGTTCTATGTTGAAAAGGGAACACCAAACAGTAGAAATGCGTCATTATTAATCCCTGATGAAAGTTATAGCGTAGTGTTATACGATAACGTACCTATCACTACTGTAATTTATAGTGGTGTTGTAGTGCAAAGTACTCCTAGTGGATGGAAAGTATTTGGTAACTCACAAGATACTGCATACTTTACTACAGTAACTCCCAAGATTAATGGTAATTATAATAAAGTCACTGTGGGTAACACTACGGTTCAACTAGCTAATGATTACACTGACACCAAAACTAACATAATTCCTTATGGCACTGAGTTTCTCGACTTACAATCACTAAGTCAATTTATTGCTAGCTATGGACAATACTTATTAACACAGGGTGTATTATTTGACCAAATTGAGTCTGGCATAGATGTTAACTGGCGCCAGATGGTTACTGAATTATTATACTGGGCACAGAGTGGATGGGAAACAGGAAGCATAGTTAACCTAAATCCAGCGGCTAATTTGATTACTATTAATAAAGATAGTCACGTAGTTCAACCATTGACATTACAAAGACAAAACTTTATATTAAATCAAAACTTTTATCCAATACAAAGTACTGATCTAGCCGTAACCCGTGACAGCACGTTTTTTAGCGCAACACCATTGAATGAGGGCGACACTGTTGCCTATGGTCAATTTAACATTAGTAATTTTGAACACGGTATTGTGTTTGACAATGTTACTGTATTCAATGATGTATTGTATAATTTAACAACTGGCTTAAGACAAAATCGCATCTTAACACGAGGAACAAAATCGGCTGATTGGAACGGTACAATTGACGCACAGGGCTTTATTCTTAACCAAGATAATATCGAAGAATGGAGTACTAATCAAAAATATACAAGAGGCAGTATTGTTAAGTATAAAAACAGATATTGGTTTGCACTAGAAGTATTAAATGCAAAAGAAATATTTGAGGAACAATATTGGAAAGAAACAGATTACAACGAAATTCAAAAAGGCCTATTACCAAATAGTTCAACTCGTTCATACGAAGCGACATTATTCTATGATACAAATAAAAGTAATTTAGACCAAGATAGTGATTTACTAAGTTGGTCATTGATTGGATATCGTCCTCGTGACTACTTAGCATTAGCAGATTTAACAGACATAACACAGGTTAATGTTTATAAAAACCTTATTAAAGAAAAAGGTACAAGAATTGCGGCAAATAGTTTTAAAGGATTAAACTTACCACAGGGTGGTATTGATTATGATGTATATGAAAACTGGGCTATAAAGACAGGTGAGTTTGGAGGTGTATTAAACAACAACTTTGTTGATTTCCGACTAAATCAAAATCAATTGACTGGTAATCCTAGTATTGTTGGATTAACAACAGGTATATATACTAATGGTGTCGAACAAGAAGTGCCGTTGTATTCAGTTTTTAATTACGGCAGACCTATAAATAATCCTAATATATTACCCACATTACCATCATACACCCCAAACAAAGTATTCCCGGATGCAGGATATGCTAATTTCAATGATGTTAAAATCTCATCATACTATTACAATGGATTGAATACTGCAACGACTCCATTATCACAATTATATGTGAATGAATACGTATGGTTAGCTGATTATAATAGCACTTGGCAAGTATATACTCCAACAAGTGCCGGACAAGTAATAGGTGCTATTAACAATTTAAATGGAACTGTTACGTTACAGTTTGCAACACCACACAATTTAACAAAATATCAACCATTTGCTATTGTTAATTTCAACAGTAACATTGATGGGTACAGAATTGCTGCCACAATAGTAGATACATTTAGAGTAACCATTCTATTAAATTTATTACCAGCATTAACAACAATCACCGGCCAAGGTGTTGCAATGAAGTTCTCATCACAACGAGTAACTACACCAAGCAATATTAATAATTTACCTTTACTTGATAGTGAATTTGTAAAGAACAAAGTTTGGGTTGATGAAAATGATGATGGTTCTTGGGCTGTATATCGCAAGAGTTTAAACTATATATATGAAGATGAATTACTAAAAACCAATTCACTGACATACGGTAGTGCAGTTGCACAAACAAGTAATTTAGGATATTTGATAAGTGATGCTGACACTGGTGTTGCCTATCGTTATAATTATAATGCGGTTTTTGATGCTTATAGTATTGTTCAGGAAATAACCAATGATACTTCTTTTGGTTCTACAATTGTGTACTCAGATAATTTATTTGTAATATCACAACCAACAGGCGCAACATATACTGATAGAAAAGTTTATATTTACAATTTAGTAATTGACAACTTAGTTAACGAATTACAAGAATATCAGGTTATTACTGCGCCTAGCACAGTAACTAATTGGGGTTCATCTATTGCAATGTCCGGTGACCAAAACTGGTTATATATTTCTGCTTATGAACAGAATTTAGTGTATGTATATCGTAAGTCTAACCCTGCTACATATTCTGCAGGAACATTTACTGTTGGTAAAACATATACTATAACTTCATTAGGAACTACTACACAATCTGAGTGGAATATTATTGCTGGTACTAATTTGGACCCAACTCCAACTGTGTATTCTGTTGGTAGCACCTTCATTTGTACAAATGCCGGTACTGGAACAGGAACTGCAATAGACGTTACATATATTCTATCTGAAACAATAACTGTTGCCGGATTAAGTGCAGGTGATAATTTTGGTTATTCTATATCTACTAACTATTATGGAAATATAGTAGCTGTAAGCGCACCGGAAAATGACACAGTTGTTGCAGATTTAGGAACAGCATACTCATTTGAAAGATTAGTACAAACGTTTGAGGCACCTTTTAATAGTTCTCCGTATGCACCTCAAACATTCAGTTTGATATTTACACCTGTTACAAAATCAAAAACAACATCAAGTATAACAAGCAACACTATCACATTGAATAATGTTACTGATTTGTTAGTTAATATGCCAGTAGTATTTACTGGTACGGTATATGGCAATATAGCATTGAATCAAGTTTATTATATTAAAACTATCGTAGGTTCTACGGTAACATTATCATTGACTAGAGGTGGAACAACAGTAACTTTATTAAACTCATCTGGTACTATGACATTAGTTGGTCAATATGAACCAATCTTTGTTAGCGTTAACGGAACACTTATTGATGATAATGAATACGGTGTTGTTGGAACAACTATTAATGTTTACCAATTATTAACTGCAGGTGATATCATTAATGTAAGTGGTTCTGAATTTGTATTAACACAAGAATTCACATCAGTTGATGCTAATCCTGAAGTTGGAACAAACTTTGGTTATAGCTTAGACGTAGACAATTATGCAAACGAATTATTAATTGGTGCACCATTTGAAATCAATAGTCAAAATGAAGAAGGTGCTGTCTATCGTTATACATACGGTGGAAGTAGTTATGGTATAGTTACTGGAACAACTGAATGTAATGTAACAGCAGCCACAACTATATTAGTCAACGGTTACGCAGTATTAATTCCTGCAGGTAATGCAACATCCGCAGCCAATGCAATTACTTCTACAAATATTACAAATGTTACTGCATCCGCTGTAAATAATATTCTAACCATTCAGGTTCTCAGTATAGATTTAGCATATATAAATGCTAAGTTAACAGTATCAGTTTTAGATGCTGCCGTATTAGACCAATTGGGTATTCAGTTATATACTCAAACTCAATTAATTAATGATCCGCATAGTCAAGGTAGAACACAATTTGGTTCTACTATCAAATTTAATTCAAGTGGTTCATTTGTAGTAAGTGCACCTGCATCAGCACGTTATGCAGAAACAACGTTTGATGCAAGTGATGATGAAAACTATGATAATGATACATTGTTTGATAATAATACAACACAATTCATAGATAGTTTTGTTAATGCAGGCGCGGTATATATGTATGATTACTTGCCTGTCTACAATGAAAATGTAAATAATTCTGGTGCATATGTGTATGCTCAAAGCGTTAACGCATTGAATGAAGATTATGGTAGTCAACCATATTATGGCACTAGCTTAGATTTTAATAATAACAGTGTCATCATTGGTACACCTAACTTCAGACCAAATTACAACAATGGTCAAGTAATAATTTATAACAATAGTGTAGGTGAAGCTGATTGGACAGTGTATCGCAATTCTGCACCAATCGTTGATACTGATGCTATACAAAATGTTCAGTTATACAGTGTATCAACTAACAACACATTAGACAATTTAGATTACATTGATCCGTTACAAGGTAAATTACTAGGAGCGGTACGTGAGAATTTAGATATAGTATCTAACAGTGACCCTGCAAACTATAATGCACCAAATGCGTCAAACAGTGGGTCAACTGTTTGGGGTCCGGCACAGTTAGGTAAGTTATGGTTTGATACAAGTACAACACGATTTGTAAACTATCATCAAAGTGATGATGTTGTTTATAATAGTAAATGGTGGGGCAGAGTGTTCCCTGGTAGTGATGTTAAAGTATACAGCTGGGTAACTAGTGATGTTGTACCAATATTATATCAAGGTCCTGGCACACCACGTAGCATTGATGACTATGCAATCGAATACAGATTGAATAGCACCGGAGCTCTTGTTCCTGTATATTACTATTGGGTAAGAAATACTAACTTAGTGTTTACTCAAATAGGAAAAACATTATCAGATACAATATGTGAATCATATATTGCTACACCGTTGTCTACTGGCATTTCATATATGGCAGCAATACAACCAAATGTATTTGGTTTATATAATTGCAGTAGTAATATTAATGCAACTGATACTGCATTGCATATTGGATTTGCTACTGGCACAAATGATGATGTTTCACACAGTGTTTATAGTTTGATACGTTCAAACTATGCTGATGATTTCTTACCAGGACTACCTGGCATAGGTGATACAGTAGTACCAGAATCATTGTACAACAGAATGCTTGAAAGCTTCAGCGGTGTTAATCAAACCGGTGCTGTTGTTCCTGATCCATTCTTACCTAAACCAGTACAAAGTGGTATATTAGTACGCCCTCGTCAAAGTTTCTTCTATAACAGATTCAAAGCATTAGAAAACTATTTGCAATTCTATAATACAGTATTAGCACAGTATCCATTAGCTGAAACAAGCAGTTTGAAATTCTTATTCACAGAGGGTGCTGTTAATCCTTCTACAGTTGATAATCCAAATTGGCCTGGTGCACCAGAATTATTCTACAATACACAAGACTATTGGGAATTAATTAACTGGTGGGCACCTGGTTATAATGATAATACTAAATCTGCTATGCTTGTGGAATCATATTATGATTTAGCTCCTATCAATGCTCAACTTGGACTAATTGTTACTGTTAATAAAAACGGTGATGGATTGCAAGAAACATATGTATTCGATGGCATCGAATGGGTTCGTATTGGATTGCAAAATGGTACAATACAATTTAGTAGCTCATTGTGGGATTATGCAGAAGCACGAATAGGATTTGGTGATAACTTTTTTGATACGACACCTTTTGATACGTTCCCGAGTGAGGAAACACGCAGTATCATTCGTGCAGTAAACGAAGAACTACCTAGCAATTTATTATTGTATAGAAATGAATCATTGATTTTAATGTTCCAGTATATTGTTAGCGAAACAATTGAGAGTCAAAATTATCTACCGTGGTTGAATAAAACTTCATTCATAGATGTTGCACATACTATACGTGAATTATTACCATTAGAAGTATTCCAAAGTGATAATCAGGAATTCTTGTCAGGTTACTTGAATGAAGCTAAACCCTTCCACGTAGTCATCAAAGACTTTTTGTTTAAATATACCGGTACTGATGTGTATGAAGGTGAAATAACTGATTTTGATTTACCTGCACAGTATAACACACAATATCAACAGTACATTACCCCTGAGTTAGTGTACGCTAATCCAAGTAGTGTCAATCAATACTTACCAACTGATCCTATCTGGCAAACTCAGCCATATGTAAACTGGTTTAACAATCAGGGCCTAAGTATTACTGGTGTAAATAATTATCCTATCACTATCTTAACATCATATCTTACACTGAATAGCATATCACTGGTGGTTGATAATGTATTTGGCTTCCCAACTACAGGTGTTATATTAATAGGTGAAGAGGAAATTGCATACAGCAGTGTAGACAGAGCATATAGTACACTAAGTGGGTTAACTCGTGGAGTTAATGGTACTACTATAACAAATCATCTTCCTGGTGAACAAATTATAATTGATTTACCTCCTGTATTACTATTGAATGGTGGTAGAGGTTATGCTGAACCACCAAAAGTCATTGCATACATTGATACCACTATATATCCAGCACCAAGACGTGCGGCTATATTACAACCAGTAATGAACTTAGATACAATCTTACGAATTGACGTAGTTGATCCAGGTGAAGGTTATCAAGTGTTGCCAGAAATACGTATTGATCCTAGTGAAATAGTAACTTTTGCTAGCACAGATATTGATTTGTTAACTAATACAATTACATTACAAACACAATTTGTTCAGACAGGTGACCTAATACAATATTATGTAGGTGATAATACAACACCAGTTGGTGGATTAGATGATGGTCAATATTATTATCTGGCAGTATTAGAAAATACTCCATTTTATGTTGTTGCATTGTACACTAATTATGCAGATGCATTGCAAGACCACGATAGAGTTGTGTTTACTAGTACTGGAACAGGAAGCAATAATAAAATTGCGGTAAGTGCTAGAGCAAGCTGTGTATCAACATCTATACCAATTAGAGAAAACATCATAACATTGCGATTTGATAGAACTACATATGATTCTCAAGTAACTGAATGGGCCCCTGATAATTTCTATGGTAGTTTCTATGCTGGATTATTTAATAACAGCACTCGAATTGCTAGTTCTGCTATTACACTAGAACAAACTCAACCACCAGTTGATGATATTTTAGCAAGCGCACAAGGTGCAACATTTGAAATACAAGATGTTACAAATAATCAGGTTCTTACTTGGTCATCATTTATTCGTAGTGTAGGTCAAACTGTAGCGGCAAATGATGCAGTAAGATTAACTTATTCAAGCACTGAACCTAACGCTTCTGGCTCAACTATTGGTTTTTACGTGGGTATGCCAGTTAAATTTACCGGGGCTGTAGGTCCTATAATTACAAATAACACAACTTACTATGTAGCTGAGGTTATAAATGAAAGTGATTTCTCTATATCAACTACACTAGGTGGCTCAGTACTACCATTAACTGACTATACAGTTACCGCAGCCGGATTGTCTTGCTACGCCGGCGAAGTAACTAATACAGCTATTGTTACAATTGCATATCCCGGTATATTAGATGTAACTGTAACTGCGCTAACATCAAACTTTATAACAACTCCTACATTGCCAACAGGTACTGCAGGAACTAGTGGATTCTATGTTGGTCTACCTGTATACTTTGTTGGAAATGTATTTGGTGGCATCATTGAAAATGAAACCTACTATATCATAACTGTTATAGATAGTGAAACATTTACTATATCAACAGAAACTGATCCGTTAATATTAACAGCAACTAATACTTTTGTAACTAACAACTTAGTAACTGTTGGGTCTACGTTAGAATTAAGTGTAAATGATCCAATAATCTTTACTGGAACTATGTTTGGTAATCTTCTTGCAGGACAAATTTATTATGTTGCAAGCATTTATAATGGTACACAAATTACCTTATCATCTACTATTAACGGACCTGTCGTAACACAAGCTGACGACTCAGGTAGTTGTACATTAACCAGTCAAACTACTTCGGTACAGTTAACAACTGCAACAGGTTCAATGACGATGAATGTTGGGTTACCGGTAAGTCCAGGACAAGTTACTGGTCAATTGTTCACATTCTATCCAACAGTAGCTTTGGTGAATAATGATATAACTAATATACCACCAACACTTCCGGTTACCGGTGTTAATGGTAACTTAGTAACAAGAGATACGGTGGCCGCTACAAGCAATGGCGATTATTTATATTTGAGATATCTAAGCGGTGGACTAACAAACATATACAACAACTTACCGTTTGTATTGTCTGAAGATATTGGTGGGTTGACTGCAGGGGACAAATATTATGTAGTATCTAATGGATCACTGAGTGTAGAAGTAATTAGTTCATCTTCTTCAACAAATGAATATACAACGACAGTGGGTCTACAGCCAGGAACAACTGGGTTCTATATTGGTATGCCAATATCATTCTCTGGCGCAGTGTTTGGTAATGTAGAAGCATTGGTAACATATTTTATTAATAGTTATGATTTGGGTGGAAACGCATTTATTATTACTGATGCATTAGGTGGGGTATTTGTTGATGATATTGTTTTAGGAGATGTATATACTATCTATTCATTGGGGTCAACAACGCAACTTCAATGGAATACGATTGCAGGAACATCATCGATTGTCTATACAGTGGGAGATAGATTTACGGCAGCCGCAGTCGGTTTAGGAACAGGTAGAGTATCTGCTGACTTAGTATTATCTACTGACAATGGTCAAATGACATTAACCGGGGATGATCCTTACATCACATTGAGCATAAGTTCAGGTGGTAGTGTTGAACCAATTACGGTTGATGAAATATTAGAAGTTACATTTATACAAGACCCTGATACAAGTTCACCACCAACATTCAACGTTGGTAAGAAATTAGGTGGCTACTCTATTGATATTATTACTTCAGGTTCAGGATATACTTTTGATAATACTATCACTATTTCCGGAGCTGATTTGGGTGGAACAAGTCCATTAAATGATTTGGTATTAACAGTCAGTGCTATTGATGTTATTGTTCCAAATACTAATCCTAATTATAATTTCTTATTACCAGTAGAGTCAGACGGAAATGTTACAGGCGTAATTGGTTCTGGTACTCCTGCAGGCATAGTACATCAATATTACTTGAAAGTAATTTCTGCAACACAATGTGAAGTATATGCTAATCCTTTATTGACCGTACCGGTAAATGGTATTGTATTAGAAACTGAATATACATTGGGCGATTATGTATTCTTACCAGAACCATTCTACTTTAATCAAAGTATTGTTAAGTATAACAACCAAGTATGGCAATGTATCATCAGCAACAACGATACTGATTTTATATTAGGTAAGTGGGAATTATTAAATAGTGATAGCAGAAAACTTAACGAGTTAGACCGTATCATAGGTTACTACGCTCCTACAGTTAACATGCCTGGGGTAGACTTAACACAATTAATCAATGGTATTACTTATCCAAATAGCACATACTTAGACAATGCCTTCGCACCAGAAGACCAATATACATTAGATACTATTTTACAAGACCAACCGTTCTATCCGGTAAGTGTTGACACTGTTGCTATTTCTTGGAATGGCACAATCTACGTTGCGGCAGCAAATACACCTGAATACACCGCATCATTGTTAAGTGAGACTGCATCTATTTGGTCAATAAACAAATTGGTAAATATTCCGGTTAATGCTTCTGATATAATATATGCTAATGGATTGTTTGTAATAGTTTGTGAAAATGCAACTACACCTATTTACACAAGTATCGATGGCATAACATTTACCACTGCTGGTGGCGCCTTCACACCCTATGATGCTATACCCTATGCCATAAATAATTATGATTTGACCTTATTAAGTGTGGAATCTACCTCACTATCAAGTGTTGCGTATGGAGGAAACGTTTGGATTGCAGTAGGAGAAAACATTGTATTATCGACTGATACATTCTCTTGGGCACAAGTAGATTCATTTACAAATGGATTGGTAAATAATTTAAACGGAGTGACGTATGTAAACATACCTAGCTATGTAGGTTTTGTATCTGTCGGTAATGGTCAAGAGATAATATCCGGATCTACACAAGGTGTAAGTGTTATTAAAATCAGTTATGATGGATATGTTTGGACTACACTTCCTATTGTATCATACAAAGGATTTAACGGTGTTACTTCAAGTAGTTCAATGATTGTTGCTGTAGGTGATGATGGTGTAATATATACATCATTGAATGGCACTAATTGGTCTGGCGTAAACGAATCTAACATTATTAGTGTGAACGCTAGCACTAACGTTGTCAACGTAGGTAGTACTACTGGGTTCCAAGTAGGAGACACCGTAAGATTTACGCAATCTTTTAATGTTATTAGTTCTGGTACAAGTTATACTATTGGTGCTATACCATCGTCAACTCAAGTGGAACTAACATCAGTTACATTGAATTCAACTAATCCACCTTCAACTACATTTATGTACATCTACCCAACAGGTGTTACATTAAATGATGTGTTGTTTGCTAACTCATTGTTTATGGCTGTAGGTAACACAGGTACTATTATAACTTCATCAGATGGTTATACTTGGACTGATGTTTCAGCCCCGCTAGTCACAACTGAAAATCTTAATGGTATAACATATAACAGTGATGATGGTGAATGGATAGTAGTCGGTGATAATAACGCCATCATTACAAGTACCAATGGAAATACTTGGACTAGATCATCAGTGTTTGAAACAGATCCTACAGTATACGATGTACAAGGTGATGCATTTACAGCCGGCTACGGTCCGGAAGAATTAGTTCCTGGTGTAGTAACTGATAACTTAACAATGATTGTTACAACAAGACCGGGAACTGACTGGGATACATCAATATACGGACACGCTGGTTACAATGTTGTTTCTACTGAGTTCGTTCCGGACTCTGGACAAACAGAGTTCTCATTTGACGGTATCGTAGAGAACCCAGCAAATATGTCATTGTTTGACATTACAACTGCAACTAATACAAGCGTGAGAATTTATGACTTCACAGTTGATTGGGTTAACAAAGTAGTCACTATTGGTACAGCATTAGTAGTAGACCATACATTAAGATTAGATTTATATGAAGTAGGTAATGGTAATCAATTAGTTAAAGCTAATTCACAGACTATACCGTTCGTTGATAATGAATCAACTGGTTTTGTTGAGATGCCATTGAATTGTAATTATTCTGCTAATAGATTTAATGGATCTGGAGTGATTAGACCAAACACTGATCCTAAGTTTGTTAATGCGATTGAGACTGATGCGCTAGACAATGGTATCGTGTGTGAGTCAGTAGCTTATTTTGCAGTGAACTCACCTATATCATTCCAAGGTGATGTGTTTGGTGGAATAGTAGCCGAAACAACATATTGGATTAAGACAATAAGTTATGTAACTAACAAGATAACTATATCTGCATCTGTATCAGGTGGTATAGCAGGCCCCACGTTCGATGTGACCTCTGACACAGGAATAATGCTTGTAAACATCCAATCAACAAATGGATTAGTTTGGACAGATCCTATCGTTATTCATAACGGTACAAATTTAGTATTGGGCGAACAAGGTATTATATCAGAAACAAAGAGTGGAACAAATACTGTTGTAGTTAATACAACAGACCATTATGATGTTGGCGATACAGTAGTTTTCAGCGATGCAATAGATACAGGAACATTTATTTCTTGTGGACTAACATCACAAACAATTTATTATATTACGTCTATTATTGGTAATGAGTTTACGGTGTCATTAACCTCAGGTGGCTCTAATGTAATATTAACCAACGCAACAGGTATAGCGTTGTGTGTTACAAATGACTACGCAATAGCTATTGCAGATGAGGGGATAACTGCTAAACTTGTTTTTGCTAATCAATACACTCAGGCAACTGATTTTGTTGTATTATCTATATTTGGTGAGACAGCTCCAATTCAATATGGATACACTGTTCCAGAAGTAGAAGTATTTGATTCTGCAGGTCTTACTGAATTTACCTTAGCTAATTATGTAGGTGGCGATAATGCCAAAGATGCAATTGTTGAATATAATGGATATCGTATAGTAGAAGCGTCAGATTATAGTATCGATTTTAATACGCAAACTTTAAATTTAAACTTTATACCAGCGGCAAATAGCACAGTAGCGGTCACTAGCTATAATTTAACTGATAGACAATATCTACATACTACATATGGTGGAACCTTCTCTGGATCAACCACTAATTCTTTTTATATAGGTAACACAACACATACGCCGGGATTTGATGCAGAGTTAGTAGTAGGAGAATTGATTGTAGGTACTGATTATGTTATTACTGATTTAGGGACTACGACACAAACAGACTGGAACATAATTGCCGGAACAAGTGCTGTTGTATATGTTGTTGGTGATGTAATTACTTGTGCAGACGCAGGTGTAGGTATGGGTGATGGTATCGTTGCAATAGGTTGGGGCGAAACTTGGTCTCCTGGACCAGACTTCCTAACATTAAGTTCAGGTAACACTTCTGCATTGAATATTAATGATGCTATTACGTTTACTGGTACAGCGTTTGGTGGTATAGTTGCTAACCAAACATATTATGTGGTAAATATTATTAGTTCAACTGAATTTGCAGTATCAGAAACTCCTGGTGGTATTGCAGTACAATTGACCACAAGTTCTGGTTCAATGATTGGTATCACTAATCCACCTACTGTATCAAACATAATAGGAATAGATAATCTTATTGTTCTCCCGACAACTGTTGGCATTACAAATGTATCATCTACTGGAAATGTAGTTACTTGTTCTTCTACTACAGGATTCTCTGCTAGTCAACCTGTTTTATTTAAACGTTCTAATCCTGCAACACCATATGGTAATGTATTATGTGATGGAACAGTGTACTTTGTTTCTACTGTAGTTAGTGGATTTGATTTTACTATATCAGAAACACCCGGCGGTGCTGAATTTGATCCTGGCACTGAGTCAGGTGCAATTTTAGCTGAAGTTGGTGGAAATCCAGCAATAAGTATTACGACTGGAGTAGAACATAATCTAGTAGAAAATGACATTATTAGAATTGACGGAACAACTGGCTCCACTCAACTAACTAACAACACATATTATGCTAAAATAATAAGTGCAACTCAAATTGCATTATACGATAGTTCATATGACCCTACAGCAAATTATATCAATGATCCAGTGACAGTGGTATCAACTTGGACTGGTGGTGGATATGTTTGGTTAGATAAAACATTTACAATTACTACTACCCTAGCTTCAGCTACAACTGCATCCACTGATGCTATAACCGTATCTAGTTCAACTGAACTAATATTAGGAACGCCAATTATCTTTACTGGATCTGATTTGTTAGGTGGAATTCAATCTGAAGTTACTGCAGGTGGATTCATACCAGGTAACACATATCAAATTAATAGTCAAGGTACCACTAACTTCACATTAATTGGTGCGTTGAATAACAATGCAGGAACTAATTTTGTTGCAACTGGATCAGGTACAGGTACAGGAACTGCAACTGCAATTTACTATGTGTACGATAACCCTTCTGCAACAACATTTAGAGTTACGGCAGTTCGTGACGGTGATGTATTTGCGTTGACCAATGATACTGGTTCAATGAATGTATCACAATGGGAACAAGACAATGTTGATAGACTATGGGTAACTGTGAATGGTTATCGTATTCCATCAAGTGCATTGAGATTGAATCCTAATAATAATTTGAGTATATTATCAACAGTTGAGCCGGGTGACGTTGTAATTATCACTAGTATGATACCAACAGCTACACCTAATCAAGCAGTCTATCTACAGAACGTTAATAAGACCGGTGCACCGTCAGTATATAGAGCAAACTCATTAACTAGAACTTGGTTGACTGAAATATTACAAAATACTGACGATACTATTTACGTAGAAGATGTGACTATGATTACAGAAACTATCATTCAGAATGAAACTGCTCCTGCACCAATTGATGGAATTATAAGCATTGGTCTTGAGGGTGATAAACGAGCAATTTGTCAAGTGATTGTATATAACAATTCTACTAGCTTGACTGTTAACCCTGCAAATTACTATATTGCTATTGAAGCAACAGCTCCAATACTTAAAATAACCAGTGGGGTTTCAGTAACAAATTCATTGACAATTACAGTCATCATAGGTAATTTGATATATGTAAACGGAGAGCAGATAGGGTTCACCACAGTAGATTTTGCTACAAATACAGTAACAGGATTGCAACGTGGTGCTAATGGAACCGGTGAACAAACATTCATTCCTAAATATTCTGAAGTTTATGGTATACTATCATCCAATAGACTACCTAATGTATATGATGCAGTTACGTGGAATTCATATAATTATAACTTAGTAGACGGTGATCCACTGCAAATTAGTACGACATTTCCTGCTAGTTTCTTAAATGCTGATGTTCCATAAGAGATAAATAAGTAAATGAATAATAATCAAGAAAATAAAATGGAAGATAAATCGGAAATTGGACCAAAACCCAATGAAACCGGTGGCTTCTATTTTTCATCTTTTCTAAAAATAACAGACCCAAACACTAAAGAAGTTTTGGTTGAAACACGGGGCGATAACTAATGTCAGTCATAACACTATCATATAAAGTAGAGGGTTTTCTAAAAATATACGATCCAAATAACGGAGAAATATTTGTAGATAAACACAATGCTATTAACTACGAAAATATGTCGGAAGCAATTGCTGACACATTAAGCAGTCGAGGTTATGGAGAAATCTATCAAATGGCTTTTGGTAACGGTGGTGCGTCAGTTGACGAAACCGGAGTTATCACGTATCTACCCCCAAATACAACAGGTCAAAATGCGGCATTATATAATCAAACCTACGCTAAAATTGTAGATGATACCAGTGTTTTCAATCTAGACCCTACAAGAAATAAAATGACTGTATCGCACACAACAGGACGTGTCTATACAGACATTTTAGTACAATGTTTACTAGACTACGGTGAGCCGTCAGGACAGGCAGCATTTGATAATAGCACACAAACTGATTCTAGCTATATTTTTGATGAATTAGGTCTATTAGCAAACTATGGAACTGATAGTAACGGAAACGTTATTACACGATTATTAACACACGTTATTTTTCACCCAGTCCAAAAGAGTTTAAATAGACAAATTCAGATAGATTATACAGTTAGAATCCAAGCACTAACG
>Ga0114967_10001021_pt1 | contig 23304 bp, 13 predicted proteins | sample M_130628_MF_Meta_FD_92639 | JGI IMG/M metagenome (GOLD analysis project Ga0114967, IMG submission 92639) | Freshwater microbial communities from Lake Montjoie, Canada to study carbon cycling - M_130628_MF_MetaG | ecosystem: Environmental > Aquatic > Freshwater > Lake | place: Lake Montjoie...
CAACAGATAAATATCTAGTAATAGTGCTTAGAATATTTCCAAAAATCATAAAGGAAAGAGTATGGCATTAAATTTAATTCGTAATAGTCGAGTTTTTTATACAACTAATTTGACAGTTACAGGAGCTGTAGCCGCAACCGGATTCACTACCGCAAATACACAAGAGATTCAAGTTCAAGATGGGTTCTCTTTTTCACAAAACACAGGTCAAGAAACTGTTACTGTAAATGAATCAGGTGCTGCACCTGTTCGTGGTCAACGTAGTTTCAATACTTCCCTAGAGCCAGTAGACTGGAGTTTTGCTACTTATATTCGTCCTAAGTTTGAAGAAGGCGGCACATCTTCCCCTTCTCTCGACTCTGATGACTATATTAACGCAGAAGAAGCTGTTCTTTGGAACTCGCTATCTGGTACAGCTGCAATTGGTTCTGCAGGAGCCGGCTGGACAAAGTCTAGTACATTTGCACCTCCTTATGCTACATGTGCATTTGGAAATTCTAATGCTCACCAGCTGTTAGCATTTGGTTTGATTATTCGCTTTGAAGATGTAACTTATGTTATCGATAATTGCGCTATTGACTCAGCCACCCTTGATTTCGGATTAGACGCCATTGCTTCTATTACCTGGGCCGGTAAAGGTACTGCAATGCGCCAAGTTGCTAGCGCAGTAACTTTAGCAGATAGTTCTGGTACAACTACTATGAGTGGTGGTTTAACAGGTTCTGGAAAAACAAAAGATACTACTGCTGCTTATATTGCTAACAAACTGTCAACTATGACAATGTCAGCCTTGGCTTTTGGTGGATTGAGTGCTAAAGCTTATACACTTGCTTTAACAGGTGGAAACTTAACCATTAGCAATAATTTAACATTCTTAACACCTGCTAACTTGGGTGTTGTTAATCAGCCTATTACTTACTTTACAGGTACACGTGCTATTACTGGTAATGTAACTGCATATTTAAAGACAGGTAGTAATGAAACATCAACATTGTTGAAAGATATGTTGGCAGCTAGTTCTTCAAGTACTGAAAATAAGTTTGCAACAGAGATTTCACTAGGTGGAGCAACTAATACAAACAAAGTTGTGTTAAATATCCCTACTGCTCAGTTGACTATTCCTTCTATTACTTCTGAACAAATTATTGCTACTTCTATTAATTTAACTGCTCAAGGTTCTGCCTCTGGTGCATATGACCTTACAGCTGTAAACGAGTTAGAAGTTAAATACTACGCAACTAATACAACTCCGTAAGTTGCATTTTTATAGAGGCTGGGCTGATCTCCAGTCTCTCTTTTTAATCTTATTATAAAATGACTATTAATACTCTCTCTTTAAAAACACTGTTAGTTCCTTCAAAATCAGTACAGGTTGAATATCCTGGTATGCCTGGTTTTATGATTGATTTGGCATTTTTATCCCGCGAAACACTTTTGTCGATTCGCAAAAAGTCTACAAAGACTAGTTTTAAAAATCGACAAGCTTCTGAAGAATTTAACGAAGATTTATTTTTGCAACTTTACGTTGAAAATGCTATTAAAGGATGGTCGGGGCTAAAACTCAGCTATCTTGAACAGTTAGCACCAGTAGATTTAAGTGGTAAAGATATGGAAGCTGAACTAGGATATACTGGTGAAAACGCACTATACCTAATGAAGAACTCCAGTAACTTTGATGCATTTATTAGCGAACAGGTCACAGACTTGGGAAACTTTTCGACGACCAACTCCAGCAAGTAAATCTGCAGTTGGTTAACTACATTCAAAATATGAGTGTGTCAATGACCAAAGACGCATATTTTGAAATGTGTGAAGCATTAGGCAGCGAACCTATAGAATCTGAGATTCCGGTTGAGTTTGATGACTTTCCCTTTGAAGTCCAACAAGCATTTAATGCTTATAGGATGTTAAGAGATGAGTGGGATTTCATGAATGGAAACTACTTAGGAAAATCTCTTATAGGTATTAAAGACGTTTTGGAAGCAACAGAAGTTGATCCGTCAGAGCAAAAGTTTATTGTTATGCTAATACGCGTAATTGATAATATTAGGTCAGATGAAATCAATAATAAGAAAAAGATGCAAGAGCCCGCTAGTTAAAAATTAGCGGGCTTTTTTGCGTTAAAAATTTTTTGGTTTGACAACTGCGTGGTCACATGGTATAATGATCTCTAGTTAAGTTATCAAAAAATTTTGGTAATATCCGAACAGGAGTAGGCATGGCTGATACAACGGTTTTACAGATTAAATTAGAAGATGTTGGTGCATCTATTAAAGGCGTTAATAAAGATATAAAAGACGTTAGGTCAAGTTACGACGCACTTGAAAAGCAGATGAGCAAAGGCGTTGGCAGTAAACCTAAAAGTAGTTATAAAAACGCTATGATGGGCAACACCGAGTATGATATTGCTCGTGGTAGTGCCGGTGCAACAGGCGCCTCAGGACGTGACTTTGCAAACCAAGCTCGTGGGCTTGATGGATTGGTGCGTCTATATGCCACCTATGCCGCTAATGTATTTGCGGCTGGAGCTGCTTTCCGTGCATTAAGTGAGGCTGCAGATACTAGTAACATGATTCAAGGTATGAATCAACTAGGTGCTGCCAGTGGATTAGCTTTAGGTACTATTGCTACAAAATTAAGGGAAGCTACCGATGGCGCAATTAGTATGCGCGAAGCCATGGAAGCAACTACAAAAGGTACTGCTGCTGGATTGACAGGTAAGCAAATGGAACAACTAGGGCAAGTAGCTAATAAGGCTTCTAAGGCCTTAGGTATTGCTATGCCCGATGCTATTAGTCGTTTAACTCGTGGTATTTCAAAACTAGAGCCTGAGCTGTTAGACGAACTTGGTCTGTTTACAAAAATAGGCCCTGCCACAGAAAATTACGCTAGAAGCATAGGTAAAAGTGCAGCAAGTTTAACAGATTTTGAAAGACGTCAAGCGTTTGCAAACGCAGTATTAAAAGAAGGTATAGATAAATTTAATTCTATTGATGTAGCCGCTAATCCTTATGATAAGCTGTTGGCTAGTTTAAAAGATTTAAGTTTTCAAGCACTAGAAATTGTTAACAAAGCTTTTGTACCTTTAGTTAATATATTGTCGCAAAATCCTACAGTATTGCTAGGAGTTTTAGCTGCAATAGGTTCATCAATAGTTAAAAGTGCTATACCTGCACTTGGACAATACAGAGATAATTTAAAGAAAACTGCTGATGCAAGTCGAGCAGTTTTCTCCCAAATGTATGCAGACCAGCAAGATAAGATAAGTGACATGGCCTCTTTAGCAGGTGCTAAAGCAGAGATGGCTTTTAAGAAACTGCCTGCTACATTAAGTAAAGTTGAAGAGCTGTCAAAAAAGGGTGCTACTTTTAGTAATACCAAAAAAACAGATTATGCTGCATTAGCAGGCAAAGATCCGTTTGCTCTTACACCAGAAGAAATAAAGTCTTTAGATAATCGTGCTAAATATTTAGCTACACGAAATGCTGAAGAGTCTGCTAGACTTAAAAAGCATATTGCTGAATTAAAAGCAATACGTGCAGGAGCTGCAGCGGCTGGTTCAGATGTATCAGAGAGTATAATTAAAGGAACAGAAGGTAGGTTTACTACACCAGGTTCTAATGATATTATACAAAAACGTACATTAAATAAGTTAGCCAGTGACACTATAAGGTCCACAACTGCAGAAACTCAAGCAATTTATGGATCTAGGGCAGCTTATGCTAAATTAAACGACGAGTTAGCTTTAGCTAGGGCGGGCTTGTTACAAGTTCAAACTGGAGTAGATGAGAACGGCAAAGCTATTATGAAAACTGCTCCTAAAATGGGAGCTTTGCAAGCAGGATACACTCGTTTTGCTGGAACAGTGGGTATAGTAGCACAAAAAATTGGTTCTCTTGTTTCAGCGTTTGGTAATATAGGCATGGCTGTAGGTGCAGCAATTGGAGCTTTTGTTCTACTTGATTCTTTTCTTACAAAAACAGAAAAAGAAGCAGATGCTTTTAGTAAGGCTATACAGGCTACTTCAGACGCAATTGATAATGCAACCAGAACTCTAGCTGCACTTGCAAAACAACCAGGAATAGCCACGGCTTCAATTCAAGGATTTTTAGCACTATCAAATGCAAGCAATACTACAACTGGAGCAATTGAAGCACAGTTAGATGCTACAAAAAATTTATTAACAGCATTAAATAGTAGCTTGTGGGATCGCGCAAAAGACAATATTGCTAGCTTGTTTGGCGAAGATATTGCAACACAATCTGCTAAAAAACTTGCAGCTACAGTACAATCACAACTGCAATTATTTCGTGCAGCTGGTATGGGTGACCAAGCAGAAGCAAGTTTTAAGAAAGCAATAGGCGTAAATAGTTTAGATATTGATACTGTTACTGCAGCATTTAAAAAGAGCACTCCTGCTCAAGAAGAATTTGCAAAGTCACAAAAAGCACTAAGCGTTAAACTAGGAGAATCTAGCACTAAACTACAGAATTTTAAAACTGCTACAGAAGCCGTAACAAAGGCTTATGATGAGTTCATTCAATCTACAGCTTCTAGTAACCCTTTATTTAAAATAGGGGCAGCTTTAGAGGATTTATCGGTATCCATGGATGAATTATCTAGCGGCAGTATTGAGAGAATGAATGCTGCTTTTAACGATTTAGCAGATAATCCTAGAAAGATAGCACAATTCGGCCAACCGTTTATTGCTCAATTTGTCGCGATTAGGCAACAATTTAAAACTACGCTACAAGATTACTCTGCATATGCACAAAATCTGGCTGGTATACAAGATCGAATTGCTCAAATAACAGAACAAAGAAAAAATGCTAAAGATATATATAAACCGGTTATGGCTGGTAGAGGAATGGGTACTCAGGTAATTACTGCTGAGTCGCAAAGAAAAGATTTTGATAAACAATTGGGGCTTCTTCGAGGAAACGAGAAAACTGTAACCGAACTACAGCTTGGTTTAAATACTGAAGTTTTTACTAAAGCCAGAGATTTATTTACTAAAGGTGTTGCTGATTCTTTTGCAAAAGGTTCGGAGTTTATAAAAATAGCTATGGGCCAAGCTTCAGATAAAGCCGCACTAACTATTGCACAAGCAGGTATAGGTGCTTTAACAGGTGCTCGTGCTGCCCAAGAAACTACAAGATTAAAGCAAGAAGAAATAAAGATTCAAATGAGTCAAATTCAATCTACTATTGAATTAATAACTAGTAATACCTTGCTAACCGCAACACTAACTGAAAGTAACGCTTTACAGGCAGTAGCTATAGCTAAAAAAGAAGGTGCGCCAGAAGTAGTGCAAGAATCAAAACGTGCAGAACTATTAGCCGCCGGAATATTTAAAAATGCAATGAAAGATGTAGCTGCAGGTACATTAAAAACATCAAATCTACAAAGTAGATTAATTGGTGACCCGCAGGTAGACGCATTTTTAAAACGCGACATTATAGAGGTTCAAAGAAAAACAGCAGCACAAGAAGCTAGTAGAACAGAACTTGGCGGAAAAAGTAAAGCTAATCAAATAGAGGGTGCTAGAGCACTAGAGCTTGCTAAACTAGAAGATTTAAATAAACAACGTAATCTTCAAAATGATATTAACCAACAGTTAATATCTAGAGTAGATATTTTAGCTAGTATTGATACACTTAGTGGTACTCAGCGAGTTCAAGAAAAAATAGATTTAGAAAATACAATACTACAAACTAAGCAATTACAGGAAATACAAGGGTATACTACAGCTATTGGTAATGCTGTAGCCTTAAATACTGATAAAGGCAGTGAAGAAGCCAGAACACAACAAAATCTCTTGGTTTTAGCTATAAAGCGTCAAAATCTTGAAACCGACAATAAAGGTGTAGTAGATAAACTTAAATTAAAAACAGCTGAGTTTGAAGTTGCAAGTAAATTAAATGCGCTAAACGAAGCACTGCTGGATCAAGACTTAGCTAGATTAGGTATAGTTAGCAGTTTAGTAGGCTTCTCCTCAGAACAAAATGTTCAAGCAACAGCAGCGCTTGAAAATAAAAAGCTTGAAAATAAGTTTGCACTTGAGCTGAAAAAGATTAATGATGATCTTGCACAACTTGAACAAGACAAAACTAGAGACAACACTAAAAGCATTGCTTTAAAACAAACAGAGTTAGCTTTAGTTACTCAGAGACAAGAAAAAGAAAAAGATAACAAGGGTTTACAAGACGCTTTAAAGTTAGTAGAAGCACGTTTTGACTTAGAACAAAAATTAGCTGGGTTTAGAAAAACAGCAGCAGACGCACAAAGCCAACAAGCAGAAGACGAATTAAACTACAGAAAAGAACTAGGTTTAGTTACTAGTTTTGATGCCGTTAAAGAAAAAGCTAATTTAGACAGAGGCCGAGTAGGTAGAGAATTTGCAGAAGGGCAGGCTCTTATAGATAAAGAAATGGCTAAAAGATCTGTACTTGAAAAAGAAATACAAGATATTGAGTCCGACGGAATTTTAACAGCAACTGAAAAACGTGAATCAGTAGAAAACATGACTAAGGCTATAAATGGTCAAAGTGCAGCATTGGACGCTACTAATAAACAGAAACTAAATGCAATTGATTTAAATGAAAAGCTAGGTAGTAAGATGACCGGCTTCTCTAAAATTGTAGAAGGCAGTTTTCAAAGTATGGCGGATGCTTTAGCTGATTTTGCTAAAACTGGTAAACTAGACTTTAAAGCATTAGTAGATCAAATGATCTTAGACTTGATTAGATTTGAAATGCGTGCGCAAATGTCTTCGTTGTTTACTGCATCTGGTGGTCTTAATGGATTACTGACTATGGTTGGTCTTGGCTCAATAGATAGGTCTATTAGTAGTTTTACCAGCTCAGGTCAATCCTTAACCTCTGCACAAGGTAATGTATTTGATGTTGGTCTTACAAAGTATGCCAAAGGCGGAATGTTTACAAATTCAGTTGTTAATCAACCTACGTTATTTAAGTTTGCACAAGGTACTGGACTAATGGGCGAAGCAGGACCCGAAGCCATTATGCCCCTAAAGCGTGATAGCAACGGCAATCTGGGAGTTCGTGGACTAGGTGGTGGTGGCAATGTAGACGTAGTTGTTAACAATTATGGAAACGAAAAAGCTACAACCAAGGAAACTATGGATTCACGTGGTAATCGCCGAATTGAAGTAATCGTAGGCGATATGGTTGCCGGAGAACTTTCACGACCTGGAAGTTCTGTTCAACAATCTTTATCAAGCAACTATGGCAATAAACCCTCAGTTGCAAGGAGATAATTATGGCAATACCAAGCTGGCCTACAGGCTTACCACAGTCCCCTCAAAAAGGTTTTAAAGAATCCGTTGGACAGAACATTATACGTTCTACAATGGATGCTGGACCTGCAAAAATGAGAAACCGAGGAAAGCGTCCTAATACAATGGACCTTTCCTTTATATTAACAACAGCACAAACCACAACACTAGAAACTTTTATTAAAGATACATTAGCAGGTGTAAAACGATTTAGTTTTCCGCATCCACGAACCTATACCACAGTTGAAGCACGAATAGTTCCTCAAAGCGAGGGAGAGTTTTATGGCCTAGAGTACTTAGCTCCTGGTTACTGGAAAACTAATTTAAAGTTTGAAATATTGCCATGAGTCGAATTAATACGCTATCTTCTGCAGCTATTAAAGCTATGTTCTCGTCTGAGACGGATCAACAGCTTATTATGTTATTTACTATCTTTGACCCTAATGGATCTACAGATCCCGCAGCAGCAACTACTGCGGTTAGGCTAGCAGACGGCTATACGGATCGACTGTCTGCTACAACAGACACAGATGTAGTATACGGGGTTACTAGCCGTAGTAATGAGTTTGTATTTTTACCAATGCAACTTAATCTACCTGCCGAACAAGAAACAGGAGTAGGAGAGTGTTCCATTACATTAAACTATGTAACTCCAGAAGCAATTGAGCTTATTAGAACACATTTATTTTCCCAAACCAAGGTATTAATAGAATTAGTATTATCCGGAACGCCTAATTATGTAGAAGCTAGTTTTTCTGAATTCTACATAACTAATGTTAACTATAATGCTGAGACTATTAATTTTAGCTTAAGTATGGTTAGTTATAACAAAGAACCATTTCCAAGTTTTAATTTTACACCTAGTTATTTTCCAGGATTATTCTAATGAATTATGATAAATATATCGGATTACCTTACCTTGAAAATGGCAGAACTGAAGCGGGTGTAGACTGCTGGGGATTAGCTCGACTATATTATAAAGATCAGTTTAATATTGATTTACCAAGTTATACTGAAGAATACAATGGCGGGCAAGATCCTGCCATTGTTTCTATAATTAATGCACATATTGATAACTGGAAAGAAATAACTGCGCCTAATATTGGAGACTTGTGTCTTTTTAATATACTGGGCGAGCCTACCCACGTGGGTATATATGTAGGTGATAACAAGTTTTTACACTGTCGTGAGAACATGGATTCAGTAATTGAATCACTAGACAATGTAAAGTGGAAGAATCGCTTCCAAGGATTTTATAGATACACTAAACAAGCACAAATTGAGACTATTGGAGCACCGCATCCACTAAGAACTAGTGTATTTAGAGACTGGACTGTTGAAGGTACAACAGTACAAGATCTAGCAAATTATGTAAAAGAAAAGTACAATGTTAGTACTGTTATTGCAAATAAAACTATAATTATGATTAACGGTATAGTTGTTCCTCAAGATGTTTGGGAAACAACTGTACTACAAAAAGGACAACAGGTATCCTATAAAACAGTAGCCGAAGGAGCCTCGACTAGACGGTTAGTATTAATGCTTGCAGTTGTTGCTGCAGCTGTAACTTTTGGTCCCGAGGTAGGAGCTTTCTTTGAGGGTACAGAAGTAGCTACAGTTAGTAAAGCTTATTCTGCTGTAGGTACTATGGCCATTAATATGGCGGGTATGGCATTAGTTAATGTTATTGCTCCTGTTCGCCAACCTTCTACTAATGATGCCGGAAGTGCATCTGGACTTAATTTGTTTACAGGTGCAAGTAATCAAGCAAATAAATTTGGAGCTATCCCCGTTGTACTAGGTAAAGTACGTTTTACAGGTATGTTAGGAGCTACACCTTATGTAGAATCATTGCAAGATACAAGTATCTTAAATACTGCTATTGTATGGGGATTTGGCCCACTTGATGTTAGTGATATTTGTATTGGTGGAAATGCAATAGAAACTTATTATGATGGACTACCTTCCACAGTATTACGTCCAGTTACATTAAAAGGAATTGCTGGAGAATCAACTGCTGATTTTGATAATCTATATGGTCGCGATGTTGAGCAACAATTTAAAAATGTTGAATTAGTAAATAATGCAATTGATGGTAATGCATGGACTGAAGTAACACTTAATCAAAACGCTGACGCTATAGATATTGCTTTTACCTTTCCAGAAGGCATGCGTAAAATTAATGTTAAAGATGGAAAAGCAAGCGCAACTCCTTGTCAAATAGAGCTTCAAACACGACCTTATAGTACTCTATCATGGGACGCAACAACAAGCACTACTAGTTTAGGGATATATAAAAATGGCAATGCAGATGCCTCCACTTTAGATGCCGAGGCATATACTTCTATACTAACACCCCCAGCAGATCCAGATTCTGAAGCTAATTTATATAGATATACTATATTTTGTTTGAGTCCTAGTGGTGGTGTTGCTAGATTTGACGGTCAAGTTACAGACACATTTGGTAGTAATGCTAGCGCATGGCTACAAGATAAATACAACAGCACTAGTTATAGCTACTTATTAGGAATAGACAAAAATTGGAATTACTTACCTACTATTCCAGCAGGATATATAAAACTATATACTGTGTATCAAACTAGTAACGGCACAGTAACTGTTGATAGTACCGCTATAAACAGTTATGCAGGTGTGCTAGGATTAACTCAAACAGTTACACCATTACAAGTTACTGAACTTAACGGGGATTGGGTTGACTCAGCAACAAAGAAAATAAGTATTAAAGCTGGTAAACTATACTCTGAAACTGCTACAACTGTGGCACCTGGTGCCAATGAAACGATCTGGACAACAAGACAGATAACTACTATTGGTTCTACTGTAGTTATACCTGCAAGTTATGGCAACTGGTGCAATCTATTAAAAAATACTTCTGTATGGTCTAGTAATAGCGGCCTTGCTGAATGGACACATACTGAGTCAAATGTAAATTTTCCGTACACTGGATATTACACTATTCAAGCAGCTGCAGATGATGAGGGTGAAGTATATATTGATGGAACTAAGGTTGCAAGTTTACCTAAAGGTGGGTATGGTAGTTATGTAGAAACTTCTGTTAAACTTACTAAAGGTTCACATACAATAGTTATAGTAGGTAGAAACAGCCAAGGCGGATTAGCTGCTATAGGTGTTGTTATTGGTTTTACTGCAAATAGTGGGTTAAATATACGTGCAGCGGCTAACACTATTATTACTTTTGGTACGTCTGGTTTCTATGAAAATAGAAAAGACGCTTTTAATTATGTACACCCTTTAGAAAATTTACCTCGTGGAAGGTATCAAATACGTGTTAGACGCCTAACCAGTGATGAAACAGAAGACGAAACAGATTATCGTAAATATCATAAAGCAGTGTTAAATAACGTAACTAGTTACGATAGTAAATCTAGTCCAATGGTTAATCCTCCTGGATGTTATTTAGCTAAAACTGCCGTAAGGATACAAAGCACTAATAAAGTAAACGGTACTGTAGATGGTGTAAATGCATTAGTGCAAACAATTACCTGGGATTATAATAGAGCAACTAGTTCTTGGACAGGGCCAAAACGCCCTACAAATAATCCTGCAAGTTTATTTTTATATGTGTTAATGCACCCAGCTAATGCATTTAGGGTTACTAAGTTGTCCCAGCTTGATCTAACTAGTTTAACTGCTTGGCATAATTTTTGTAATCCTGTTCCAGTAACAGTTACTGCCGGAAGTTTTGTAATAGGTAAATATTATACTATTACAACCCCGGGAACTACTAGCTGGACTGCTATTGGCGCAGGATCTAGCAATATTGGTGAGAGTTTTTACGCTACCGGAGTCGGTAGCGGAACAGGTACTGCTGTATATTGTCCAAAATATACCTATAACAGTATATTGACAAATACACAAAGTGTAATGGATACTCTAAGAGATATATGTGCAGCAGGATTAGCAAGCCCTACATATGTAGATGGTAAATGGGGTGTTGTAATAGATCAACCAAGAGCCTATACAACTCAACATTTTACACCACATAATAGCTGGGGTTTTGAATCTACAAAAAATCTTCCTATATTACCGCACGCATTTAGAGTTACTATTCCAGATGAATCATTAGCTTACCAAGCTAATGAGCTAATCATATATAACTATGGGTATGCTGCAACAGCAGCTAATGGTAAGAAAGCGGCAGAATTATTTGAACAACTTTCTTTACCAGGAGTAACAAATGCAGATCAAGCCACTAGACTAGCTAGATGGCATTTTGCACAAATTAAGTTGCGCCCAGAAACATACAGTTTAAATGTTGATTTTGAACAACTAGTTTGTACTCGCGGAGATTTAGTAAAAATTACTCACGATGTTCCACGATGGGGAACTGGTACTGGCAGAGTTAAATCTATCAGCGGAACTGCAGTTACTCTTACAGAAGCAGCATACCTAGAAGTTGGAAAAACTTATACTATACTATTTAGAACAAATAATTTAAATAATTCTGGTGCTGGTAGCGTGACAAAAACTTTGGCTGCAATTACAACTACTGGATATACAGACAGTATTACGTTAACATCTGCAGTTACTGGCAGCGATATTGTTGAAGCAGATAATTTATTTATGTTAGGTGAAATTAATAAAACAACACAAGAATGTATTGTTTTAGCAGTAGAGCCAAGTAACAATTATAGTGCAAAATTAACCTTAGCAGATTATTCACCACAAATATATACAGAAGATTTAAGCGGCTTATTAGTATTTAATGCTAATATCTCTAGTGTTAATACGGATTTGGTAAAAAACTCTATTACATTAGCCCCAATTATAAATGGTGTTAATAGTACCAGTCCATTAGCAGAACAACTATCTGAAGGTAACTATCAGAATATTGCTATTGCTTCTTTTTCAAATCCACCAAATTTACCCGGTGTAGCAACAAAAGTACAATTTGATATAGTTAGAAGCGAAATATTATTTAATGACACTAGCCCTAATACTATATATATTGCAAACAAAGAAACTAGCGGGTTTACCTTTACTGGACTAACCTCTGACGTAGTGTACAAAATAAGAGCCAGATATTTAGATTCAACAGGCAAAATTGCAGGTCCATGGTCCGATATTTTTACTTTCTTAAATGATGGTAAAAATAGCAGTGCATCAGTAGCACCCGCATTGACTATGGACTTAGATCATACATTTATTGTAGCAAAACCTGCAGTAGTTACGCAAGGTACTGACTTTTTAACTTACGAATATAGATTATATAAAAACACAGGTGCTTCAGATTTTTGGGAATTAGATACTGCTGCAAATAATATTAAAATTATTCGTAGTACTGGCGATGCTAGGTTTGACTTACGAGACCAACCAGCACCAAGAATTTCAGCAGCAGGGGTTACATATAGAGTAGCCTGTAGAACTGTAGACAGAACAAATAATTACAGTACTGCAAGTACTCTTGGAACAATAGTTGTTAAAACTATTATATAAAGGATAAGCATGGCGGCAAATTTATACGCAGGCGTAAAATCTCTAACTTTAGTATTAACTACTCCATATGATAGTATTAGAACAACAGATATTAGAGATGACTTACTATCTGTTAAAGTATGGTATTCTACTACAACTGGGTTTGACCCAAGTAATAATCAAGGCACATTAATATTTAATGGATCGGGCTTATCAATACCTATTACTGGACTAACCCCAGGAACTAGGTATTATGTAAGATATGCATTTATTAGTGCTATCGACCCAGATGTATATACAATCTCGTCTGAGTTAACTCAAGTAGTGCTTGCTGATAGTACAACTGTTTATGGATATTTAACTAATGATCCAGTACCTATTGCAACAGCTGCAGATGGTACTGGTGGAGATTTTACACAAGCTACAGGTACTTTTAAAGTATATAACGGCTCTGAAGATGTAACGGGTAATGGTCCTGTTTATGCTATTAAAGCAAGCAGTACTACTAATCTTACTGGAGTAACTATTAATGCAACTACAGGCGTATATGCTTGTACAGGGCTTTCTGCAAGTTCAGGAAATGTCATTTTTACGGCTACTTATGGTGCTACAGTTTTAGAAGAAGTATGGAATGTCTACAAAGCACAGGCAGGACAAACTGCGCCTATACTTAACTTAACAGCCACTGCTAATCAATTTGCTTATAAAGATCAGTATTCTACAGCTTCAGTAAGTTCATCTATAATTGTAACTGCTAATTTAACAAACCTTACTGGCACACCAACGTTTACAGTAACAGGATTTACGCGAGCAGGAGTGTCGTTAGGTGCAGTTGCATTTACACAAGTTAATAATGTTATAACTATTACAGCAGCAAATTTTGATGCAAAAGGTGTAACTATAGGAAATGCCAGAGTTACAGCTACCTTAGGTACCACTACTGACACAATGAGTATTTTCAGGACTAATGATGGTACTGAACAAATAACTGTTATTTCTAGTAATGAAGCAACTCTTATACCTGCAAATAACGATGGCTCTACTGTTAGTGCTAGCTACACAAATAGCGGAACTATTCTTAAAGTGTTACAAGGTTCAGCATATTTACCTGTTGATAATACTAGTCCATATGCAAACGGAAGCTGGCGAGTAGTATCTGTAAATGCTACAGGTATTACTGTTGATACTTCTCCGCAAATTGGTTCAAATTATATTTATTACGATACCCATGCTGCAATGACAGCTGATTCAGCAAGTATTGATTATACTATACGTACTATTACTACTACTGGAGTAACAGTAGATATTGTTACCACACAAAGTTTTGGTAAGTCAAAACAAGGTGTTGCAGGTGCATCTTCAAGAGTAGTCACTATTAGCGCAACAGGTCAAGCATTTATTACTGCAAAAAATAGTACTACTGTAAGTCCCTCAACAGTAGTACTTACAGCTACCCAAAGTAATTTTACTACTCCAACATATACCTGGCTAGTAGATGGCGTTGCTCCAACAGTTTCTATTGGAACTGCGAGCGGAAATACTTTTATCTTAAATAGTTTTGCCGCCGGATCTTCAAAAACAGTTACTGTTACTGCTTCAGAAGGTATTTATAGTGCTTTCGATACGTTTACAGTATATAGTGTTAGCCAAGGTGATGATGCTTTTGTTATAGGTTTATCTAATGAAAATCAAACAATTAGCTGCGATAGTACTGGAACAGCAATATCAGGGCAATTTCCTTTTACATCTAGACTATATGCTAGTTTAGGTGGAAGATTATTAGATAATACAACTAATCCTCAAGCAACGTTTGCAAAAATAAGCTATACTGGCGGAGATGCGGGATCTTATAGTATTGATGCTACAGGACTAGTTACTATTAATAGTTTAAACAATGCTTTTGCAGAAGCAGTATTTAGTGCTACCGTTAATGGTGTAACTCAAACAAAAACTTTGAGTTTAAATAAATCAGTAGATGGTAATCCAGGCTCTAACTTAGTCCTTACCGCAACAAACTTAGCTTTTATTGCAGCTAAAAATACTGGTGTAATATCTCCTAGTACAATAACTTTTACAGGTTCTCCTTTTAATTTAGGTGCTAGCCCTGAATATGTATGGAAAGTGTCTACTGATAATGGTACTACTTTTACTACTCAAGCAGGGCAAACAGCCGCTACGTTTAGCTTATCAAGTTTTACAACTGGCACTAAACTAGTAAGATTAGAAGCTACAGGTAATAGCAGAACTGTAGCAGATCAAGTAACAGTTTATGCATTAAAAGAAGGTGATGATAGTCTAAACGCTGGTTTGGTTAATGAAAATCAAACTATTACTTGTGATAATGCTGGTACAGTAATACCAGGGCAATTTCCTTTAGCAAGCCAATTAGTGGTTGTGCGAGGAAACACGCCACTAACCAATGCTGATGGTGTTACATGGTCAAAAGTAAGCGAGACTGGTATGACCAGCACCATTGTTAGTACTACAGGTATTATATCAATTACAGCGTTGACAGCTGATACTGGTACTGCAACTTATAGGGCTACAATTGGAACAACTACGCTAGACAAAGTATTTACACTAAATAAATCTAAAAATGGTACTAATGGTATTAATGGTACTAATGCCAAAGCTGTAAATTTAACTACTGTTGCTCAGGCGTTTTCTTACAATACAGCAGGATCAACTCCAAGCCCAAGTTCTTCAGTAGTCACAGCAACTGCCCAAAATACAACTGGAACAGTATATTATGAATTTTTAGTGGGTAGTACATCTGTACAAAATACTACTACTAACACATATACTTATACGCCTACTGTGGCATACAGCTCAATGCCTCAACAAATTAATGTAAAAATCAGAGAAGATTCTAGTACAGGTACAGTTGTAGCAACTGATGTACTATCAATGATTGGTGTCAAAGCAGGCGTTGATGGCGTTAATGCAATCAGTGGATTACTATCAAATGAATCTAGCACAGTCTCTGCAACTTCTGCAGGAGTTGTTAGCGATTTTAGTAATTCTGGTGGAACATTTTATGTTTTTGACGGTATAACTGATAAAACAGGAAATGCCTCAGTAACTTATTCAGTTGTTTCAGGAAGTACAGTTGGAGTAACTATAAGTATAGCTTCTACAGGAATTTATACTATTACGGGATTAAGTACAGATACTGGAACTGCTACACTAAGGGCAGTCTACAACGGAGTTACTATAAATAAAATATATAGTATTTCTAAAAGTAAAGCAGGCACTAATGGTATTAACGGTACTACCCCTAATAAAATTGCTACAGCTTATTTATATCAATGGAGTGCAGCTTCTTCTATAGGTGTTCCAAGTGGTAATGCTACGTACACATGGTCAACAGGTGTAACTTCAGGATATACTGGCGGAAATGGTTGGCAAAATATTCCCCCAACAAATCCAGGAACTTCTGGTTTGAAATTATGGATTGCAAGCAAACAAGTAACTGATGTACCAACGGCTACTACAACTTCAATAGATTGGTCTACATCATATAGTACTTATGTGGCTGGGCAAAATGGTGATGCTGTTATAGGAGTCCAAACTGCAAAACCAGAAGTATATCAGTGGGCATTGTCTACACCAACCATATCTGGCACATCTACTTATACGTGGGCAACTGGTAGTTATACAGCACCTACAGGATGGACTAAAGATAGTACAACAGCACCTTCTACAGGATTTTATTTGTACAGTGCAGTTGTAAGTTTAACAGATTCTGCTAGTGCTACGAGTAGTACTATAAACTGGGGTACTGCAAGTATTATTATATCTGGATATGCTGGAGCTAATGGTTCTCAGGGTATACAAGGTATTCAGGGTATCCAAGGTCTAACAGGTCCTAAAGGTGACACAGGCACAGGTACTACAGGAGCTGCAGGGGCTTCTGCTGTTGTTATGTATGCAAGAATTGCTAATAATCCTGTAGCAGTTTCTGGGAATGTTAGTATTAGCGGCAGTGTAGCTACAAGACCCTCAGCCGCACAAGCTAGTGCAGTATGGGGCAGTTCGTTTAACGTAACTTGGTATGCCGCAGACCCTGATCCTACAAGTAATAATTCTTTATACGTATCTGATGGTATATTTAATGGAAGTACTACCACTGTCTGGACAACACCTTATATTGCTAGTTTAAAAGTAGGAGCACTTTCTGCAATTACTACTAATACAGGTAATTTAACAGTTACTGACTACCTTAAATCTAATACTGCTGCAATTAGTGGTACTACAATGACAGGTAGTGGTGGTATTTTATATTCTACAGGTTTATTTGCTTTTGGTAATTCAAGTACTAATATAGCTTTTAATGGTTCACAACTGACCCTAAACGGTAATGTTGTAGCAACCGACAATATTAATAATAATGCGGTATCTCAAATAATGCTTGCACAGGGTGGAGTTGACACAGATATGTATGGTAGCGATGGTTCTACTTATGGTAACTGGGTTACTTTAATAACGCCTGCAATAACACTACCTATAAATACTACAGTAACTGCGCTATTTACATGTGTAAAAGTATCGGGAGGTTCAGGGGATATTGAACTAGAAATGGGAGTTCTTAATGAAGCCGGAGACCAGGTATTGGCTTATTTTATAGGGCCTAATACTACTAGACGTGCAGTACAAACTATGGGACCTTATGGAGATAAAGTAACGTCAACTTTTTCGGGTTCTTATTCTTTTGTTAATGGTGGCGGAACCTTTAGATTCGCATCTAGATATTGGAACAGTTATGGTGGTAGATGGCCTAGCGCTAGATCAGAAATGATTGTAATGGTGGTTAAAAAATGATTAATTATGCTTATTATAACTCTCAAGGAAAATATATACAAACTGGTACAGCTTTACAAGAGTTATCAGAATTAGATATGTTACCAGGATGTCAAGTTTATTACGGGTTTGTTAATATCGAAAACCAATACCACGATATTGCTACTAACACTCCAATTACTATGCCTACAAAACCAGAAGGTAATTATAAATTTAATTATAATACTAAAATCTGGGAATTAAACTTAGAACAAGCAAAAGAAGAAGCAGTATATAAACGAGAACAGTTACTTCAAGAAAGTGATTGGACCGATACTGTTAGTGCTCAAACAAGACTAGGATCTATGTATCAAGTTTGGCAAACATATCGTCAAGCACTACGTGATATTACTACTCAAAGTGGATACCCCGTAACTATAGCTTGGCCTACTAAGCCCGGTTAAAGTATTTGTTATATTAAACTGCAAAAATTATACCCTGTCCAATCTTTGGGCAGGGTATTTTTTTGCATTGACAACTCCGCGCCCTTGTGGTATAATATACCAAATTGTCAGAACATTCCAATATTTTTTCTTGACAAGCTTTTAACCATATCTAAAAGGCGGACTTGCCGTTTGGATTATAATTAAATATTAAACACCTGCTAATAAGGAGATCTGATTATGGTGGAGATTAACGACCACAGTTTCATTCAGACAATTTCACTAGTTGCGTTAGCAGTTGTTGCTTTCTCAGTTGGAATTCAGAAATTGTTAAAAGACTGGAAAAGTACTAATGCGGAAACTAGCGTAATTACTTTAATGCATACCGAACTAGAGCGCATGAGCCAACAAAACGGCTTACTAGCAACCGAATTAAACCGCTTGCAACAAGAAATGATTTTATTAAATGCACAACTATCACAGTTATGCATTGAGAATCAGCAACTACAAACCGAAGTTGTAGCTCTAACAGAAGAAGTAAATAAATTTAGAGTATCGGCTACACTTGCAGCAGCAAAGAAAATAGGGTAATATAATGGAACCAGCAAAGATTAGTTACAGAATTTATCAAGGTAGTACTTTTAAAGAGACTCTTCGCTGGGAGTCAGAGACTAAGCAATACGCAACAATCTCCAGTATTACTAAAACAGCACCTTGTGTAATTACTACGGCTAGTGCTCATACTATTCCATTAAATTGGAGAATCAGAGTAACTGGTGTTAGTGGAATGAAAGATATAAATCTTGCATCAACAACTGATTATTATCTAGTAACTTCAAAAACTACTAATAGTGTAACCCTAAACCAAGTAAATTCGTCAGATTACGGAGCGTATACTAGTGGAGGTATTATAGAATGGAATCAACCAATACCATTAACGGGTTACACTGCACAAATGCAAATCCGAGAATCTATAGAGTCTACAACAGTAATTCATGAATTAACTAGTGCTAATGGCGGTATTAGTATTGATCCAGTTAATTTTACAATTTCTTTTAATATATCTGCGGTTACTACAGCGGCTTTTAATTTTGACGCAGCAGTATATTCTTGCGAATTAACAGACAATCAAGGACTTGTATATCCTTTCTTAAGTGGCGGTATTACACTAATTAAAGAGGTTACTAGATGACAACAGAGATAATCATAACCGAAATTAATAATGCGGTTGTAATTGAAAAGACGGAACCAACAGTTGTTTCGTCACAAAGTGAGACAAGGGTAGTTGTTGGTGGCATGATAGGCCCTACACAAACTACAATCAAAGGACTATCAGATGTGGATACTAGTGTTTTAGCTACAGGTAGCTTACTGGTATATAACTCTGGAACAAGTAAATGGACTTCATCGAAACTGCTTGAACAGCAGACGATGGAAGGCGGATTCTTTTAAAGGAAGAGAAAATGGCTGATAAATCAACAATAAAGATTAAAAGAAGTAGTACTTCCATTGCACCAGCACTATTAAATACTGGTGAACTGGCTTATACATTTGGTACTGGTTCTGATGCAAATCAAGGTGGCAGGTTATTTGTTGGTGGTATGGGTGCTAATAGTGACTTACTATCTACAGCAGCTGCACCAATTGTAATTGGTGGTAAGTATTTTACTGATATTATTGATGCTGCAACTAGTGCAGGTACATTTGGTACACTAGTAAAACGCAATGGCGATAACATGGCCTACCTAAACATTACAGGTAATGTTAGTAGCACTGGACTTAGCTCATTTTCAAATGTAGCTGTTACGGGTGGTAGCATAAATGGTACGACTATTGGCGGCACAACAGCAGCTGCAATTACTGGTACTACAATTAATGGGACTGTAATTACTGCAAGTAGTAATTTTGCCGGTAATATTACTGGAAATGTTACAGGCGATGTGTTTGCTGCAAATGGTACTAGTAAAATTTTAGAAAATGGTACTGACGGTACTAATGCATCTTTTAGTGGTGCTGTTACTGGTAACGTTACTGGTAACGTTACTGGAAATGTTACAGGCGATATCTATGCTGCAAATGGTACTAGTAAAATTTTAGAAAATGGTACTGACGGTACTAATGCTGTGTTTTATGGTAGCGTTAGTGGGGGTATTACAGGTAATGTTACTGGTAATTTAACAGGAGATGTTTACGCTGCTGACGGAATTACAAAAATTATTGAAAATGGTACTAATGGTAGTAACGCATATTTTACAGGCGGAATTACTGGTAATTTAACAGGTGATGTATTTGCCGCAGACGGCACTAGCAAAATCTTGGAGAATGGTACCGACGGAACTAATGCTCAATTTACAGGTGCTGTTGTAGGAAATGCAAGTACAGCTACAAAGTGGGCTTCACCAATTAATATAACTTTTGGTGGTGATGCAAGTACTTCAGCCATTAGTATTGATGGTTCCCTGAGTAAAACACCAACTATTACACTAGCAACCGTTAATGCTGCAGCAGGAGCAGGCACTCCTTATGGATCCGCAACAGCTATTCCAATAGTAACCGTTAATTCAAAAGGTTTAGTAACCAGTGTTAGTACTGCAAGCGTTGCAAGTGTTTTAAAGTTTCGCGGAGATGCTCCAGGTACTATAGGTGAATTAGATCTATTAAACGATAATTTGCGAATTGTGGGTAGCGGCGGAGTTTCTACTAGTATTGACAATGCAACTAATACAATTACGGTTGCTATGTCAGGCACAGGAAATCTGGGAGCACTAGCAGTTACTGGTAATGTTTCTGCAGGAACAATTAGTATTTCACAAGGCGCTGCCAGTATTGACGCTGATGGTGATGCTACTGTTGCAGATATTACTGTAAATGGTAACGCTGTTATTACTGGTAATCTAGAAGTTCGAGGTACAGTAACTGCTATAAATTCTACTACTGTTTCAATTGGCGATTTAAATATTGAGTTAGCTAAAGATGCTTCAAGTGCTGGCGCTGCAAACGGTGGTGGTATTACAATTAATGGACCAACTATTCCAGCAACTTTAACTTATTCTTCTGGCGATAACCGTTGGAATTTTAACAAAGATTTAAATGTTAATAATGTTTACGGTAGTTTAATTGGCAATGCCAGCACTGCTACAAAATGGGCAAGTGCTCAAAACTTAAGTTTAACTGGTGATGCTACTGCCACATTAACTAGCGTAGATGGGTCAGCAGCAGTTTCAGCAACACTTACACTAGCAAATGTAAATCCTACTACATATGGTAGTTTTGGTACTACACTAACTATTCCAGAGATTACAGTTAATACCAAAGGTTTAATTACTAATGTTACTAATAAAACTATACCTAATGCTAGTACAGTAGCTAAAGGTTTAGCGTATTTTGATGCAGAATCTTTTGGGGTCAATGCATCAACAGGTTATGTTACACTAGCTACTGTAGACGGCGGAACGTATTAATAATAGGGAAACTTTTATAAGTTTCCCTAATTCTTTTAGGGCTGAATATGGCATCAATAATTAAGATTAAAAATTCATCGACAACTGGGGGAGTCCCGCTGGCCGGTAATCTCCAGCCCGGAGAATTAGCCATTAATACAGCTGATGGAAGAATATACTTTAAAGCATCTAACAACCAAGTAAAATATTTTAAAAATTTAGCAGATACTAAAGTTGATGATTTAGGTAATGTAACTATTACCAGTGTTGAAAATAATCAAGTATTAACTTGGGATTCCGCAACACAAAAATGGACTAATAAAACACCAACTACTCCTACTACCGCTCTTACTGCTTTAACTGATGTAACTATTACTAGCATTGCTGATAAACAAGCATTAGTATATGATACTACATCTGCTAAATGGATTAATAGAACTGCTACTGTTGATAATTTAAGTAATGTAACTATTACCACTGTTACAAATAACCAAACACTATCCTGGGATTCTTCTACACAAAAATGGGTTAATAAAACCCCAGTAACAGCTATTACAGGATTAAGTGATCTAAATATCATTAGCCCGGCTAATAATCAAGCTTTAGTGTACGATACTGCTTCTGCTAAGTGGATTAATAAAACTACTAGCGTTAATGATTTAGGTAATGTAACTATTACTAGTGTTGCAAACAATCAAACACTATCATGGGATACTGCTACTCAAAAATGGGTTAATAGAACTAATAGCGTTGATAATTTAAATAATGTAACTATTACCAGTGTTGCTGATAAGCAAGCTTTAGTATGGGATGCAGCTACACAAAAATGGATTAATAAAACTACTAGCGTTAATGATTTAGGTAATGTAACTATTACTAGTGTTGCAAATAACCAAGTACTATCATGGGATTCTGCTACTTCAAAGTGGACTAATAAAACTGCTGTATCAACGATTACAGGATTAAGTGATGTAACTATTACTACTCCAACCAATAAGCAACTACTTGCCTATGATACAGCCACTTCAAAATGGATTAATAAAAGTACAAGTGTCGAAGATTTAAGTAATGTTCAAGTAACTTCTCCTATTGGTGGACAAGCATTGCTTTGGGATTCCGGTACTCAAAAATGGATTAACCAAGCCCCAGGCGGAACAGCGTTCCAAGCAAATACTAAAACTTTTACTGCTGACGGAACTACGGTTGCGTTTACAATTGCATCAGGTTTAACAACAGAAAGTATATTAGTACACGTAGGCGGTATTTTACAAGAAGCAAAAGTTGGGACTAATAATAACGATTATTATGTAAGTGGCAATAGCGTAATATTTACAACCGCACCCCCTTCTGGCCTCAAAATCATTATCAAAGAATTAACAGGACATTTGGTTACTGCAGGTTTAGAAGGACCTCAAGGACCCGCAGTAAGTTTTGACGGAATCGGTCAAGCATTAGTACCATCACTAGATCAAGTATATGATTTAGGTTCTCCTACTAAACGTTGGAAAACTGGATATTTTTCTTCAAACACTATTGACTTAGGCGGAACACCTATTAGTGCTGAGAACGGCTTTTTAGTTGTTGCTGGTAACAGTATTGGTTATGGTGCTACAGGTCCAACAGGTGCTACAGGTCCACAAGGACCAGCAGGTCCAGGCTCAACTGTTCCAGGCGGTCAAGGTATTCAAGGTGAAACAGGTGGACCCGGTCCAACAGGTCCTGCGGGCGTTGACGGACTACAGGGTATACAAGGACAGCAAGGTGTAGAAGGCCCAACAGGCCCAACAGGCCCAACAGGTTCACAAGGTATTCAAGGTATTCAGGGTCCAACAGGCTCACAAGGTATCCAAGGTATCCAAGGTATCCAAGGTATCCAAGGTATCCAAGG
>Ga0114967_10001022_pt1 | contig 23285 bp, 17 predicted proteins | sample M_130628_MF_Meta_FD_92639 | JGI IMG/M metagenome (GOLD analysis project Ga0114967, IMG submission 92639) | Freshwater microbial communities from Lake Montjoie, Canada to study carbon cycling - M_130628_MF_MetaG | ecosystem: Environmental > Aquatic > Freshwater > Lake | place: Lake Montjoie...
CGGTGGTTTTCACGCGATTTTAGTTTGCTCTGGAAAACCCTGTGCTAGCCCAAACCGCAGGCCGCTTGAACGAGGCGCGTCGGCACAGGGCCATTGTGTACGTGGACTCTCGAATTCTGGAGCGGGATCCAGGCTTGAGCGCTCGAATCGTGGCTTATTTTGAGGCGAATGCAGCGACGCTTGAACTTGCCAGCGAGGTGCAGTCAGTGCCCGGGGGCGAGGCCTGTAAGAACGACCTGCGTTACGCGGAATCCGTGATGCGCCAACTTTTGACACTACGCATGGACCGGCAATCCTACGTCGTCGCGGTAGGCGGCGGGGCGTTACTGGATGCGATCGGGTTTGCGGCGGCGCTAGTACACCGGGGACTGCGTCTCATTCGGGTGCCGACGACGGTCCTAGCACAAAACGATGCCGGAGTGGGTGTTAAGAACGCGATTAACTATTTTGGAAAGAATGCGCTCGGCACTTTTGCCCCGCCCTTTGCCGTGCTCAACGACTTCGAATTCCTACGTACGCTGCCGGATCGAGATTGGTTAAGCGGCATCGCCGAAGCGTTTAAGGTCGCCATTATTCGAGATCGCGCCTTTTTCGATGATCTTTGCGAGGCCGCCCCGCGTTATCCCGCACGCGACTTTGATGCCATGACCGAGCTGGTCACTCGCTGTGCCACGTTGCATTTGGACCATATTCGCTCCAATGGCGACCCCTTCGAATACGGCACCGCACGTCCGCTGGACTTCGGTCATTGGTCGGCGCACAAGCTGGAGTTGCTGTCCGACTTTGCGGTGTCCCACGGGGAGGCCGTGGCCACAGGTGTCCTACTGGATTCCATTTATGCGCAACGCCAAGGCTGGCTCACCTCAGATGAACTTCAACGCATCGAGGTCGGCCTCCGTCAAAGTGGCTTTGCGCTCTGGTTCGATACCCTGAGTTTGCGCGACGACTCCGGGCAGCGCCTGATTTTCGCGGGACTGCGCGACTTTCAGGAACATTTGGGCGGCGAGCTTTGCATTACTCTCCCCAGAGGCATAGGAGCGCGATTTGAAGTGAACACCATCTGCATGGAGTCTATGGAGGCGGCCCTTTTGGAACTGGAACAACGGGCGATCGCAGCCGCGAGACTCCAGTAAAACGCTTACATTCTCGTGAACGCTCCCACAATCACCCGGCGCGACCTTCTAAAACGCGCAGCTCTCCTGCCCTTCGCCGCCATAATGGGCGCCACTTACTCGGTGGCCTCGGCCGCCCTCGCGCCGATCCAACGGGTCGGCGGGGCACATTTGCGAACGGGGTTGAATGTCTACTCCTTCCTCGAACTGCTCAACGCCAACATGAAAGATGCCAGCAAAGGCGTCGATCTTTTCGGCGTGTGCGACTTCGCGGCGAAGCAGAACTTCGATGCGGTCGACCTCACGGGCTACTTTTTTCCCGGCTACCCAAAGGCGCCGACGGACGCCTACATCAACCGGATCAAGCGCCATGCGCACAACCTCGGACTCGACATCAGCGGCACCGGCGTGAGCAATGATTTTACCGCCGCCGACAAGACCGTGCGCGCCACTGGTATGGAAATCATCAAGAACTGGATCGAAGTCGCCGCCCGGCTCGGCGCGCCATCCGTCCGCGTGTTTGCCGATGCGCGTGACCCGTTTAAGAAATGGCAGGACGCCTCCAGTAATGCGAACCGCGAGGACGTAGAGGCCTGGATCGCCGAAGCGCTTCACGTTTGCGCGGAGCACGGAGAGAAATTCGGCGTCGTCGTCGCCGTACAGAACCACGGAGACTTCATCATATCCGGCACCGAGCATCTCGCGTTGCTCCAGCGCGTCGGCCATGACTGGTGTCGCGCCCTCGTGGATACCGGCAAATATATGACCGACGACCCGTATGCCGACATCGCGCTCATGGTGCCGCACGCAGTGAACTGGCAGATTAAGGAAACGTTGCGCAGTCGCACCGACTCGCCGCGCACGGACTTCCGCAAGCTCGTAAAAATTATCCGTGAAGGCGGCTACCGCGGCTACCTCCCGATCGAGACGCTCGCAATGCGGCGCAAGGACTACGATCCATTTGCGGAAGTCGCCAAGGTGCTCGCGGAGCTGCGCGAAGCAATCACAGACACCGCCCCCCACTGATACGTGAAACACACGTCGTTTTTTGCTCCTCGTTTAGCGTCTTTGCGCAAGAATCCGACAAGGCGATGGAGTTCTCACCCCGCTGTGGGCAATAAAAGCGGGCAGACACTTTCAGTCCCCTCGCGCCTGCTCCGCGCCAGCGAGGACCCCGGTTTCTCGGCACAAGACATCTCGGAATAAATCTTTCACCGCTATGAACGCATTACAATCCATGTCCCGTCGTCAGCTGCTCCGTGTCGGAGTGGGCAGTTGCATGAGTCTTTCGCTGGGCCAATACCTTTCTTTGCAGGCGGCGGAGGGGCCTACGGCTCCGGTGGCGCGTGCGAAGTCAGTGATTCACATATTCCTACCGGGAGCGCTGGGACAGCATGAGTCCTGGGATCCCAAACCGGAAGCGGCTGCGGAGTATCGTGGGGAGTTTGGCGCGATTGGGACAAAGGTTCCCGGGATGCAGCTTTGTGAGCTGCTTAATAAGACGGCAGGCGTGGCGGACAAGCTGACTCTTCTGCGCGGGGTCTGGCACACGGAGTCAGCACATGAACGCGGGCAGATGACGATGCTCACGGGCTGGAGACCGAGTCCGGCGGTCATGTATCCAAGCATGGGCAGCATCGTTTCGCATGAGCTTGGGTCCCTGAAGGATCTGCCGCCTTTTGTGACCATCCCGACGACGCCAGCGCAGGCGGGCACGGGTTATTTGAGCCCGACGTTTGGCGCGTTCAGTGTCGGCGGCGACCCGAGTGCGCCCGGCTTCACGGTGCAGGACCTTGCTTTGCCGACGGGCGTGGACGCGTCGAGGTTCGACACGCGGCGCTCGCTGAAGGACGTCGTGGACGCGCACCATGCGCATCTCGCGCGCAGCGGGGCGGTGGAGCCGATGGGCAAGTTTTATCAGAATGCGTACTCGATGATTTCATCCCCAGCGGCGCGTGAGGCTTTCAATCTCGCTTCGGAATCCGAGGGAATGCGCGAAACCTATGGCAAAAATTTGGCGGGTCAGGGTTTGCTGATGGCGCGCCGGTTGGTGGGCGCGGGCGTGCGTTTTGTTACCGTCTCGTACGGTTCGTGGGACCATCATCAAAATCTAAAAAAGGGCGTGACTGACCAGTTGCCGCAATTTGACCAGGCCTATGCAGCGCTCATCTCGGACCTAGCGGCAAGCGGACTGCTCGACGAGACGTTGGTTGTGGTGTCCACGGACTTTGGCCGAACGCCGAAAATGAACAGCGCGGGCGGGCGCGACCACTGGGCGAAGTGCTTTAGCGTGGCCTTGGCAGGCGGTGGAGTGAAGCGTGGCCTCGTGCATGGCGTCTCGGATTCGACGGGCGCGGAGCCGATGGAAGGCGCGGTAGCGGCGGAAGACCTTGCGGCGACCATCTTCCACCTTATGGGTATTGCGCCGGAAAAAAGGTTGATGGCAATGGGTACGCGACCGATTGCCATCAATGGCGGCAAGGTGGTGCAGGACATCCTGACGTAACTCTCAACCTCCCCGCGTTTGCTTGAAGCGTTACCTCCTTCCAATTCTAACCCTCGTCGTGTTCAGGTTCGTCGTGCCCTCGTCCGGGGCGGAAACGGGCTCTCCGATTTTACTCGGGATCGAACCGCCGTGTGCGCAGGCGGGCACGCGTCAGGAGGTGATGTTGCGCGGGGTGCGGCTAAGCGACATTGAGGAAGTGATGTGCCGTGAGGTCGGCGTACGCGTCCTGCGCATTGGTGACAAAAAAATTCTCCTTGGCAACGAAAAGACGCCGGAAAAGGACGAAGTGCGCGTGGAGCTGGAGCTCGCGGCGGATTTGCCTGTGGGAAATGTAGCACTGCATGTACGCACTCGCACCGGCGTCTCCAATCCACGCACCCTGCATGTCAACCGACTCCCTATCATTGCGGAGACCACGGCAACGACGAAGCGCGAAACGGCGCAACTACTTCCACTAGAACGAACAGTGTGGGGACACATTATCGGCGCGGAGACGGATTGGTATGCGGTGGATCTCGCGCAGGGGCAGCGGTGCAGTTTGGAGGTGTTGGCGTACCGCATCTCTCCCACGGATCTCGACGCAGTGCTCCAAGTATGGGCGCCAGATGGGAGTCTGTTGCACGAGAAAGACACTTCGCAGATGTACTACCACGACCCTGTGTGCAGCTTCGTGGCACCTCAGGCTGGGCGTTACACGATCGCATTGCGCGACTCGCTCAACGGTTCCCACCAAAACGATGCACGGTATGGCATGGGGAGCGAGTGTCTCTATGTGATGCATATCGGAGATTTCCCGCAAGCGACAAGCGTCTTTCCACTCGGCGGCACGACTGGGCAAACCATCGCGTTGGAAATGCAGGGCGATGTGCGCGGCATGATCCAACAAAAAGTGACGCTGCCCGCGCTGGAGACTTTTCATTACGCGCCGATGAGTCGAGTTTCTTATTCGGGCTGGATTTTCGACAAGCCGGACACCGTCCTGCCTGCTGATGGCAAGATCCTCGGCACTGGGCCACTTTTCATCATGGCGAGCCCGCAGCCCAGCGTCCGCGAAGTCGGAGAGCATCGCACGCGGGAGACGGCGCAGGCACTACCGCAACCGCCCTTCGCAGTGGAGGGGCGCATCGAAAAAGCGGAGATGGACGACTGGTACCGATTCACTTTACCGAAGGACAAATCATGGCGCATCGATGTCTTTGCGCGCCGTTTGCGTTCGCCAATGGACCCGAAGCTCACCCTTTATCCGGCCGGCAAAAACGCCGCGCCACTGGAGAGTGATGACCGCTCGCGCTACGATATGGATTCCACACTAATCGTCAAAGGCACGGACGAGGAAGTGAGCGTGCGCGTCGCCGATACACGCGGTGAGGGCGGGAGCGATTTCGGATATCGACTCGTAGTAGACGAAGCGGTCCCACAGGTCAACTTGACGACGGCTTCGGTCGAAGTGATGACGCTCCTGCCGCTTTTCAAAACGGGTCACAGCATCAGCGTTCCGCGTGGAGGCCATGGGTTGCTGTTGCTCGAAAAACAGGGGGATGCGACCATACCGCCGGAAGCTTTGGACATTCAAATCACCGGACTGCCTCGCGGCGTGAAGGCGAACGCGGCGAAGCTACCTCTTGCGAGCGGTTATTATCCCGTAGTACTCAGCGCCGAGAACGATGTAGAACTCTCAGGCACATTTGCCAAACCTACGGGCAAGGCTCCGGGCAGCAACGGCACGGAGGTTCCTTTCGCGCAGCGCCTTGGCATGGTTTACAGTCATCCCGCCTACACCGCTTGGCATACAGAAAGATTTTCCTCTGTGCCCGTTGCAGTGGTGGAGAAACTGCCGTACGCCATCAGCGTTGCACCCATTTCCGAGGGCGTGGAAGCGGGAAAAAAAGTTGCGCTTAAACTAACTGTCGTACGCAGTCCCGGCGAACCAGCGCAGCCTCTGACGGCAATGTTTCCAGCTCTGCCCCCCGGCGTCGTGCACGGCAGAGTCGAAATCCCCGCCGACTCCAACGAAGCTTCCCTCGAGCTTGAAATTCCGGCCACTTGTCCGCCAGGCGAATGGCCACTTGCGGTTGTTGTGTGCGACTCGGACGCCGCTCATTTGCGCAAAGAGGGCTGGCCCTACTACCAGTACGTAGTCGTGAAAGGCCACCACTGGACCTGCGCTCCACTCACTTACCTGCGCGTGCTGCCCACCGCGAAGCCCTGACCTCTCCAAACAAAATGACAGTACACCCGCGAAGCGTTCGTTCAATCGTCCTAATTTGCGTACTTGCCCTAAGCCATGTTGCGGGTGCAGACGTGCTGCGTATTTTTCCCGAGCACATCGATATTCATCCGCTGACTGCCAGCCAACGCGTGGTCGTCACGCTGACTGATGCGCGCGGCGTGACCAGCGATGTGACGAGCGAGGCGAACGTGACGCTGGAAGATGCTAGCCTCGCCCGCTGGCAGTCGGGCACGCTCGCTCCGTTGGCATCGGGCAGTACGCGACTTGTAGTGAACCATGCGGGACTCTCCGCCACGGCGGATGTGAAGGTCACGCGTGGTGCAGAGAACGCAGCGCCGTCGTTTCAAAACGAGGTTGTGCCCGTACTCATGCGCTATGGCTGCAGCGCGGGCGGTTGCCACGGTGCGACACGTGGGAAGGATGGCTTCCGGCTTTCGCTCTTCGGCTATGACCCAGATGCCGACCACTTTCGACTCACGCGTGAATTCGTAAATCGCCGCGTCAATGTCGCGCTGCCGGATGACAGTCTGCTTCTAAAAAAGAGCGCGGGTGCGGTGCCGCACGGTGGTGGTAAAAAGCTCACGCCCGCCGATCCGAACTTCGACCTTCTGCGGGACTGGATAGCCGCCGGCGCACCAAAAAGCCCAGCCGACGAGGCGCACATGAACAGCGTGAGCGTGTTTCCCTCCAATCTCACGCTGGATGCCGCGGGCCAGAGCCATCGTCTCGTCGTGATGGGAGCATTCACCGATGGCTCGCAACGCGATGTCACGCACCTCAGTATTTTAGAGAGTTCCGACGACTCCATTGCGAGTGTCACACGCGAAGGAGTCGTCACCAGTCATCGGCGCGGCGAGGTCTTCATCTCCGTACGGCTTCCCGCCTTCATCAGTGGTGTGCGTGTGGATGTCATACCCGGGCAGGAACCGCCCGCCGCTCTTGCGCAGGGTTGGAATTTCATCGACGACGCCGTCTATGCCCGCCTCTCGAAACTGCGCATGACGCCCGCCGAAGTTTGCAGTGACGACGACTTCGTACGCCGCGTTTTTATCGACACCATCGGACTGCTGCCAACCTTAGCAGAATACGAGCAGTTCAAAAACGACACGCGCCACGACAAACGCGCCCGCCTCGTCGATGCCCTGCTCGCGCGCCCCGAATTCACCGACCTATGGACCATGAAATGGGGCGAGCGTCTTCAAGCACGCAGCATTGTTTCGGCCTCCGCTTCGCATCAAAAGGCCACGGTGCGCTACACCGCGTGGTTGCATCGGCAAATCGAAAACGAGACGCCGATGAACGAAGTCATCCATCAGCTCATCGCCGCAAAAGGCACTTGGATTGAAAACCCCGAGACTAATTTTTACCGCGAGCGCGACCCAAAGCTGCTCATGGAAAATATGGCCCAGCTTTTCCTCGGCGCACGTATCCAGTGCGCTCAGTGCCACAACCATCCCTTCGACCGCTGGACCCAAAACGACTATTACGGCATGGTCGCCTTCTTTGCCAGGACGCAGAAAAAGAGCTGCGAGGACATGTTGGACGTGCTCGTCTATGAAGCGCCCACCGGCGAGACCAGCCACCCTGTCACGCAGAAGCAAGTCGCGCCCAAATTCCTCGGGGGCGCGCTCGCCACCACCGCTGACCGCGAACGGCGCACCGTTCTCGCCGACTGGCTCACCGCGCCGGACAACCGCCTCGTCGCCCGCAACCTCGCTAACATCTACTGGCAGCACTTTTTCGGCGTCGGCATCATTGATCCCGTGGACGACGCCCGCGTTTCGAACCCCCCATCAAATCCTGAACTTCTCGACGCCCTCGCCGCCCGCCTCGTCGCTGTTGGATTCAAACCTCGCACCTTCATCCGCGACATCCTGCTTTCCCGCACGTACCAGCATTCGTCGGTGGATAACGAAAACAACCGCGCCGACACCCGCAACTTCTCCCATTCTTATCCACGCCGCATCCTCGCCGAGGTTCTCTGGGACTGCCTTACGCAGGCAACTGGATATTACGACGACGGCTTCTATTTCGAGCGCCCCGGCACCCGTGCCGTACAAATCGGCGATGGCGGCATCACCACCACCTTCCTCTCAACCTTTGGCCGCTCGAAGCGCGAAACGCCCTGCACCTGCGAAGTCAAATCACAACCGACCCTTTCGCAAGCACTCAACCTCATCAACGGCAGCAGCATCACCCACTGCATCGAGCGCGGCAAAAACCTTCCAGCTTGGACCGCGCAGCAAAAAGAACCGCAGCAAGTCATCCGCAACCTCTACCTGACCAGCCTCTCACGTCTGCCTTCCGAGAGTGAAACCGCCGCGTTCACTGATGCGATCCAGAAGCACGCTGGAGGTCCTAAGATAGCGCTGCAGGACATCTTTTGGGCCGTCCTGAACTCGAACGAATTCATCTTCAACCACTGAATGCGTAATGAGCTTCGTCACCCTTCGGATTACATCCTGCAAAGCCTCATTTCCAAAAACGTCTGCACCCCTCCCTTCTGCCTTTGAACCAAATGGATTCGTTAAGGTCATGAAAAAGATTCTTATTTGTATCGCGATTCTCACCAACCTCAGCGCCCCTCTCGTGCGGGCCGAGGAGCCGCGCAATTTTGAAGACCACATCTTGCCGCTCTTGCGCGAGCATTGCGCCAATTGCCACCGGCCTGGCAAGACACGTGGCGGGCTCGATGTCACCACGATAGAGACCTTGGAGAAAGGCGGCTCAGCGGGACCATCCGTCGTTGCTGGTCTCGCGGAAAACAGCCCACTCTTCCGTGCCATCTCTCACATCGGTGGGGAAGAGGCGATGCCGCCGGAGCAGGACAAATTGCCACCCCACATCCTCGCGGCTTTTAAGTCGTGGATTGAAGGCGGACTCAAACCCAATGTCACCGGCAAAGCCCGCGAGACACGCGCCGTGGTGCAGCTCACCGTCGATGCAGCTACGCTCGAAGCGCCAAAGACCGCGCCTGATTTCATCCGCAGTCTGCCGCCGCTCGCGAACAAGCCGGCCCTTGTGCGCGCCCTGCCCGTAATGGCCCTCGCCGCAAATCCGTGGGCACCCGTCATCGCGGTGGGCGGACATCACGAAACAGTGCTCCACGATCTCGCTGACGGCCACCGCATCGGTGCGCTGCCATTTGCCGAAGGTGAAGTGCGCGTGCTGCGTTTCAGCCGCAATGGTCAGGTGCTTCTGATCGGCGGCGGACGTCCCACCGCGTCCGGCAAAGTGCAGCTCATCGAGCTCAAGACCGGTAAACTTCTCACCACCGTTGGAGACGACTTCGATGTCGTCCTAGCCGCCGACCTTAGTCCCGACCAAAGTCTCGTCGCTACCGCTGGACCAGAGAAGCTCGTTCGCGTCTATCGCGTCGCCGATGGGGCACTTGTGTGGTCGATGAAAAAGCACGCCGACTTCATCACAAGCCTCGACTTTTCTCCCGATGGCAAACTACTCGCAAGCTCCGATCGCGCCGGCGGCATCTTCATCAGCGAAGCCGCCAACGGTAAAGATCCGCGCCTCCTCGCCGGATCAACCGACGCAGTGCATCAAATCGCTTGGCGAAGCGACGCCCGCTCGCTTGCCGCCGCCTGTGGTGATGGTCAAGTTTTGCTCTACGACCCCGCTACAGCCCGTCTGGTCGCCAAATGGCCCGCGCACGCAGGCGGCGTTCTGAGCATCGCCTACAGTCGCGACGGCAGCCTCCTTACCGGCGGGCACGACGCCACCGCCCGCCTCTGGGATGAAACTGGCAAACAGACTTCCCTTTTTAAAGGGTGTGACACCGCCGCCTTCCGCGTCGCCTTCGCCAACACCCAGCATCCGTTGGTCGGCGACTGGTCCGGCGTCGTCCGCGAATGGACTCCAGACGGAAAAGAAATCCGTACCCTAAGCGCTCACAGGGCAAACTGAACGCCTTCTCCAATGTGCCGCACGCGAGCGTCTAGTGTCCCCTCGCCTCCCCCCTGCGCATGACCATGACCCGTTGTGAAACACTCTCTCAAGTCGACTAAGCGGCCCTAGGTGAATGGGTGTGGCGCCAAGCGCGGGAGATGTTTTACAGTAGGCGAGTCGCTCGCGCCCCTATGATGGTCTTCTTTTCATTAATTCTGGAAATCTTAGGTGAAGTAATTCTTCAGATTGCGTTTCAAGCACTGGCCGGAGCTGGATTGCACCTCTTCGAAAGGACGCCCCCAGCGGTACCGCGGTCTCCCTGGCTGTTGACGTTTGGCTACGTGTGTCTAGGACTCGCCGCTGGAAGTGTCAGCCTGCTCTTTTTTCCGCACCCGCTGCTTCACTCAAATACATTCCGCGTCGCCAATCTTGTTGTCGCGCCCGTGGTCTCAGGTGCCGTGATGGCACTCATTGGAATGCTTCGCACGCGCCTCGGGAAACCAGTAATTGCCATCGACAGATTCTCCTACGGCTTCGTCTTTGCGCTCGCCATGGCGGCCGTCCGCTTTTTCTGGGCCAACTAAAACGCGGGGGACGGACGCTTCTTTGTTATTTGTTCTCTTTGTTCTTGGTTCTTTGTTCTTGGTTCTTTGTTCTTGGTTCTTTGTTCTTGGTTCTTTGTTCTGGGTTCTGGGTTCTGGGTTATAGGCAAGGCTTTGGCACGTCACGGCATACAGGAATTACCCAAAACTCGGGGTTGCACTTTAGCGTCCATTGCTCTTCCCGATATCCACAACGATCCCTTTGATCGTATCCTGGTCGCCGAAGCACTCGAAAGACGGTGCCAAATTGTTACCAAAGATTCGATTATCCCGACTTATCCGGGCATTTCCGTGGTTTGGTAAGAAGCCCGCTTAGGCTGATTTCCAGTGCGCCTGTCTGCTGGAAATCTCAACCCACTTCAATGCGGTTTTTGTAAAGCCATGACAAAAGCCTTAAGCCTTTCACCTCACTGTAGAAACGCGCGTCGACAATTGGAGGCGCAGCTGGTATGACTTAAGTATGAATGCCGCCAAAGTCGCCATTTCCCTCGATCAACCTCTCCTCCAAAAGCTCGACTCTCTAGTTGCCGCTCGCATCTTCCGATCCAGAAGCGAAGCTATTCAAATTGCAGTCAAAGAGAAGATTATACGACTTGAGCACACCCGTCTCGCCCAAGAGTGCGCGAAACTCGACCCGATTCAAGAACAACAATTGGCTGACGAAGGCCTCAAAAACGAACTTTCCCAATGGCCAGAATATTAAGAGGAGATATCCTCTGGGCGGAACTAGATCCCACTCAAGGCCAAGAACAATCCGGACGACGCCCGGTCCTTATCCTCAGTCGTGATGTTTTCAATGAACGCTCGGGAACAGTCATTGCCATCGCCCTCACAAGCCAAGAACCGAAGGCAGGCTTTCCTCTGACTTTAGAGCTTAATTCCCCGACTTTACCAAAACGCTCCTGGGCCAAAATTAGTCAGATTCGTACACTTTCAACATTACGCTTAAGCACAAAAATTGGAAGTGTCTCACCGGAAGAGCTTAATCAGATAATCGAAGGACTAAACGAAATAATAGAAGCATAGAAATTCATCCATTTTAGAGACTCATCCTGCGGGCTACTCAAAAGTCCAATAAGTCACTGAAGGCTCAAAATGCGGCAATTTTACAGCAAAGCTTCCTTGCTTAACTTATGATCCTCACCCCGTTGCGTGATGCCAAAGTAGCCGAGAAAGCGACCAGCAATCCAAGTAGAGGGATTGCGAAAGTTGTGACCATAGTTTTCGTTAAGATTTCTTCGGAGGCTATTTTGATTTTTGGGAACCGCAGGATACAGACACATTCAGTCAACGCATCGCCCAAGCGAACGGCGCAGAGAAACAACGTGCCTCACCTGGTCTTCAAGATTTTCGCAGGCGCCTCCTGCAGCAGCTTCCCCTCCAGCGTGATGCTTGCCGCTGCCTCCAAGCCGAGCAACTCGCTTTTGCTGACAGCATCGGGCCGTGCGTGTCTTTCAGGATCACTAAGCACATTACCCTTCAACTCCACGCCCTTGCTGTGACGGAGCATGATGGCGTGGCGCTCGATTTGATCGGAGGAACCCGCAATGGCGGTGGCTCGGATGGGTGAGTCGATCCGGTTACTCTCGATGCGTGAGTCTTTAATACCGATGAGGTTCATCGCGGGGCCACCGCTGCGAGTGAAGGTGTTGCCGGTAATGATGAGGCGCTCGATCGGTGGGACGCCGTCTTGACCTTGGGCGTTGTGGGCGCGGGCGTCTATGGTTGCGCCGTGGGGGCGTGGGTTCACGTCGGTAAAGATGTTGTCGGCGATGGTGATGTCGCTCGGAATGCCGCCCACCAGGCCCATGCCGGTATTGAGCGAGATATTGCTGCCCATGCGGGTGAAGGTGCACCCGCGCACAATCCCCGGGCCGGACATGATGAGCAGTCGCTGAAAGTTGTCTTCCCAATGGCAGTTCTGCACCACCCAGCCAGCGCATTCGTGATCGAGCCACTCGGCCTGCGCTTCGGAAAAGGGCGTGGCGTCCTGATCGAGGGTGAGCTGGAAGTCTTTAAGAGCGGTTAGTTTCGCTTCGCCAAGAAGCACACCGGTCTTGCGATGGATAAAGCGCAAGCGGTCACCGGGGCGGGCGTTGTTGAGCGTGGGACGCAATGCGGGATTTGTCTCCAGCGTGACTTGATAACCGGACACGGCTTTCACTTTGCCCCAGATGCCGTGAAAATTTTGCAGGTCATCCCCTGTGTGTCGAATGGTGACATTATCAAGCGTCGATCCGTAACGCGTGGAGCGACACAGGTAGCCATCCGCACCCTTCCACTGGTTAGTGCCGGGGCGCGGCCCGAAGTAACAGTCCTTCCAAAGATGCGCGCCATCGCCGCCACTTTCGCTTGGGCCACCTTTGGCGACATAGACGCTCACACCATGCAACGTGATGTTTGCCGAGTCATCTAGCGCGATGGCTCCGGCGGTGGTGTAAAGACAGGACAGCCCATCGCCCACACGCACCACGCCAAGTTCGCCATAAGCACGCTCCCAGTTCTCGTCGTGGATGCGCTCCATCAGGTCGGGATCCTGCATGTTGATCCAATAGCGCCCCTCAGCGGAAGGCGTAATGTCCTTGTAACGGAGCCTGCGGATGCCCGCCTGCAAGTCATAGAGCGGCACGCAGAAACGACCATCACTCTTGAAGGGACAGAGACGCTGCTCCTCTCCTCCCTTGTAAGTCGCGGGCACGACGATGCCGGGTGAGGGCTGGATTTCAAAACGATTGCCCGCGCGGTCGATGCGCGTGATGCGACCTTCGATGCAGCCACGCGTGCCTCGATCAATGATCGCGCCACGAAGCACGATATTCCGGCAGTTCTGAAAGCCCACGCAACGATGCCCCGGCGGCATTTGCTTGTCATCCAGATCGAACCAAAACGTCGCACCCGTCGCATCGATCACGAAAGGATGCTCTGCGTCGCGCTGCATGTTCTCAAAGCCGAGCGGATAAATCACCTTGACACCTTCATAACGCTCCTGACCAAAACGATAATCACCCGGGGGAATCCGCACCTGTGCGGCACCACTATCAAAAGCCTTCTTCACCATGGGCATCACGGCCTTGGCTCGTTCACGCTGCGCCTCCTTTTCTTCGTCCGTGAACTGCGGTCCGGCGGGAGCATCGAAGCTAAAGTTTGCGTCGAATGGCGCTGGTGATTTGGATTCAAGAATCACACGCTGATGCGCCGAGAGTGCCTCATGGGCATTGGCGACAGAAAGCCCGAGCAGAGCCACCAGCAGGACTGGAATAAGAATTCTGATAAAATGCATTTCAGGAATCGGTTCGTTTAATTTCCCAACGATTTTTCTGAGCTTATCGCCGTGCACGATCCCTTATACCCCTGCGGATTGACCGGACCACACGATGTCCCTTGAGCCCGCCCCGCGAAAAGGAAAATTCGGCGTCGAAACTTGCGTTGTGGCGTCATCGGGCGTTCATTCCCCAACAAAGCGCGAGTACACGGTGCGGAGCCGAGTGCTGATGGAAAGTTCGTTCACCATGATCCGGTCGAGCGGCTCCCGCGTCTAGGCTGAAGAAATCCTGCCGGCGGGTAAAAAGCCGAGTTTTGATGGAGTCGTAAGATTTGGTTGATTGGGATGGAGTGAAGGTTGTCATCGCTTTTAAAATCGCGGAATCTCTCGCAAGTCGACAACTTCATGTCATCTACCCGATTATGATGCACCCACCACAACTCCTGCGTTTTCTTTTACCACTGCTGACGTTGCTCTTATCGCTTACAACGCTCCAGAGTGCGGATGCACCAAAACTCCGTCGACCGAACATTGTCTTTATTCTCGCGGATGATCTGGGGGCGCATGACCTAGCCTGTTTCGGCAGCACCTTCTACGAGACACCAAACATTGACCGTCTCGCCAAGCGCGGCACTCGGTTTACACAGGCCTACGCCGCGAGCCCGCTTTGTTCGCCCACGCGCTCGAGCATTCTGGTAGGCCAGTACCCGGCACGCACTGGAATCACGGCCCCAGTGTGCCATATCAACGAGATCTATCTTGAAAAACAACTCAACCAGGAAGCCCCCTCCGTAAGGGTACAACAGGCCAGAAGTATCTCTCGACTCAAACCCGAATACTTCACTTTGGCGGAAGCACTAAAAGAAGAAGGTTACTCAACGGCGCACTTTGGCAAATGGCACCTCGGTCACAACCTCGCTAAAAATCCTAATGATCACTACGAGCCCATGGATCAGGGATTTGATTCTGACTTCCCACATGCTCCAAACGCCGCTGGGCCGGGCGCTGGTTATCTTGCGCCATGGAAGTTCATCAAAGACCCCACCATTACGGATGAAGTAGGAATGCATATCGAAGACCGCATGTCCAGAGAGGCGGCCAAGTACATTCAGTCCCACCGAGATCAACCCTTCTATCTGAACTACTGGGCGTATTCCGTGCACTCCCCGTGGAATGCGAGACAGGACTACATCGACCATTTTCAAGCGAAGGCCGATTCAAAGAATCCCCAGCACAATCCGCTCTATGCAGCGATGGTGAAAAGTCTCGATGACGGTGTTGGGCGGATCCTGCGGGCCATTGACGATGCAGGGATTGCCAACAACACGATCATTGTCTTTTTCTCGGATAACGGGGGCTATGCGTATCCGCCAAAAGCAACAAGCCCAAAAGGATTTGAAGAGATTCCAGCCACAAGCAACCTGCCTCTACGCAGTGGCAAGGCATCTCTTTACGAGGGCGGAACACGGGAGCCCTTTATTCTGGTTTGGCCTGACAAAGTTAAAGCGGATGCCACCAGCGACATCCTTTTCCAATCCACAGACTTCTATCCCTCACTCCTAAGCCTGACCGGATTAAAACCACGCGCCGGACTTAAACTTGACGGATACGATCAATCCCAGGCCCTGCTCGGTGGGGCGTCGCCGAGAGATCGCCTTTTCTGCCATTTTCCCCATGGCAGCGAGAATCAATCCTCGCACATGGATGGGTTCTATTCCGGCACTTACGTTCGAAGGGGGGATTGGAAATTGATTCGGTTCTACGCTCGCAACGGAGACGGCTCTGACCGACTGGAACTCTACAACTTGGCAAATGATCTTGGCGAAACCCACAACCTCGCTCAGGAAAAGCCCGAACTCGTGAATGAACTCAACGGCCTTATCAGCGAGTTTCTCAAGGACACAGAGGCTGTCATTCCCAGCCTGAATCCGAATTATGGCAAAATTGCGGTGACCAAGAATGAACCGCTCGCAGGCTGGAAAAACCGCAACTGCTCGGCAGCCATCAGTGACGGAACTCTGAACGCCAACGGGACTGGCCCAGCACCCTTTCTGGGAGTTGGCGCGGGATTGACAGGCCCAGCAAAGATCAGCTTCAGAATGAAAAGTACGAGCGGTGGAGAGGGCCATATCGAGCTTGTACCCAAAGCCGATGCGAAAACGAAGGACTTGCCGAAGTTCGTTTACAACGCGAATGGAGGAGACTGGCAGGACATCACCGTGGACCTTCCCGGCAACGACGGTGCTGGAATTCTACGCATCTACCTTCCGCATCCAACGGAGGCCGTAAGTTTTGACTGGATTGAGATCAAGCCTGATGGGGGCAAGACCCAGCGCTGGGATTTTTAGGGACCACGCAACACGCGACTGGTCGTGTGTGTAATTCTGCGATCAAACAGCAACGGTAAGGGACAGACAATTCCGTCGCTTGCGCCTCAATCAAAGGCGCGAGGGTTCTCTTGGAGCCTCCTTAGCGCCAAGGCGTCGAGACGATCTTTATCGCGTACCGATTTTTCCTTCCACGCGATCAGAGCGTCATTCGAAGCGTATCTAACCTCCAACCCGTTCAGCGTGAAGATTTCAGCGTCCCCGACAACGTCTTCGTAACGTCTTCCTGACATGCACGTAAACAAGTCGACATGGCAACTTTCAGTCTCTTCAACAATGCGAATGGCTCCCTCCGCATCGTGAAAATCCGATGGCTGTAGTTCTGAAGCATATCCTTCGCCAAAGTGCTTCAGAGCGGCCAACAAACACTCTAAATTACCTAATTCAGAGGAAACCAACAAATCGACGTCTTCAGTCAATCGGACATAGCCATGCAGTGCCACCGCAACATCGCCGACAACCACGAACCGAGCTCCGCTTTCAGCGAGCAATCCCAACAACTTTTCGAATGAGGGTCCCATCTTCCTTGGGATGCGTCCACTTGCCGCCCCGCAACATCAGGGCGTTGCGGCGGAGCATCTCAAGCCGACGCAAAGGCGAAAGCCTAGAGAGACTCCCTCCCACGCGTTTTTTCAACGGCTCAAAAAGTTCGGTACTCGACACGGAACTACCCTAACGTCGGCGCTTTCGGTTCGCAACCTCATCTTTTACTCCACCTCCACCTGAGACCCTGTTCTCAGTCATGTGAGCGAAGCGGAGGGGACAGACACTTTCAGCCGTCCTGTTCGCTCCAGTGACTTGTTCGGCAGATGCGGATGGCTACAGGTACTCTTCGCGGACTTAGAATTCCGGATTTCCTCTCGCGGCGTGCCAAAACCTGACTACATCGATTCGTTGGTTTTCTTCGTTGATGCGATAAACAACTCGATAAGAACGAACTACGATTTCTCGAATGAGCGAATTTTCAAATTCAGGGACTACGCGCCCTAATTGTGGAAAATCAGCGAGTCGTTTTGTATTACTGACTAAGAATTGACCGAAGGCGATTGCTCGGTCAGGGGAGTCAAATGAGATGTATCGGACAATGTCGCGTAGATCCCTGCGCGCAGATGGAGAGAGGGTTACCTGATAACCAATGACCGCAACTCTTTCTCAACCTGTTCGATCGGAATGGATTCTCCTCGATCGAGTTCATCGATTCCGTGTCTGATAGCAGCAACGAACTCGATTTCTTGAGCGATGTCATGAAGCGAAACGTTTTCAGGGAGACGTTGGAGCAGATCTTGAACGATTTCCTTAGTGCTCATGGTAGTAGTATGCGGCTTAATTTTACGGAATTCAATGCTGGCCTTCGAGGATGGTGGGTGCGGAGAGGACAGACACTTTCCGCCGTCCCCTCAACGCGCCGCAGCTATGCGGCCCCTTCCCCCGTACGTACGCAAAAGAATTTTTTTATCGGCTCTGTTCACGGTTTTGAAGGACTGCTCTCCTTAGAACTTGGGTGCAAAACACCCCTGAGCGCTCGGATGCGCTCTTCATTTGGGAGCCCGTCGAAACCAAGCGTTGGCTGCAACCATCCGCCCTCGTCGTGCTCGTTCCATGCGTAGATGAGCACGGAGTTGGTGATATTAATGTCGCGGTTTTCCTTGGTCCAAACGACGGCCTCACGGATGTGCGCCGCCAGTTCCACAGGAGTGGCTGTTACGGAATCTGTCAGCGGCTTTTGTTCAGCAAAGGGCGTCGGATCGGGCACTGGCTGTATGTTTATATCGTTAATCCAGAACGGCGGACGCTCCATGCGCGGCCGCGTATCCCAACCGGCACTGGCGAGAGTGATACAGGGAACTTGTAATTCACGCCACCTCTGCCAAAGGCCTTTCCGAAGCAACTGGCATTGCCGATCATAGCTCGGTTGATCCCAACTGTAAGATCCGCCTGCCGCGTAGGCTGAAACAGCGTCAAATCCAAGTTCCTCCATGTCTTTGGCGGTTTCCTTAAGATTCCACCCCATCAGCACGAGGTAAGGATTGTTTAGTCCGGCGGCGGTGGTCTGGCGCCTTAGTTCGTCCCAGTCACTTTTTTCGAGCTTTGTCGGTTTGATGTACACAAACAACAAGGGCCGGCCGCCGAGCACTGTCTGGTAATCGGGATGCTGAAAATTTTCCACAAGCCTACTCCAAGCCGTGATACCCCTTTCATCAAGCCGCCCGCCCTCTTCTATCAGGCAGTAGCGAATTCCCTTTTTATTTTGTGCCGACTTAAAACGCGTAAGGGCGATTTGCATGGAGGGCACGTCATTCCAGTAGTCGATAAAGGCCCAGTAATTCAGCCCAGACTGTGCTGCGTACGAAATCTCTTGCTCCACAATGGCCTGAGAGTCGCCGTTAATCCTGACCTTGTCGTCTCCCACCAACTGCGCAAACCATGGTAGACGAAAATGGTATTTCGGCTGTCCAAGCGAAGCCTCCACAGCCCGAACAACCTTCCCGTCGCCATACCAGGCATCCCAACGGATGGCACCAACGAGCAGCGGTTCGTCCACCTCCGAAAAACCAATTGAAGAAAGCTGAGAAATTCCGAGAAGAAGTGGAACGAGAATTCGCACCTGCTCACCATTTTCATTTCCAACGAGGGTGCAAGTAAAACATCTCAGCCACTTCTGGGTGTTGGCTCCCTTCACCGTTTAATTTGGCGCTTCCACCCGCTGCTCCTCTTCGCTTATCAGGAACCGCAAGAGATAGACACTTTGATCACTCCTTGGACAAACGGCAAAATCGCTCGCTTAAGAGTTTTCCTTTAACCTCCCAGAATGCCTTCTTAACCTTCGACGCGAGGGCGTTAAACGGACCGTGATCGTTTACTTTGACTTCATTGCAGGCGTCGGCATCTGGACTCTCCAAGTCTGCCAAGTTTCCTCAAGCAATTGGACTCGGGCGGGTTCGACGGATGCGAGGTCGTGTTTTTCCTCCGTGTCTTTTTCCAAATCGAACAACGCAGAAGGACCGTTCGCCACCAGTACTAGCTTCCATCGGCCCTGACGAATCGCACCATGTTTTGTCGTATTAAAAAAGAGCGTTTCATGTGGGGATTCATTCTTCTCCCCGTTTAGGAAGGGCGTCAGGTTCACGCCATCGAGATTGGACGGTGGCGTGGTGCCCGTGAGCGAAGCCACCGTTGGGAAGATATCGAGCGTGCTTACAGGCTTGGCGTATTCGAGTCCTGCTGGGAAAACACTCGGATACGCTGCAAGAAAAGGCACGCGGATGCCCCCTTCGAAGTGGCTCCATTTGTAGTCCCGTAAGGCTCCATTTTCGGAACGATTTTCCGGATGTGCTCCATTGTCGCCAAAAAAGAAAACGATCGTATTCTTGGCTAACCCAGTCTGGTGGAGTTTATCCAGAATGCGTCCGACGGCCTCGTCGAGTGCGGTGATGGTCGCTACGGTGTCCGCTCGTGCGCTGTCTCCTGGAAATTGGGCAGAGTATTTTTGGGCTTCACCGTGCCGCGCGGTAGGGCTCTTTGGAACGTCGTAAATTTTACCCTCGGCAAGAGCGGCGTCGTATTCTTTACGAATTAGATGGAACGGTTTTACGACTTTGGCGATGTGCGGGGCATTAAATGTGACAGTGAGGGAAAAGGGTTTTGTTTTGTTCCGTTCGATAAAGTCCTCGGCCTCCCCGGCGAGTACGTCGCTGATATAGCCTTGATGGGTCTCCATTTTGCCATTCCGGGAAAGTTTGGGATCAAAATAGTCGAGGAATGGGCTGGGCCGTGCGGAACAGAGAGTTTCATCAAAACACCCCCGTTCGTGAGGTGCGGGACCTTCGCTGTGCCATTTTCCCATCAAGCCGGTGTGATAGCCGGCATTTCGTAGGACACCCGGAAGAAGCGGGAGGTTGGTCGGAATGGCGCCCTCGTTGTCCAGAAATCCGAAGCGCTGCTGGTAGAGCCCCGTAAAAAACCCGGCGCGGGAGGGCGCACAAAGAGGAGCGGTGACATAACCTGCGGTGAATTTGATGCCACTTTTTGCCAACCGATCGAGGTTCGGAGTTTTAACTGCACCGTGAGAAAGGCAGCTTACGTCGCCGTATCCGAGATCGTCGGCAACCATAATGAGGACATTGGGTCTGGACCTATCGGCGGCGTGAGACAACGCCATTGGAACCAGAGAAAGGGCTGCGATGAAGAAATGTTTCATGGCGAGGGGGGATTTAGATTTTGGGGAGCGGTTGGTTTGTGGATAACGTCGCCTGCTGGGACGGATCGTGCATTTACACTAGGAGCGCGAGGAGCGAAGCGGAGGGGACAGACACTTTAATTGCCCAAAATGGAGGGGTCTGCGTAGACGAATGCTGAATCTGTCCATTTTGTTGGATTGGATTCAGCAAAGGCTTTCCAAGCATTTCGAACACGGGAGCGCTTTGAAACGCCTGCTAAATTAGTCTTATAAAAAGACTGTTTTTTGACAATAACGGTCTTTATGAAAGACCCTTTACGCGAGGCGATTCGTCAGAAACTTGGGGATGCCTTGGAGCTCCCTTTCCCTAAATTGACCCCAAGGGTGGCGGGACGCAGGGGACAGTCACTTTCTACCCCCTACCCCTCCTCTTGACGGGACATACACTTTCCTCCGCAGCTAAGGTAATCATTGTTTGTGAAACTGTGAGTCTGTGGTAAGGTCGCGACATGAAGAATATCACAGTGAGCGTGGATGATGATACCTATCGGATAGCGCGAATTAGAGCCGCAGAACGTGCTACCTCTGTATCGGCACTGGTGAAATCTTATCTCCTTCAAATGGCGTGTGGAGGAACTGGAGAAACTGACTTCCAGCGTCTTGAGCGTGAAGAGCGTGAACTCCGAGATGATTTGCGTTCTCGACGACTTGGTTTGAGCGCTGCACATCATTTAAACCGAGAAGCGTTGCATTCCCGCCATGAGATTCGTTGATACCAATATCCTCCTGTATTCTTTAGAATTGGACTCAGGAGAGTCGGATAAAGGAGAGATAGCGCGTAAGATTTTGTTGAGTGCTGATTTGGCTCTTTCGGTGCAAGTGCTTCAGGAGTTTTATGTGCAGGCGACTCATTCAAGACGGCCTGATGCGCTAACGCATGATTTTGCCGTCCGATTGATTGAGAAGTGGATGAGATTTCGGATTCAAGACAATACGATAGCGGTATTGCGCGATGCACTTGAAATTAAGGCGCAGTACGGAACATCGTATTGGGATTCAACCATTCTAGCAGCTGCTCAGAGTGCGCGGTGTAATGAGCTGCTAAGTGAAGATCTGAATCACGGACAGCAGTATGGAACTGTGACCGTCGTGAATCCTTTTTCAAAAACGTAAGGCCGATTTCTGTAATAAAGGCGTTTCTCAGACGCAGGGGACAGACACGTCGCACCTATCCCCTTCCCGCTTCACTTTGAGTCTGATTTATTTTAAGATCCAAACCCGATTTGGTGCCCTTTATCGGCCCTTTGCCATCTCTGCCTCGAGAGCTGCTTTCATTTGAGCAAGACGCTCGGTTTGAGTGGAAGCTAGATCCACCTTTTCTTCCAAATCCTGCGCGAGATCGTAGAGCTCGTAAGCTCCTTTTTTTGCCTGAACCAATTTCCAAGTACCGACTCGAAGAGCGAGTGGGGCTTCTCCATTGTTCTGTAAGACGAGCTGTTCTCGACCCTTGTTTCCCTCGGAACCCAACAGCGCTGGGAGAACATTCACGGAGTCTGGAATCGCGTCCTTGGGGACATTTTGCTCGGTGAGCGCAGCAAATGTCGCGGGCAAATCCACAAGCCCGACTAAGGCATCCGATGTGGCATTCTCGGGGACGTGTCCCGGCCACCGCACGATGAATGGAACTCGGTGCCCGCCTTCATAAAGATTACTTTTGTGACCGCGCAAGATCCCGTTCGGAGTCTGCAAACTGTGCAGTTCGTTTGTGCCGTCATCATAAGTATCTTTGAGGGCGCCGCCGTTGTCGGAACTGAACACGATGAGCGTGTCTTTACTGATCCCCTTCTTCTCAAGTGCAGCCAAGACTTGTCCGACCGTCCAATCGAGCTGATGAATCACATCTCCACGCCAGCCACACCCGCTCGTTCCTCGAAAACGAGGATGGGGAACCATAGGTTCATGAATGTCATGTGTGGCAAGATAGAGGAAAAACGGTTTATCGGACTGCTGCTTCTCAATGAAGCCAACCGCTTTCTCCGTCAGTTTGTCCGCCATATCCTCGTCTTTCCACAGCGCAGATTTTCCACCCGTCATATAACCGATCCGGGAAATTCCGTTTACGATCGTTTGCGAATGGGACTTGTCCGCTTTGATTTTTAAGAGATCGGGGCGCTCCAGTCCGGTTGGGTCCGTCCCGATTCGTTTGCCGTAACTGACCTCGATGGGATCCGCGGGATCCAGACCCACGACTCGGTGGTTTTCCACAAAGACACAGGGCACCCGATCGCCGGTCGCCGGGATAAAGAATGCGTAATCAAACCCCACTTCCAAAGGACCTGGTTTGATCTCGCCATTGAAGTTCGGGACGGTATCCCCCAGCCCAAGATGCCATTTTCCCACGATCCCCGTGGTGTAGCCAGCATTCTTGAGAATAGAGGGAAGCGTGGGTGCATTTTGGGGAATGAGCAGAGCGGCATCTCCGGGGGCGATGCCAGTTCCCTTTTGACGCCACCCGTATTTTCCGGTCATCAATGCAAACCGAGTCGGGGTGCAAACAGACGCAGTGGAATGCGCGTCTCGAAAACGAGTCCCCTCTTTTGCGAGACGATCGATGTTCGGGGTTTGAACCTTGTTTGCACCGTAACACCCGACATCCCCGTAGCCGAGGTCGTCACTGAGGATGAAGATGATATTCGGAGTGAGGGCCGGTTTAGCGCAGGCGGAGGCCGGGATACTGAGCAGCAGCAGCAGGAAGAGCTTTTTCATGGGGGGCAAGGAGGTGGTGGGAAGTAGTAGCGTGAGCGGTTTCGCCATAAAACAGGAAACGGCGCAAGCCTCGCCGAACTCCGTCGAGGCAAGATTAGGGATAGGGATTTAGCTTTTCACCCACGAGCACAATTTCTTCCGTATGACGGCAGCGACAACTCTAACGGCAAAAGCCATAGTGAACTTGCGGCGGTCTATGACCATGGTCTCTCGGCCTGACTAAAATGTTGCTTCGGGTTCATGCTTCACGCGATCAGCTCCTTGATCACATGCCCGTGCACATCGGTGAGGCGGCGGTCGATGCCGTTACTGCGGTAAGTGAGCTTGGTGTGGTCGATGCCGA
>Ga0114967_10001024_pt1 | contig 23282 bp, 2 predicted proteins | sample M_130628_MF_Meta_FD_92639 | JGI IMG/M metagenome (GOLD analysis project Ga0114967, IMG submission 92639) | Freshwater microbial communities from Lake Montjoie, Canada to study carbon cycling - M_130628_MF_MetaG | ecosystem: Environmental > Aquatic > Freshwater > Lake | place: Lake Montjoie...
ACAGACCTCGTGGGTGGCTCGGCGAGAACTGCGTCGGCCGACTGCCCACGCGGGCGAGAGGATAGAGCGACGAGGCACTCGCCACCAATACTGAATAAGCCGCAAAAAAGGAAAAAAAGGTGCCAGCCACCAAATCTGGGCAAGCTACGAGGTTGCCCAGATTTGGTGGCTGGCACCTTTTCCGCAAGCCGCAGAAAAAAAGCCTGACGAGCATTCGACCGCGACTCGTCCCGCCGGTTCACGTCACCGTATGCACGACCACCTCGCTCGTGGCGGGGGCGTAGTTGCCGTCCCCTGAATAGCGGGCCGTGATGTTGTGCGTGCCACTCGGGAGCGTGCGCACAGTCAGGCTGGCTCGGCCATTCGCATCGAACCAGACCGACGCGATGAAGGTGCTGCCACGGTAGAACTGAACAAAACGGGTGGGCATGGCTCCGCCCGCGACGGCGGCGATCCTGGCGGTGAACGAGGCGCTTTTGCCAAAGGCTGTCGTGTCGGCCGACTGGCTGAGCGTCGGGGCGACGACAGCCCTCATGACCTCAATTTCACCGGCCGCGGAACTTCCGGTGAATGTCGCCTGGGCGGCGTAGGTGGCCGCCAGTTTGTGGGCACCACCTCGCAACAGCCCCACGTTGAACGTGGCGGTGGCGGAGTAGGTCGTGATGCCGGCCGCAGTCGTCGGTGCCGCAGCCGCCAGCGTGGCCGTCGAGGACGGCCCGCCGTCCACGCGTAGCGAGACAGGGCCGGTCGGCGTGGCATGCGTGGACCGCACGGTCACCGTCACGACGCCATTGGCTCCATAGGCGACCGTCGGCGCGCTGATCGCGGTGGTGGTCTGGCCGGCCGCCTGCTCGACCGTGATCCGCCGGCCCAGAATCCTGATGTGGCCCTGCCGGACCGAGCCAGACGGAGCCGTATCGACCGCGAACCGGACCACACCGTCGTTCGCTTCAGTGACCCGCAGCCACCCCCTGTCGCTCGAGGGCACGAATCGGCCGACGAGCGACTGCGAGCCGGACGCCACGGCCGGGAGCACGCCGCTTCCGCCCGTCGCGGGCATCGCCACGGACATGCTCGTCACACCGGCCCACGGCTGGAAGACGTCGAGGCTGCGGGAGGTGCCCACGGAGTTGATGGTCGCCACGTTGCCCTGGCCGTCAACCGCCAGGTGGACGGGGTTGCTCAGGCCCGCGGCGATCAGCGTGCTCACGGCCCCGCTCACGGCATCCAGGATCTGGACCCGGTCGTTCCCGGTGTCGGCGACGAGGACGTCACCCGCCGCGTTGACCGCGATGCCGCGGGGAGCGCGAAGGCCCGTGAACGCCGTCAGCGTGATGGCCTGGTCGGTCGAGGCGACCCATTTCCGGACAAGGTTGTTGCCGGTATCGACGACGTAGACATTGCCCGCAGCGTCGGTCGCCACGCCGCCAGGAACATTGAGTCCGGTGAAGGGCAGCACGCGGATGGCACCGGTCTGTGCCGTCCACAGCTTCACCCTGTCGCCCACGATGAAGACGATGTTTCCAATGGCGTCCACCGCGACGGCGGCAGGCGGGTTGTCCGTGGGCACGATCGTCGTCACCGCGCTCGTCGCGGCGTTCCACATCTTGATCCCGGATGCCTGGCCCGCCCCGCCGGCGTCGGCGATCACCAGGTTGCCCGCGCCGTCCGCGGCCAGCCCCGTCACATTCTGCGCAATCTGCAGGCCGCTGGCGTAAACGGTGCGGAACGTCCCGGTCCAATCGATCTGCCTGAGACGCCCCACGAAGTTGTTGACGAAATAGAACGAGCCCTCTCCATCGACCGCCACCGCACCGACCCCGCCGGTGTACGTCTCCAACGTGTTCCTCGCGGCCTCCGCAGGTCCGTCGCCGGCCGTGGGTGCCGCACCGCTGCCAGACGCCGACCATTGGCTGATGGAGCGATAGGGCGCCGTGATCACCGACGAACCGCCAGGATTCGAGGCCTGGATCGCAGACGGCGCTCCCGTTCGACCATAGCGACCCACCACGCCGAACCACGTCGTGGAGTACGGATTGCTTCCCGCGGCCAGGGTGACCGCGTCCCGCACCTGAAGCAACGCAGGACCCGACGACGAGCCGAGGACCCCGCCGGCGGGGAGCGTGAGGCTTCCGGAGGAAACCGTGAGTCGCACGCCGCCTGAGGTGGTGGTCGCTCGCGCGACGGTGAGGTCGCCGCCGGCCTGCTCGATCTGCAGGCCCTGCCGGGCCGTCGCCGTGAGCCTGGAGCCCGGGGAGACCGCGACGACGAGATCCCGGCCGGGCACGCCAATGCCGCCCGCGGCATCGAGAACCACGTTCGCGCCGCTGACGACCGGCGCCGTGCCGCCCGCGGCGGCGACGATCGATCCGACGCCGGTGCGCAGCCCCACATCGGCCTTGGCCGCGACGCGCTTGACCCGCATGTCGCCCGCCAACTGCTGAAGCACGACGCCGCCGCCACCCGCCGCGGCGGAGAGCGAGCCTACCGCATCGACTCGGAGCGGCGTGCCCGCCGAACCGATGCCCCCGGAGCCGGCGACCAGGGTGATCGACCCGCCCGATGCGACCGAAGACGCCGTAGCCGCCGCCACGATCGAACCGGGTGCCGTGATCTCGACCCTGCCGGCGGACGCCGTGATCTGGCCCACCGTCACAGTGGATGCCGTGCTCTCCACGAGGATCGGTCCGGCCGTGCGAATCGAGAGGAGGCCGGAGGCATTCGTGATGAGCGGCGTTTTCTGCTGGACGACCACGTGACTGAGGCGGACGCCAGCGGGGATGATCGGGTTGCGGCCGTCGAAGGCGATCGGAATCACGACGCCGTCCTTGATGCCATAGAGCGCGACCTCCCCCGCTTCGTGGGCGGTGCCAATCGCGGTTTTCTGGGCGGGTGTGAGCGTGCCCGCGAGCAAGTCGGCGATCGGGATCGTGACGGGGGCCGCCTTACTGCCGACGCCCGACGAGGGCATGATCGGTACCGCGGCGTCGTTGATGGTCACGTCGCGGCCGGAGATGTTTGGCTTCTCGAGCGGCGGCACCACGACGGCCGGATCCAAGAGCGCCGATGTGGGCAGGGCGTTCTCGAGGTCGCTCTTCTTCCAGACCCCTTGTCGCGTCAGCGCCGCGACCTGATCGGCGGTCGCCGCGTAGGCGTATGACTTGTCGAAGCGGATGAACTCCGGACGGGCCATCCATGCCCGCTCGGGCACCTTGAGCGCATCCGCCGCAGCGGCATCGCCTTCGGCGGCACGCGGCCAATAATCGCCATCGAAGGCACTGTCGAAGACGTTCCGAACGGCTTCGTACCGTCCGCGGGTGTAGTGGAGCACTTCGGCATCGCTCGCCGGCGTCGGGAGGTCGAGCGCGGCCGTGGCCTGCTCCCGATAGAGTTCGATCGCATCGGCGGCCAGCGTAAACACCCCATTGACCACGGTGCCGCGGTCGCGGAGTTGCCAATACTCGTGGTACGCACGTTCGACCTGCGTCTCGTACACGTCGATGGTGTGCTGGAGCCTCGCCTTGGCCCCGGTTGTCTCGAGAAGCTGCAGGTCCTTGCAGACCGCGTCGATGTCGTCGCCAGACAATGGTTCGGACGACACCGGATCGCCCGCGTTCAGCACCCTTCCGGCCGGCACATTCAGGACAACGTTCCCCGAGCGGGACACGATGCTCTTCACCGACAGATCGCCCGAGGGCTGCCACAGCCGCACACCCTGCTCTGCCGACGCCCGCAGCGTGCCCGTGATGCCGCTGCCGGAATGGGTCTGAATGCCGAGCAACGCGGAGGCGGAGCCGATCCCGCCGGTGGTGCTCGACACGGCGATGCTCCGGCCCTCGAGGTTCACCACGCCGGGCACCGCCGTGATTCCGTCCTCGGACTCGAGGAGGATGTCGCCATACGCGCCGCTGGCAGCCCGGGCCACGATGCGATTGACGAGCAGCGACGAATCGCTCGTAATCGCCACCCCGCCGGCGCCCGCGGTGGCGGTGAGCCAGGCGTTTGGCACGAGCGCCACGTGCAGCGGGGCCGCCGCCGTGCCGATGGCCGAGTTGACGGCGGAGAGTGTCAGGTCTCCCGACTCGATGGCGGAGGCAGCGGTCGTCGTCAGGCCTCCATCAGTCTGGATCCGCGTCGTGCCACGCGGGTTGACGATTTCTCCGAGGAACGTCACGGCGCTCCGAGAGGAGATGTCGACCAGTCCGGCGGTGGCTCTGAACGACACCGCAAACGGGTAGTCGGCCTTGGCGGAGCTCGTCATCCGCAGCCAGCCGGCTGTCGGGTACTCGTAGGAACGGTTTCCGAACCAGGATGACGGCACATTGAGTATCTGTGGGTTTACGATGCCACCGGTGATGGTCTGCTGGAAGGCGATAGTTCCGGCGCCCGGCTGCGTGATGGCGACGCCGATCGGGTCGCGCGTCAGGCGGCCACCGGCTTGCGAGTTAAAAGCCAGTGGCGAGCCGTTGAGGCCCGTGGGGGAGCTCGTGACGCCAATCCAGGGGTTGGTGGAGGCATCCGCGACACCCGGGGTGTTCCATTGCCAGGCGGACGGCTGGCCGTAGGTGACAGTCCGCGTGATGGTCGCAAAGTTGGTCCATTGCCAGCGGAGGTTTGCGGCAGGCGCGTAGGTCGCTTCCTGCCCGTTCGTGCTCGCCGTCGCGTTGCCGGCGATGAGCGCCTTGAATGACGTATCGACGGAGCCCACATACGTCTTCACGCCCGCGCCAACGGCAGACACGTAGACGGTGTGCCCCGTCGCGGCCGGCTTGAGCGTGTCGACGATGTCCACGATGCCGGCGGGCAGGGAGTTGGAGGCGGTCGTGGAGGTGTGCACGTCGTGCATCACCAGCGGATACCGCGTGGGGTTGGAGATGCGAACCTGCCCGGCCCCGCTGGTTGCCGTGATCCTTCCGGTCGTCCCGGTGTTGACGATGCCCCCGCGGAGGGAGACGAAGCCGGCACCGACCGCGGCGGCCACGTTGCCGCACGAGATCGTCCTGGTGGGGAGGTCGAACGTCACCCTCGCCCTGGCATCGTTGAAAAGCGTCGTGCTGTCGGCCGGGAACGCCGTGCCGCCATGCTGGCGGTTCCACTGCGAGGGGGACAGTTGGGCAGAGATCGGGGGCGTCCCCGCCGCGACGGCCGCTGCGTATGCGGTCGCCGACGTGCGGTGTGCAGCAGTGATCGCATCGAGCGGCACGTGCGCCGTCGCGGTGCCGTTGAAATAGCCCAGATATTGCAGGGCGAGCATTTGCCGCAGAAGCGCGGTCTTTTCGTTGGCCGAAATGCGTAATCCGTTGATCTGAGTGATGATCGGCCGTACGTCGGCGTTGGTAACCTTGCCCTGCGAGTTGACGATCTCGGCGGGAAGCGTGATCCCATTTCTGCGGAGCGTGTCGTGGAGAGAGGCGAGGTTGTCGAGGTCGGCTTCAATGGTGGTGACCACCACCTCCTCCACGGCACGGCCCGCCTGGATCGTGCCGTTGACGTTGATGAACTGGGCTTGGATGGACACCTGGCCGGCACGGATTGCATCCGTCGCCGACTGCGGAGTTGGGTTGGCCGGTTGTGCCGGTGCCGGGTTCAACGGTTGGCTGATCGTCGTGAGCGGCGTGACGGGAACGGTCGGGAAGTAGTACGTAGGGTCGGTTCTTTGCTGTGCGCGTGTTCTTGAAACGAGATACGGCACCAGCGTCGTCCTCCCCACTGGTGACCACGAATTTTGCGCACCGCGCGGCGCAGCCCACTGATCAACTCGGTCGCCACCATTCGCCCGGGGCACGGACCCGCCGTACATGACGACCGTGCGTTGGTAGGTGATGCCTTCAAAGACCACTGGTCTCTGGTGGAACAGAGACGAGTTCAGTTCAGCTTCCGAGAGACTCCCGTTGGGGTTGTAGACCGCGTTGGCCACGTAGGCCGCCGCCCACATCGCCGAACTGGAAGCATTAAAGCCTGGGACAGCGGGGTTGCCGCCCGGCCAGATCATCGACCGATTCCACTGCGACTCCGGAGAGGCGAGTGAGAACGAGCCCGGGGCCGGGATGTTCACGAGGTAGGATCCATTCGGCGCGGCAACGGCAACCGACGCCGCGACGATCGCGCTCAATTGCCCCACCGAGCCCCGCACGTTGGTGATGTCAACGGCACCGCCGAGATTCGAGATCGGGTTTTCGATGAAGAGCGCCGGCCCCAGCGACGAGCTTCCCGAGCCGTCATTGAACAGGTTGGAGACCTTCACCAACGGATCCACGCCCGCATCGACCTGATTCAGCGTGAACCCAGCCGATTTGGACGATCCGGTAAAGAGGATCTGCCCGCCAGGAAGATCCGGCAGATTGATATTCCCCACGAGCAGGTAGTTGGGGCTGTGGTTCTTGATGATGACCTTGGGGCCGCCGTAGGCCGTGATCGTTCCGCGGCCGGCGAATGTGTCGGCAGCGAGCGTGACGGTGCCGCCCCGGGCCTGAAGACCGTCGAGCCGCAGGGCATAGACCGGGGTGCTCGACACGCCGTTGCGAATGATGGCGGCTTGGTCGGCGTCGTAGTTGGCATTGACAAAGCCCACGGGGTCGAACCGGCTGAGTGGCGTGACCGAGAACGGCAGGAAGGGCTCGTTGCCCGGATTCACGGTCACCGTGCGGCTGAAGACGCCGCCTGGGGTGGAGGGCAGTGTGGGCGACTGCGAATCGACGACGATCGGCTGATCGCTCCCGGCCACGACCGCGGCATTGCGAGCATCCGGGATCGTGATCCGGAGCGTGCGGTAGATGCCGGCAACAACCGTGCCGTTGTTGGTGACACGGCCGCTGGCGCTGGGGAACTCCCGACCGATGCTCTCGCTTTTCACGGGAACATGGACATTCCAGAACGCGCCTCCGGTGGCGGAGCAGACGGGAGCCGCGCCGCCGGCAGCGAGTTCGACGTTACCGGCAGCGGTGATCTGCGTGCCGTTCTGGACGTCGAGCGATGTGGCATCGTCGATCCGGGTCTCGGCGCGGGCAAAGGGAATGTTGATGAGCCCGGTGGCGATGGAGTCGGCGATCGACCGGCCACTGAGCGACGTGGCGTTGTTTCCGAAGGTGTCCCGGCCGGCCGTGAGCCGGACGTTTCCTTGCGAGAAGATCGTCGAGCGCTCGCCGATCTCAATGCCCTGCGTGTTCCCTACGTTGATGTTGCTCCGGGCGATGCCAGCTCCAGCCACGCCGAATGTGACGACGTTCGCCGTGGTGGAGGCGCGGGCGGTCGTGTAGGTGCCGACACTGATGTCGCCGCTGGTCGAGAGCGAACTATCGCTGCCGACAGCGACCGTGTTTCCAAGAGTGGCCGTCAGATCAGACCTGACGGTGGAGCCGTTGAACAGTCCGCCACTGTCCATCCGCACCCTGTCGATGGTATTCAGGTCATGCGACGCCACGAGCACCAGACTGCCGGAGCGGATCGTCGTGTCATCCCCCAACGTCACGCTCGAGGTGCCCGTGAGTGTCGATCTGGTCAGTGCGTCAGCCCCACTGACAGCGCCGCCGGCGCCGCCACGGGTGCTGAACTCGGCCTGCGACTGCTGGTAGCGATTCTCGGAGGCGAGTCGGATGAGCGAAGTCGCGAGCAGTTGCGTGCCGCCGCCGATCGTCGTGGCTGCGGCCGTCTCGGCGCTGTTGTCCGCATAGGCCCCGCCTCCGCCGACGAGGGACGCATTGTAGGAATCGACAACGGGGGCGTATTGGGTGGCTTGGCGTGCGTCCACCACGATGCTGCCGGCATGGATCTCGCCGCCGCCGATGGCCGCCGTGGCAGTGGAAGTGTCACGGATGATGCCCCTGGAACTGTTGCCGGCGATCACGCCGCCGCTGCCGGCGGTCGAGGCGGCGGCGTTGCGATTACCGCCGGTGGCGATGATCACCAGATCGCCGGTCCGCAGCGGATCGCTCGTGATTCCCGTGCCCACTGCGGCCCTCGTGATAACGCCCGCATCGGCTGTCGCGTCCACACCGCCGACGCCGATGAAGCCCACCGCCACGCCGAGGGCTCTGGCCGTCTGGCTGGTGTCAGCGGTGGCCGCCACCGTCACGTTGCCCGCCGGCAAGCGGACGTTGTCGCCGATTCTGGCCGTCACCGCCCCGGCACTGGTGGCCCGGGACGTCGCTCCCATGGCGCCGATGAGAACCCCGCCCGCGCCCGCGGTCGCCGTTGCACGGGCCGTGATGCCCGACGTGCCCGGCACGACCCTGCCGTTAACGACGAGCTCAGCCGCTGTGATCGTCGGTCGGCCGAAGATCGGGGAGAAAGACAACGCTTCGGCGGTGACGATCGGGCTGGCCGTCGCCCTCGACGACGCGACACCCAGTGAGCCACCTCCGCTGATGGCGACTCCATCGGCCCTGGATCTGGCGAAGGGCACGGCCTGCGCCGTGATCGACACGACATCGGTGGCATGCAGCCTGCTCGAGGCGTTGGCCCGAGTGGTCACTGTCGGATTGGACCGGGCGGTCGCTCCCGCGCCTGCAGCAGCGCCTGCAGTGCCACCGGCGAGGCCGGTGGCCTCCACCCATGCTGTCGTCATGGCCAGGCTGCCGAGGGTGATCGACCCGCCTGAAACCGTTCCGTCGACGATCGTCGACACGCTCCCATGGGCCGTGGCGAAACCCCGCGCGGCGCCGATGGCAACCATGCCGCCGGCCACACCGTATGTCTCTGCCCTCGCATCACTTGTCAGCGTCGAGCCGACGCGGACCGCGCCGTTCGGGGCGGTCACGGTCGTAAGAATGCCTACCTGCGCGACGAGCGTGGGCGTGAACGTGGTCCGCACGTCGGTTCCGGCTCCGGCACCTCCAAAGGCGATGGTGACGGCGGTGGCCACCCCGCGTGACCTCTCGGTTGTGTCGTCGGCCCGTGCCTCGATCGTCACGCCACCGCCGGAAGAACTCACGCTGCCGCCGGACACTGCGGCGGTAATGCTGCTTGTATCGGTGTTGTCGATCCGTGAAACCCCGATCGATCCGCCAATCCTGCCGAACGCCACAGCAACGGCGGTGACGCGGGCATCGAATACGGCGGTGTGCTCGGCCCTGATCGCCAGATCGCCGCCGGCCGCGATCACGGCATCGGTCGCGCCTGCGGCAACGATGCTGGCAACCGTATTGAACGCGTCGGCACCGCCGGCGGCGACCGAGACATCGCCGGAGACGGCGACCGCGGCGGCCCTGGCCACGGCCTTGACGTCATTGGTGGCGGTGGCGGCGATCGTGAGCTGGCCGCGGGCACGAAGGGTGCCGCCGCTCACCTCGCTTCTCACGTCGTCGCCAATCTCATTGCGGGCCCGCGCGACACCGACGGCGACCGCTCCACCGGCAGGGGCGATGGCCACAGCTGCCACGGCGCCGATGACCTGCACGGCGAGCGTTTCGTTGGCGCTGGCCGAGATCGTGACGCCACCGCTGCCGCTCGAGGCAGGCCCCGGCTGCGTGTTCACCTTGGAATCGGTGACAAACGTGCGCACCTTGTTGGTGACATCGTTGTTGGCGACACCGCCGACGGCGGCAATCGACACCGCAAACCCTCCCCCGGAGATCGCGGCGGCAGCGGCGACGCCGAGCGACTTGAGGGACGACGTCTCCGACGCGACGATCGACAGGCCACCCGCCGCAGCACGGACATCGACCGTCGAATTCGCAATGCCGGCTTGGACCGTGTTGCCCAGCGTGTTGACGGCTTCGATGCCGGCCCCCGCAAGGGCGACGCCCACCGTGCTCCCGAAGCCGACCGCCAGCGATGCCGCCCATGCGGTCGCAGAGAGCGTCGCGCGGCTATCGGCCCGCAGTGAGATGTCGCCGGTGGTGGCGGTCACCCCGGCATTCGCATTGCGGATCGATGCTTCGATGGTGTTGGCGACATCGTTCTCGGCCCGGCCGACGCCGATCGACACGGAAACCCCGCCGGTGCTTGCTGGGGCAATCGCGAAGGCGACCGCCAGAGCGCCGGACCATGCCGAGACCACCGTGGTGTCCCTGGCAGTGAGCAGCACGCCGCCCGCCTCGATGACGTTGCTGCTACTCGCGGCTCCGCCCCCGTCGATCGTCGCCGTGACGACGGTCGCGACCTTGTTGAGCACGCGGGCGCCGGCGCCTCCAAGGCTGACCGCCCCTGGGCCTCCTTGGGTCGCGCCCGATGCTGCGACCGATCCCGCGAAGGCCGTGGCGTCGATGGTGGCGGCATTGACGGCCGACTGCGTGAGCGTGCCTTTTGCGGCGATGCTCGTGTTGGAGACGGTCGCCTTCACCTCCGACGGCACCTTGTCACCGGAGGCCGTGTAACCGATCAGGTTGCGGGTGACCGACGCGCCGATCGACACGGCCACGCCCCCCCCGCTCCCGCCGGCGACCGCGACCGCCGCGGACACCACCGTGGCGGAGATCAATGGCTTGGCAACGCTGAGGCTGCCGTCGGTCAACGTGATCAGGAAGACGCTGTGCCGGGAGTCGGTGAGCTGCCAACTCCTTCCGGCTTCCAGGGTCACCAGCTGAAGATCGCCGCTGCCGAGTCTCTGATTGCCGCGGAAGGCCGCCCGCAGCCGGTCGGCAAGTGCGGCGCGGCGGAGTTTCTCCGCGTCGGAGATGCCCGCGGGCAACTCAGCCTGTTCGTCGAGCTGGGCCTTCTCGTCAAGATCCGTCGCCGTGAGCGAGCTTGGCAGCGTAAACAGCGTCGTGGCCGGCGAGGTGCGCGAGTCGAGCGTGACGTTTCTGAAACTCGACAGGCTGCTGTCCTCGACGCGGGCGTTGGTCTTCGTGAGCACGACGTTGGTCGCCTCCGCGCCAGCTCCGGCCACGCCGAAGCCGCCCGCGTCTCCCAATCCCGCCGCGATGGCGATGCCGGTGGACGAAACGCGGATGGAGGCATTCTCGCGGGCCGTGAGGGTGATGTCGCCCGACGTGCTCCTGACGCGTGCGTCGCCTGTCGGGGCGCGGCTCTTCGTGATCGAGGCATCGACGGAATTGCTCACCGTGTTGCGGGCAATACTCGCTCCGATCGACAGGGTGCCCCCCGCGTAGGCATTGGGCGAGGTTGCTGCGATCGTCACCGCGGCGACGTCGGTCTCGATCGTCGAGGTGTCCGTCGCGGCGAGGATGACCTCCGATCCGGTGATCCCCTGACGGGCGGCCTGGTCGATGGAGGCGGCGACGTCCATCCCGACTTCGTTGATCGCATGGAGGCCTGAGCCTGCAAACCCGCCACTGCCAGCCGCAGATTTGCCCGCGATCGCGATCGCTCCCGCCAGAACGAAGGCTTCCACCGTCTGCTCGGCTCCGGCGATCACCGACACCTGCCCCGTGGCCGTGACGCTGGACTCCGTCAGCGTTGCCTTGGTGCTGCCCTTCACGGTGTTCTTCGTGAGCGCAACGCCGATGGCCACGGAAACGCCTACGTCTCCGCCACCGGACTTGCTTACCGACACGGCAGCCACTCTGGCGTCGATGTCGGCCTTGTTGTCAGCCCTCAGCGTCAGGGCGCCTGTCGTGCCGAGCGTGCTACGTTCCACGGTGGCCTTCGTATCACCGCCAATCTCGTTGATCGCCCCGGCGCCGCCGCCCGTCAACGCGATGCTTGTTTGTCCCTTTGCAATCGAGACCGACGCACTGACGCAGTACGCATTGATCGTGCTGTCTTGGGATGCCTCGAGGCTGATGCTGGAGGGGGCTCTCGCGCCGGTCGCGACAGAGGTCATCGACGCCCCGACATTCGCCGTGACCGTGTTGGTGGCACTGCTGGCAGCGATGGCGAGGGCGACGCTGGTATCGGCGCCGGTCGAGCGTGCGATCGTTCCGCCGATCGCGTAGGCATTGATCGTCGCCTCGTCGGTCGCTTTGATCGCCACGCCGCCCGACGATTGGATATTGGAATTCAGAATGAACGCATTGACGGTCGGCGTGATCTCGTTGCGAGTGACCGACACCCCCAGGGAGCCGGATGTGGATCCTCCGCCAAACAGCCCTGCTACGGCGAGGGTGCCCGCCACGGCGAGGATTTTTGACTTGTCATCGGCGGAGACGGTGATCCCACCGTCGTTGGCGGTGATCCCGTTCGGGCCGCTGACGTCTCGGATAAAGGCCTCGGTCGTGCTGACGATCTCGTTGCCCGATCCGGCACCCGCGCCGGCGAACTTTCCGCCGGTGGATGGTCCGTCGGCCGCGGCCACGCCGATCGTCCACGCCCGGATGTCGGGGGACGCCGTGGCCGTGACGACGATGCCGCCGGCGCTCACAAGCCGCGTGTCCACCACCGTGGCTCGCGTCACGGTCGTGATGAGGTTCTCGGCGGCCGCGATACCCAAGCCGAGCCCCGATCCCTTGTCCTTCGGGATCACGATGCCGATGCCGCCCGCGAAGGCCCAGATCTTCGATTTCGCGTCACCGTCGGCCAGATCGTCGGCCCTCACCCGCAGGCTCTCGGCACCGGTCTGGGTCGTGGTGACGCTGCTGACGTTTGCGATCGTGGCCAGCGTCTCGATCCGCACCGTATTGACCGTCACGGAGCCGCCGAGCGCGAAACTCCCCGCACCGGCACCCGCCAGGGTTACGTTGCCCACTTCGCTCGCACGGGTCGCGTGTACGTCGATGCTGCCGGCCCGCACTGTGCCGCGGATGTTCTCGAGCGAGGCCCGCACCGAGTTTCTGAACGGCGACGCCGGATCTCTCGGGTTTCCGCCAAGCACGTTGTAGGAGATCGATGCTCCCACCGCCCCTGAGCCCCCCTTGGCCCCCCAGCCGGCGATGGCCAATGCTCCCGCGAGCGACTCGATCGTGGAGGAATCGCTGGCGGTGATCGAGATCGCCCCGGCAGCCCTGATTTCATCGGCTCCTGGCGTGGGATCGACGTCGGCGATGTTGGCAATCGTGGCCACGACCGTCGGCCGCACCCAATTGAGCGCCACCGAGCCCGCCCCAGCGAAGTCCTTGGCTCCGCCGCCCGAGACAGCCATGGCCGCGATCTGCGAGTTTTGGGCGGGGGGCAGGCCGGTGGGCTTGGCAAACTTCGCATCGACGGTGATGCCGCCGATTGCCGAGCGGAGCGGCGTGCCGGTGACCGTCGCGGTGACCTTATCGAGAATGTCGTTGTAGGCGAACGCCACACCGACACCAGCCGTGCCGCCGAAGTTCACGCCGGCGTTGCCGGCGAGCGTGGCGATCGAGGCGGTGTCGAGGGCCCGGATCGTGATGTCGCGGTGGGCGTCGAGCCTCGTCGGTGTTGTCGCGTCGGCCGTCACCCCTGCTGTGACCGTGTTGCGGATGGTGTTGATCGCGAACGAGCCGCCGAAGGCCAGGTTGCCGTCTCCCGAACCCGCGAACCCGACCACCACGTTGCGGACTCTGGCCCGCTCCGTGGCCTTGACGGTGATCCCGCCTGCTGATGACGTCACTCCGATCCGGTCGATCGTGGCACTGACGTTGTTCTTGACGTCATTCAGCCCGATCGAGGCGCCGATCGCTGATCCGCTCTTCGAGATGGCGAGGGTGCCGGCGCCCGATTCGACTCGCGACGAGTCGTTTGCCCTCACGGCCACGCCCCCCGCCGCCGACACCGACCCGGTGCCGGTGGCAGTCCGCGAGATGCGGGCGGCGACGTTGCTCCGCACGAAGTTGAGCGAGATCGCTCCCGCGCCGCTGATCTGGTCGCCTCCGCCACCACCGACGGTGACGCTGGTCATCTGCGACGACAGCGCCGCGGCCGGCAGTTCCAGCGAGACCTCGCCGATGGTCACGCGGCTCTTCATCACCGCCAACTCGTGGTTCGAGCCGCTTCCCACGCTCGTGAGGAAGATCGGCCGCCGCGACCCGTCCTCGGTATCCTCGGTGTCATGGAGGGAGCGGGCGAGCTGGATGTGCGTGGGGTCGATCACGATCACGTAATACGTTTCGGCGGCCTGCAGCCCACCGATGCTGGTGTTCGTGCCGCCGCCGTTGCGGTAGATCACGGCGTTGCCAGTGACCAGCCCATGGGGCGCCGCGAAGGCGATCTGGTCGCCGCGAAGCTGCGTGACCGTCACCGCTGTGGCCGCGTTGAAGGTGAGCGGCGTGGCGTCGACCCGCACGAGCATCTGGCCGGTCGCATCGACGGCGGTGAGCAGGATGGCCACGCCAGCAATCGCGTTTGCCCTGGTTGTCGCCAGGCGGAGCGATTTGTCGTCTGCGTCGTCTCCGGCTATGACGAAGTAGGTCCGCCCCGAGGTGAGGCCGCCGATGTCGGCCTGACCGGCCTCGGCGAGATAGACGACCTCGTCGCCCGTCGTGAACGTGTGGGCGTTGGGGAGGCTGATCGCGTTGGCCTGCACCGTTTGGGCCGAGGCGGCAAACGCAGCCTGCCGGCTGAAGTCGAGGCGACTGAGAACGTGGGGCGCACCGCTGCCCGGGCTCGACAGCGGCACAGCCCGGCCGGCCACGGCGTCGTCGAGGCTTGCGGCCAGCTTGACCGTGCGCGGATCGACCACGACGACGAAATATGACTGGCCATCCTGCAGGCCGCCGACGCTCACGCCATTTCCCGGACGGTAGACCACGCGGTCACCGTTTCGGAGGCCGTGCTCGCTCGGGAAGCGGATCGCATCGCCGGTGAGGGTGACGGCGGATGCTGGATCGAGTGGGAGCGTCTTCGAGACCGACGGGCCCAAGTCTTGCAGCGTGGCGGGGCTCGCGAATCCAGACGACACCACCACGCGGCCGCCGGCGACAACCGTCGCATCCTCGATCACCGCCTGCACGTCGCTTCTGGTGCCGGCGTCGGCCGTGGTGGCCTCGAAGGTGCCATCAACCACGCCGTTGTTGACTTTGATCACATTGGGATCGGCAGGATCGCTCGAACCGCCGACGTAGTTGTAGGCCAGCACGGCCCCGATCCCGCTTCCACTCTTGGAGCCGGCGACCGCCAACGCGACCGACCGCAGCGTCGCCGCCTCGGTGGCGGTCACCAGCACGTCGGCGGCCGCGGTGACCGTCGATCGCCGGATATGGGCATCGACCGTGTTGGCGATCGAATTGATCACGATCGTGCCGGCGCCGCTTAGCGTCTGCTTGTCGCCTCCGCCAGCCCCACCAGCACCAGCCGCAGCGACGCCGACAAGCAAGGGCGTCGAGGATGCCTCGACCGTAATACGGTTTGCCGCGGAGGAGACGGTGGAATCGTCGATGAACGCCGCGATCGCGTTGCTGACGCGGTTGTAGCCGATCGCGGCGCCGACCCCGCGGCTTCCCGAGAGGCTCACCGCCGCAGCTCCGCCGACCGACACGATTTCGGAATCGTCGCTGGCGCGGACGTCAATGGCCCCACCCGTGCGGATGGTCGACTCGTTGGCGATATGGGCGTCGATGCCAAGGACGATCACGTTGGTGGCGGCCGAGCCCGCCAGGGCCGCAGACGAATCTCCGGTGCCGACGCCAACGCCCACCACGCAGCCGCCGATCTTTGCCGTGCTGTCGGCCGTCACCTCGACCGATCCGCCGATGGTCACGTTGCTCTTGTTGACAGCCGCCTGGGTGGTGGCACGGATTTCGTTGTAGCCAATCGCCGCGCCGATCCCCGTCTCCTGGCCCACGCCGACCGCACCCGACACCGCGATGATGGCCGAATCATCCTTGGCATACACCTTCAGGCTGACCGTGCCAGGATCATCCGGCTTCTCGGTGAGCGTCGTCCTCGTGAGGGAGGCCTTTGTCTCGCTGCGGATGCGGCTGAAGGCGATCATGCCGGCGCCGCCGACGCTCTCTTCTTCGCCTTTGTTCTGCCCGCCCCACCCGACGGAGCCGGTCACCGCGGCGATGCGCGGATCGGAATCGAGGCCGGGGGGGGTATCGACCGTGGCCGCGATGGTCAGCATGCCGCCGGCGATCTCGATCGTCGAGTTGCTGACAGAGGCGGTGGTCTTCGCGGGGGCGTTTGGCGTGCCGATCAGATTAACGCCGATCGAGATCCCGTAGCCACCCTTCCCCCCCTTCCCGACCGCTCCGGCGACCGACCAGATCTGCGAAGCGTTCGACGACGTCACGTTCACGTCGCCGGCCGATTTGACGTCGACTTGCGTCATCTGGGCGTCGACGGTGTCGGTGATCTTGTTGACCGCCACCGATCCGGCGACGGCGGTTCCCTTTGTTCCCGACGCGCCGCTGCCGCCCAAGGCAACCCCAACGATGATTCCCAGCCGCCTCGCCGCGACTTCGAGGGTGTCGACCTCGATCGTCGCTCCGGCCACGAGCGCCTCCGTGGTGCCCGCCAATTCGTTGTAGCTGAACGAGCCGGCGAGGCCGGTGTTGTCTCGATCCGTCTCGGACGACGCGCTGGCCATCGCCCCGGTCAGGGTGACCACGATCGCATTGTTTTCCGCACGCACCTTCAAGTCGGATGCCGCGATGGTGCCGACCGTATTGATCGTGGCCCGGGCGTCGTCCTTGCGCCTGATGACCGACACCGCCCCGGCCAGACCGAAGCCGGTGGTGGTGGCCGGCAGGGGAGCAAACTTCCCACCATCTAATTCTGAAAGGTCATATTCCTGTCCTTGCTGCGTATCGTTTGAGACGACCGCCGCCGCCAGCGACAGGGCTACCAGATTGCCGGAGTTCACGGCGAGCACGCTCACAGGGCCTGCCGCGGAGAGTGCGACTCCCTTGCCGGTGCGTGGCGTGTCGGTGGGCGGGGCGCCTACGACACCGACGATTGCCTGCGTGTCGCGGGACACGATACTCACCGCGATCGAGACGCCGAACCCCGTGTTTTGGCCGAGCAAAACCCCGCCGGCTATGGTGTAGGCACCACCACTGTCAGTGGCTTTCACATCGATCCCGCCGTCATGGGCCGTCACTTTAGCACCATCGGCGATGCGGGCACGCGTGGTATTCGTGACCTCGGTCGTCGTTCCCGACCCGTTGAATCCCATGCCCTTGGTCTTGCCCGCGGAAACCCCGACGGCGATCGTGCGGAAATTGTTGTCCGCTGTCACGCTCACGGAACCGGCTTCGATCGTGGCGCCGTCCAGCACCTCGGCGAAGACGTCGTTTGTGTAGACGCCATGGTGATAGGAGGCTCCGACTGCATCGCCAGGGGTTTTCACCGCGCCAATTTTCGTGGGGTCTAGAGTCACGGCTGCAGCAACCAGCGGAGCTTTGAAGTTGCCGGCGGCATGGAGCAGGGTGCCCTCCGACTTGGCGCCGATCTTTACGGTCGACCCGGGCAGCGTGGTTTTGAGGACGGCGTCGGACTCGACCGTGGCGCGGGCCGTGTTCGTGATCGAGTAATAGTCGACGGCGCCGGCGACGGCTAACTTGTTGCCCACCGCGGCGGAGGTCGAATAGGATGCGAAGAAGGCTGACGAAAGGCCGAGGTCAGCGTTCATCTTTGATTTGATCCAAGACAGGCCGCTGAAAAAATCCTTGGGCCCGCCGTTCCACCAGCGGTCTGTCAGGGGCGTGTCCGTGGAGGCGGCCACCTCGATCGAGTCTTTGGCTTTGACCTGCGCTTCTTTGCCGACCGTCGCGATGGCATTGTTGAGGAAAATGCCCACGGTGGTCGCAATGGAAAAGGATTTATCGCGCTTGTTCGGGCTACCTGCGTTTGCAGCGGCGTAGTCGTCGGAATTGATCGACGACGAGGCCTTCATCTGCGGGAACTCTTCGATGGCGGCGTTGACGCTGACTGCTTTTCCCTCGATGCCCGCTTTTTCCCCAACCCGCGCCGTGACGTTGTCTTCGTGGTCGGCCACCGCGATGGCGCCTCCGAACGCCCACGGCTTCGTCTGGCCGCTGTGTTTGTCGAAGATCTTTTCGTTAATCTTGTCGCCAAGCTTGTCCACTAACTTGCCCAGAAGCACCGATCCGGAGTCGAGGCCTTGGGTGACGGATGAAAGCCCTTTGACGAGGCGATTCCCACTGCCGGCTGCTTTATCCGATAAGCCGGTCTTAATCTTCCGCACAAGCTTGGATAACGCATCGTCGCCGACCTGAGCGCTGGCGCTGGTGCCGTTTTTGTCCGCCTTGATCTCCGCCCCGATCTTGACTTTACCGCCTGCTGTAACGCTGCCGGCGACGTCGGCCTGCACATCGCTCCTAAAAATGGAAACGGCCAAGCCGACTCCGACCGACCCGTCTTTGTAGACGCCTGCTTGGGAAACTACATTTTGCTTTTTCTTGACTTTCGACGTGATTTCGACATCGTTCCCCGCGTCGATCGTGGCACCGCTGGCGATCGTCGCTTTCGACACCGCATCGGCCCGTGCTACGGCGATCGTGATGCTCATCGCCGAGTCACGGTTATTCGCCATCAGCCAACCCTGGGCTGCGGTAACGTCCGTCGTGCTCTCGGAGACCGTCGAGATGACGACGTTACCGGTGGCAGCGATCGTGGTGGCATCCCCCGCGACGGTGACCAGCGCCGTCGGCTTCGCCTGCCCGTAGCCAAAGGCAATCACGCTATTGACTGCATTCACCTCGGCCTTCGTCTTCGCGGTGGCCGCCAGCGTCACGCTCGAGCCAGTGACGCTGCTTCCGGAGCGGACGTCGATGGTGGCTGTCGCGGTGGAGATGGAGACGCCCGCAACGTCGCTGTACGACCGCAGGAATTCGATCGCGCCTGAAGCCCAGCTGATCCCCTTGGGAGGGTCCTCCCCGAGGAGCGTGGCGCTGTTGACAATGGCCTCCACCTTCACCGCACCGCCGCGGACGGTCGCGTTATTCAGCGTGACGGTGCCGCTGCCGTCCACCACGCGGACGTACGGGGTCGGAACGAAACGGTCGTTCAGCGCACGGAGAATGATGTCGCCGGGAGTGAATCCGCTGCCGACATCAACGTCCGCCAGCAGTCTGGATCCTGACTCCAGCCGGATCGAAGTACCAGAATCTGCGCCAATCATTCGGGCCGCGTTAAGGAATATCTTACCGGAATGGCCCGTGGTGACACCGTTGGGATTCGTCTGGCGGGTTGACACGGTCACACCCGTGCCGACCGTTATGGTCCGGGCGGTGAGCGTCAAGCTGTGACCGTTGAGGAACACATTGCCAGTGACACGGATTTCCTGGTACTGCTGTCGCCTCCCGATGATGAGGTCCGCGGTCTCAGAGAGATTGCCCAGCGTCACCACCCTTCTGAGCCCTCCTGTGACCGTGTTCACTCCCGGCCGAGACGGGTCGATTGTCAGGCTCTCAGACGGAGCGAGGATGTGGGCATCCCCGTTGGCGTCGTGGATCTTGATTCGTCCCGTGACGGCGTCCTGCTCCACCGTGACGTCGCCGTCTGCCGTGGTGTGGGTGAGATCCCGCACGGAGGCGTTGCTGTCGATATGTTCGACCGAATAGCCGAGGGTCTGGAAGCTGCCGGACGGAATCGTCAGCGTGTCGTCGCCCTGTTGCCCGTCGATGAAGAGCGCCGGCGCGAACGACGCCAGCTCCACGACGACTGAATCGTCGCCGCCCCCGGCGTTGATCTCGAGGCCGACGAGCGGGGTGGAGAGCGTCAGCGGTGAAAAGGTCGCATTCAGGCTTTCGATCCGGATGGTGCCAGGTGCCGGGCTCGTGAGCCGGATCGAGTCGTCTCCTGTCGTCGCCTGGAACGAGAGGGTGTCGATCGTCGCGGTGCTCACCACCGTTTCGTTGTTGGCCGTCAGCGTGACCATGCCGAGAACGCCTGCCAGCGACACGGCATCGGTGTCGGCGCCACCGTCGAGCGTCAGCGGGGCAAGGAGCGAGAGCCCGGCCGCCACCTCGATCGAGTCGTTGCCTCCGAGCCCGTGGATTGCCAGCGATCCAGACGGCCTGTCGAACGTGATCGACTGGCCGTTGACGTCGAGCCGGAGCCGGGAGCCCGCAGCCGCGAGCTGAAGCGAATCGGCGTTGGCGGTGCCTTCGAGGATGAGGTTTTGACTGTCCTCGATGCCCGAATAGGAGATCGACCGATCGCCCACACCGATCGCGCCCGCGCCCGGAGTTGCGGCTGCCAGCACGAGCGACAGCGGCGCCAAGACGCCGGGCACCACGATGGCGAGCGAGTCGGTGCCCTCCTCGTCGGAGATCGAAATGGCGGTCGGCAGCGACGCGGCGTTCACCGTCACCCGGTCGTCGCCGCGGCCCGGTGCCAGCACGAGCGAGGCCGGCCGGTCGAACGTGATCGGTGCGAAGCCGCCGTCGCCGCTGGTCAGTACGAGCGTTCCCGCGAGCGTTCCGGGCGCCAGCAGCATCGAATCGTCGTCGAGCGTGCCATTGATCCGCACGGTGGCGGGCGCGGCGATGCCGGCATGTGCCACGATCGTTGCGGCGTTGCGGGTGATGACGCCGGTCGCGAACGAGAGGCTCTGCGGCGTTGCCGTCGGTGCGGCGTCGACTGCGAGTTCCACCACGATGCTGTCGGCGTCTGCGGTCTGCCCCGTCAGGGTGCCGGTCAGACGTCCGCCGACGCCGAACGTGAACACGTCGGCGGTGCCGACGGTGCCCGTCACGTTTTCGATGCCGTCAAACCGGATCTGCTCGTTGAACCAGCCGGCGTCGGCACCATCGATCAGCCACTCATTGGCGGCGGGAACAGTTGGATCCACGGGAACGACGTGCGGGCCGAGGATCGTGTCGCTGCCGTCGCCGCCAGCGACCGCCACGACCAGCGCAAGGGGCAGGCCCCCCGCGGCGAAGGCGAGGGTGTCGGCACCCCCCTCGAGATTGAGCATCACGAGCCCCGCAGGCTCGTTGAAGGTGACCGGCTGGAAGGAGCCATTACTGCTCGATAGCACGAGCGTGCCGAACCCCGAGGCCGGGGCTAGCACCGCCTGGTCGTCGCCGTCGGTGGTCGTGATGGCAATGTTTTCGGCAAAAGCGATCTGAGCGTAGCGATACACCGTCTGGCCGTCGACGCTGACGGCGGCGTCGTCGAAGGAGACGGTGTGCGGAGTCGCCCCCGCCGTCACGTTCAGAATGATCTGGTCTTTGTCGCTCGCCTGCCCGGTGACCATGCCGGCCAGGCTGCCGCCCGACTGAAAGTCGAACGAGTCGTCGTGCCCCTCGGTACCGGTGAGATCCTCGATGCCGGTGAAGGAGACGAAGGCGGCGGCAGGCTCTCCCCAGGAGCCGGCACCCGCGCCGGTGATCGACCAGTTACTCGGAGCCGTCGAGTCCGCCGCCATGAGGCCCACGATGCCATCGCTGCCGGCGCCGCCATCGATCGAGACCGAGATGCCGCTGACGGCTGCCGCAGCCACGTCGAACCGGTCGCCGCCGCCTCCTGCGAGGATTGCCAGGCTCGACAGTCCGGCCGTGACCAGCGGAGCGTCACCGCGGATCTCGATGACGGTGCCGAGGATTCCCGCGACGTCGTTGGTCGTGGTGTCGATGATCACCCGCGAGAAGTTTTTGAACGTCTCGGTGAACTCTGCTGCCGACGCCCCGCCCGAGCGGTTGGCGGTGATCAGGCCTAGCGTCGAGTCCCAGGGGGCGGCCTGGATCACCACGTGGTTCACGCCGAGCGGCGCCGCGAACGTGTAGGCTGCATTCGGCCCCAGGCCGGTGCCGTCGTGGGCGGCGAGCATCAGCCGCATCTCGAGCGGCTCCATCCGTCGCAGCCCCGATGCAGCCGCCGGCCGCGGTCTGCCCCGAGACGCCCGCCGGCCGCCGGGAGCCGCGGTCGATGAGCTGCGCGATCGTCGCGCTGCCTGTCGCGCTCGGGAAGCTGCCCGCCACGCCGGCTCGAGCCCGCGTTCGGCCAAGTCGTTCATCCACCGCATCCGGTAATAGATGCTGCGGTAGGCGGTGGTCAGGACCCGGTGAGCGTGGGAATGCTGGCTGTTCATGGTGATCCGTAAAGAAGGCCATACTGCTCAGGCCATCGCGGATGGCAGAAACACGGATCTCAAGGAACCACCCGGAAGAGCGTCACGAGAGGATATCTCATCGGTTCCGGGTAGACAATCAATGGGTTCGTGGGCAGGCAATGCTTTTTTCCCACCGTCTTAGCAAAGAATCGGGTTTTATGCATGGGGGCGGGTCACGCGGCGTCTGGTAGTGCTTCGCCCCACCCCTCGCGGCGTTGGGCTTGGACGGCGACCGCGCGAGGCTCTTTGACACAAGATGTACGGCCGTAGATGCTCATGCACATTCATCAGGAGATCGCGTATGTCGCCCGAGGGCATTTGGGAGCTGCTCCGCCAGCAGCCGTTCAAGCCGTTTCGGCTCGTGATGTCGAGCGGCAAGGCTTACGAGGTACGGCATCCGGAAATGGCGATGCTGCTGCGAAACGACATCCTCGTCGGCGTCGACATCGCCGATGACGGGATGCCGGCGGAGTTTGACATTTGTCCGCTGCTGCACGTCGCCTCGATCGAGCCGTTCAGCCTGCACGACTCGAATCCGGCAGCCTGAACGAGAGATCGGCTGGGCAGAGCTGCGAACCGAATCGACGGCGTGCCCGATCGCGGCCCCCATCGCTTACGCGATTGGGCTTCCTGAATCGGCAGGAAGCGTAACGCCGTCAGGCGTACGGCCGAATCGACGCGACCGTCTTCGTCGCGGCTACAGCCCCACCTTCTTCCACGCGGCTCTGACGGCTTTTTTCGTGGCCGCGTCGAACCGGTCACCCGCGATCTGCGCCGTGATCTTCGCGAGATCCGCAAACTGGCTCGTCCGCGAGAGCTGCAGCATTGATTCGTACCAGATCGTGGCCGCCGTCTCCCACGCCGGTCCGCCGAGCGCCTGCGCCACGAGCACGAACGCCCGGTTCGGAATCCCGGAGTTGATGTGCACGCCGCCGGAGTCGGCCGGGCCCACGTAGAGCTTGCTCATGTGGTCGGGCTGCGGATCGGTGCCAAGCGCGGGATCGTCGCGATAGGCCGTGCCCGGATGCTCCATGTCGCGGATGCCTCGCCGCGTGGGTGCCGGCACGAGCACTTCCCGACCGATCAGCCAGCTCGCCTCCGTCGCCGACTCCTTTCTCCGCCACTGCCGCACCAGAATCCCAAACACGTCGGAGAAGTGCTCGTTCAGGGCGCCCGACTGACCGCGGTAGAGGAGGTTGCTCGTGAACGACTGCACGCCGTGGGTGAGCTCGTGCCCCACCACGTCGAGCGACCGCGTGAAGCACTGAAACACCTGCCCGTCGCCGTCGCCGTAGGCCATCTGCGAGCCGTCCCAGAAGGCGTTGTTCATCGGCTGGAAGCGATCGCCGCCGTCGGCCTCCCCCACGTGCACGCTCGAGATCAGCGACATGCCGCCGTCGTCGAGCGAGTTGCGGCCAAACACCTCGAAGAAGAAGTCAAACGTGTCGCCGGAGTAGTC
>Ga0114967_10001027_pt1 | contig 23213 bp, 19 predicted proteins | sample M_130628_MF_Meta_FD_92639 | JGI IMG/M metagenome (GOLD analysis project Ga0114967, IMG submission 92639) | Freshwater microbial communities from Lake Montjoie, Canada to study carbon cycling - M_130628_MF_MetaG | ecosystem: Environmental > Aquatic > Freshwater > Lake | place: Lake Montjoie...
TGTAGTTGTAGTTTTACCATTGCTACCAGTAATAGCTACAATTTTGCTATTACCTTTGTAGCGATAGCCAAATTCTATTTCGCTAATGATGCTAATATTTGCTTCTTTTATTTTTTTGATGATATCTGTTTTAGGAGCAATGCCTGGGCTTTTTATTACTTCTTTTGCATTTAGTATAATATCTAAAGAATGTTGACCTTCTTCAAATGCTATACCTGCATCCGTTAATTCTTTTTTGTATTGATCTTTTATTTTTCCGCCGTCACTTACAAATACCGAAATACCATGTAGCTGCGCTAGCAAAGCTGCTCCAACTCCGCTTTCGCCACTACCTAATATGATTAATTCGTATTTCATTATTTCTTTAATTCTGTTTGTTTTATTTTTAAATTATTTTTTGTTCTTAATTCTTGATACTCAAGTCTTGCTACTTGCTACTATTTACACTATTGCATTTTTAATGTGGCGATGCTTAATACTGCTAGCAAAATGCCTACTATCCAAAAGCGCACTGCTATTTTACTTTCGTGATAACCCAATTTTTGATAGTGATGATGTAGCGGACTCATTAAAAATATTCGCCTGCCTTCGCCATATTTCTTTTTTGTTCTTTTAAAGTAAGATACTTGAATAATAACACTCAATAATTCTACAAAAAAGATTCCGCAGATAATTGGTATTAATAGTTCTTTGCGAATGATTAAGGCTAAGCTTCCAATAATTCCACCAATTGCAAGGCTGCCTGTATCACCCATAAATACTTGCGCAGGAAAACTATTGTACCATAAAAAGCCAATACATGCACCAACAAACGCACCTATAAATATACTCAACTCGCCGAGGTTTGGGATGTACATAATGTTTAGATATTTTGCAAAAACAATATTGCCACTTAAATATGCAAATACACCTAAGCAAATGCCAATGATAGCACTTGTACCTGTAGCCAAGCCATCTAAACCATCTGTAATATTTGCGCCATTACTTACTGCAGTAATAATGAAAATAACAAACAATACATATATCAAAGGCGTCAACCAACTCATAGCACTTTCTCCAAAAAGGCTAGCTACTTTTGCATAGCTAAACTCGTGGTTTTTAAAAAATGGAACAGTGGTAACTGGGCTTTGTACTCTAGCATAAGTATGCGTTACACCGTTTTCTATTTTTATAATATTTTCTTTTATTACTTTATCTACCACACTAGTTTTTGCTAATAAACCTTCAGATGTTTCGCGTTGGATATATACATTTTGATTGTAGTACATGGTAAGGCCTACAATAATTCCTAAACCAATTTGTCCAACTATTTTAAATCTACCAGCAAGACCTTCTTTATTTTTTTTGAATACTTTAATATAGTCATCTATAAATCCAATCATGCCGCACCATACTGTACTGATGATCATTAATAAAACATATACATTTGTTACACGTGCTAATAAAATAGTTGGTATCAATATCGCAGCTATTATTACTACACCACCCATTGTAGGAGTTCCTTTTTTACTTGTTTCACCTTGTAAACCTAAGTCGCGAATAGTTTCGCCAATTTGTTTTGCTTGCAAATAGCGAATAATTCTTTTGCCATAAATTAAGGTAATTACTAAAGACAAAATTACAGCCATAGCCACACGGAATGTGATAAAGTAAAATACTCCACCTCCGGGCAAATTAAATTCGGTTTTTAACCATGTAAATAATTGATACAGCATTTTAGTAATTTATTTTTCTAGTAATTCAAAAGTTTGGATTAGGATTTGTTTATCGTCGAATGGATGTTTTACGCCATTTATTTCTTGGTATTTTTCGTGGCCTTTGCCTGCAATTAAAATAATGTCGTTGGCATTAGCTAATTGGCAAATTGTTTTAATAGCTTCTTTCCTATCTGCAATAGTCATTACTTTTTTTAATTGATGCACAGGTACACCTGCTTCCATTTGTTGCAAAATAATCACAGGGTCTTCTGTACGTGGATTGTCGCTGGTAAGAATTACTTTATCACTATACTCACATGCTACTTGCGCCATGATAGGTCTTTTAGTACTATCTCTATCTCCACCGCAACCTACAAGTGTTAATACTTTCTCATTTCCTTCGCGCAGTTTTTGTATAGTGGCTAATACATTTAATAATGCATCTGGAGTATGTGCATAATCAACAATGCCTAATACATTGGTGGTGTTACTTTTTACACAATCAAAGCGGCCCTCTGCACCTTGCAATGTGCTAAGTATTGCCAACACTTCTTCTTTATCGGCATGCAAAGAAACCGCAGCACTATATACAAGTAGTAAATTATAAGCATTAAACTCGCCAATCATTTTGCAATGCACTTCTGTACCATTAATGTTTAGTAATAACCCCTGCAAACTATTTTCTAAAATTTTTCCTTTGAAATTGGCTAAATTTTTAATGCCATAAGTATGTGTTGTTGCTTTTGTATTTTGCAACATTACCATGCCTCTTTTATCATCCATATTGCTGATAGCAAACGCAGTACTTGGCAATGCATCAAAGAACATTTTTTTTGCATAAATGTAATCTTCGAATGTTTGATGATAATCTAAATGATCATGTGTGATATTGGTAAATAATGCACCTGCAAATGTAGCACCCGCAATGCGATGCTGATGTGCTGCATGGCTGCTTACTTCCATAAATACATAACTACATCCAGCTGCTTGCATATCTGCAAATAATTTTTGCAGTTGTATAGCATCTGGTGTAGTGTGTGTGCTAGGTATTATTTGGTTGCCAATTTGGTTTTGCACAGTACTAATTAAACCACATACATAACCTAGTTTAGTAAATAATTGAAACAACAAAGTAGCCACAGAAGTTTTGCCATTTGTACCAGTTACACCTACTAGTTTAAATTGAGAAGAAGGATTGTTGTAAAAATTACTAGCCATTTGCCCAGCGCAAATGCTAGAATTTGCTACTTGAATATAAGTAACATTTTCTGCTAAATTGCTTGGCATTTTTTCGCAAACAATTGCAGTAGTGCCTTGCTTTATTACACTGTCTATATATTGGTGGCCATCATTAGCAGTGCCTTTAATAGCTACAAAACAGCTGCGTGCATCACATACACGACTATCAATGCTTATTTTATTAATTAGCATATCAGTATTTCCTACAACGTTTATTGTAGCAATATTGGATAATATTTTGTTTAAATTATTCAAGTGTAATGTTGATGATTTGTCCTTTAAGAATAGTGCTGCCTGCTGCAATGCTTTGCGAAATAATTTTTCCTTTACCAGAAGGCATTACTCGCAACTCTTGATTTTCTAGCAATTGCAAAGCGTCTCTCAAGCCCATGCCTATTACATTTGGCACGATATTTTTTTGAATAGCAAGTGGAGATAAAACAATATTGCCATTGCTATCAGTAGTTTGGCTCATATAAGCATTGCTGCTATTGATTGTAGGGAAACATTGCAAATAGGCTTGTAACAATTGCATGCTATTCGTGCTCATGCCTTTGTAGTTTTTATTAATAGGCTCTACCTTTTCTGATTTTTGTAATGCGGTGTGTTGTGCAGTGCTATTGGCATATAATCTATCTGCTACTTCTTTAAATACAGGTAATGCAATCTGCCCACCATAATAATTATTTGCACCTTTCTTTGTTCTAATAACCACGCATATTGTATATAAAGGATTTTCTTTTGGAAAAAATCCAACAAAGCTACCATGATACACTCTGTCTTTATAGGTAATGCCTTTGTCTGCTACTTGTGCAGTACCAGTTTTTCCGCAGATAGTGTACACATCATTTTTTAGTGCTTTACCTGTGCCACTTTCTACCACCGCAAATGCTGCTTGCTTTAATTGTTCAATGGTTTCTTTTTTGCACACATCTTCTGTTACAACTGTAGGTTCGAATGTTTGCACAGTTTTTCCAAATTCTCTAACTTCTTTTACAATGTATGGCTTCATCATTACACCATTATTTGCAATAGTATTATATACCATACAAGTGCGCAATGGAGTTACCATTACTTCGTATCCAATAGCCAGCCATGCAAGTGAAGCAGGATTGCTAAACATATCTTCTGCGTTACTAAATCTTGGTTTTCTTTCGCCAGCAATGTCTATGCCTGTTGGTTTATCTATTTGCATTTTTTGTAAATGCGCTAAGTAAGCTTCAGGGTTTTTACTGTAATTGTTATAAATTAACTTTGCGCAAGCTACATTACTGCTATGGCTAAATGCTTCTTCTACGCTAATAGTACCAAGTCCTAAATGTGAATCACTCATTTTTTGATTTGCAAAATAAGCAACACCACCACTTGCATTTATTTTATCTGCAATAGTTACAAAGCCATCATCTATTGCACTCATCAATGCATTAATTTTAAATGTACTACCAGGTTCTATTGGAGTTAATGCATAATTATAATCTTCCCAATAGCTTCCATCAGCTTGTCTGCCAAGGTTTACCATTGCTTTTACTTTGCCAGTTTTAGTTTCCATTACTATGCAAGTGCCGTAAGCTGCTTCTTCTTTTGTCAATACATTTAGCAATGCATTTTCTGCAATATCTTGTGTATTCACATCTATATTAGTCACTATGTCTTTCCCATTTTGTGGATCTATTTTACTACCATCTAAAGGCATCCAAACACCTCCAGCAATTTTTTGTTCTATGCGGTGCCCTTCTTGGCCACTAAGTACATTATTAAAGCTTCCTTCTAATCCTACGCTTTGCGAGTTTTGGCGATACATACCGATCATTCTATTGCCAAGCATGCCAAATGGATTGGTACGTTTGATAATATCATCTGCCATAAATCCACCTTTATTTGGACCATATTTAAAAATTGGGAAACTTCGCATTGCCATATATTGGTCGTAACGAATATCGTTTTTTAATAAAAAGTATCTGGATGGGGTTTTCTTGTTTTCTTGTGCAGATAAAATAGTATAATATTCATTTGCAGTTTTATCTTTAAACAACTTATTTAATTCTTTTGCTAACGCCATACCATGGTTTTTAAATGTATCGGCATGAATAGAAGCAAAATCTACATATATATCAAACACTGGTACACTACTACTTAATAATGCACCATCTTCGCTATAAATATTCCCCCTTTCTGGTTGTAATGTGCCTATGCGAGTATGTTCTTTGCTACTTCTTTCGCGTAGCATAGGTCCACTAACAATTTGCAATGCAGTGGCGCGCCATATAATAGCAATTCCAAAAATGCACATACCCAAAAAGGCTATGTACACTCTCAATCGTATATCGCGTTTTATGTTTGCCATTATAATGTTTTACTTTGTTGTGTTGCTTATATTATTAATTATTATTTTTTTTGGAACTTCTACATTCAGCATCAGTCCTTGTTGTTGTGCACTTTTTGCCAATTCGCTTTCTTTTGTAAGAAACATAAAATGGCTTTTTACATCTTTGTATTCCCATCCCAATTCTTTTAATTGCTTACTAGTTTTAGTTAGGTTCCGCAATTGGTTTTCATTTCGATGCACTAATGTGATGTATAATAAAACAAGAACTACGATGTAGCCAATAAATTTGATATTATTGACAATCCCTCTTTGCCCAATATAATTGATAAGCTGCGGAACCGATTTTATTTCTGGTAACTCTGCTTTAATATTTTGTATCCATTGCATCATTTGCCAATGTGTTTTATTATTTTATTTTTTGGCCTACACGCAGTTTTGCACTGCGACTACGCGTGTTACGTTTAAGCTCCTCTTGCGAGGCAGTTATCGGCTTACTAGAAATTAATTTTAGTTTCTTATCTATAACATTTTGAACAAACGGGTTGTGCTCGTAACTTTTATCTACCTCGCCACGCATACATTGCTTTACTATTCTGTCTTCTATGCTATGAAAGCTGATGACACAAAATCTACCTTTTGGTGCTAATGCATCTATTGCTTGTTTGCAAAAATCTTCTAGTACTTGCATCTCCTGATTTACTTCTATGCGAAGAGCCTGAAATACTTGGGCTAGATACTTATTAGGGTTTGCTTTTACACAAACGCTTATCATTGTTTTAAAATCGTTGATTGACTTTACTGGTGTTACTTTGCGTTGTTGTACAATAGTATTGGCTAATGTTCGAGCATTAGTTACTTCTCCGTATTGTTCAAAGAGCTTGTGCAATTGTTTTTCGCTAAATGTATTAACGATATCACTTGCTTTTATTTTTGTTCTTGCATCCATGCGCATATCCAGATCGGCATCAAAGCGAATAGAAAATCCTCTGTCTGCTTGGTCAAACTGAAAGCTACTTACACCAAGGTCGGCAAGTATGCCATCTACCTTTGGTATGTTGTATAAGCGCAAAAAGCGATGGAGGTATCGAAAATTTTCGTTGATAAACAAAATGCGTTTATCATCAGGTACATTGCGCATTGCATCTTTGTCTTGGTCAAAAGCTATTAACCTTCCTTTGCTGCTTAATTTATCCAAAATGGCTCTGCTGTGTCCACCGCCACCAAAAGTAGCGTCAACATAAATACCATCTGGATGGATGTGTAAGTGTTCGATACACTCATGTAAAAGAACTGATTCGTGGTAAAAATTTTCTGTTGCCATTTCACTTAAATTATGCTGTGAATGGATTCAAATAATTTCCCCCAGTTATTTCATCGGTAATGTTGCCTAAATCCTCTTCCTGCTCTTCATAAGCATGATAAGTATCTACATCCCATATCTCTATACAGTTACCTAATGAAATTAATTTTATATTTTTTGTCAAACCCACTTTCTCGCACAGTTTTTTAGAAATGTTTAATCTGCCAGCAGAGTCTAAAAAAATAATATCTGCATAAGCATTAAAAGAGCGACGCATTCTATCTACATTTTTATTGATAGGCGAGTATTTTGCAAATACTGCACTTAATGCCATCCATTCGCTTTTTGGATATAATTTCAAACATTTCTCAAATCCCATTCCTAATACGAATTCTTCTTTTTGTCCTTCAGGCAACTGATCCTTATATACCTTAGGTAGCAAAAAGCGACCTTTGGCATCGAGGCTTACCTCATAAGAACCGATTAAGTGAATTGAATTTGACATTTATTAAACACAAAATAACATTTTTTTACACTTATCGACACTATAAAACCTCGTTTTTATTTGTTCACATTTAAAATATGCCTGAAATACAATATAGCAAAGGATTTCAGCTATTTTTTGTGGATAGTGGTAAAAAAGCTGTTGATAACCTGTACATAACGATGGAAAAGCCCTGTTATCAACAGAAATATATAGTAAAGGTATGGTAAAAACTGTGAATTGATGTGTTTCTAGCGTGTGGTATAGGTGGATAAGTGAATTTTGCCAAATAGAATACAGCATGTAGATGCAAGCTATTTTTTAGTAGAAATTTGTTTTTATACCATAATTTGATAATAAAAAACTTGTTTTTACAGAAAAGTGGTAAAAAGTGTAAATAAAATTGAAAAAGATATTTTTATTGGGAATCACAAATGGCGATATCCAAATTTGGAATAATTATATTTGCTGAAATTAATTATTGAATGGCTAAAATTAATGATAGATTAGTTTTTAAATTAAATTAATAAAGCAAATAGCAACATTGTCAAAATATACTTCTACATTCTTAAACACACCTATCGAATACTTAAAAGGTGTTGGACCGCAAAAAGGCGACTTGCTGCGTAAGGAGTTAGGTATATTTTGCTATGGCGATTTATTGTTGCATTTTCCGTTTAGATATGTAGATAAAACACAGTTTACTAAAATAAAAGATTTTCCAACTAATGGAGAAGCTGTGCAATGTGTAGTGCGTATTATGCAAATAGATATTGTAGGAGAAGGTTTTAAAAAACGATTGGTGGCTAGTGCCAAAGATGATACTGGAGAAATAGAATTAATTTGGTTTCAAGGCATTACTTGGGTAAGTAAAAATTTGCAAATTGGAGATGTAGTTGTAGTTTATGGTAAGCCACAATTATTTATGAATACCATTAGTATTACGCATCCAGAAGTAGACAAATGGAATCTGCAAGCGCCTAGCCAGCAAGCCTTTGAGCCTGTATACTCTTGTACTGAAAAACTAAAAGCAAGGTTTATTACCAGTAAATCTTTAATGCAATTTGTGCGCGCTATTTTACCACAACTGCAAGAGTTGGATGTGCCAGATATGATTCCAAATGCTGTGCTAATACATCAACAATTAATGCCAAGATATTTTGCAATTAAAGAAGTGCATTGGCCACAAAATTTAAAACAGCAGCAGCAATCTACTTATCGATTAAAGTTTGAAGAGCTATTTATTCAGCAGATGAATATTTGCAAAACCAAAAGAAATAGAAGTAAAACTTTGGGACTTGTATTTGGGCAAGTGGGAAATTTATTTACAGAATTTTATAATCATTATTTACCTTTTGCATTAACAGATGATCAAAAAAAAGTAATCAAAGAAATAAGGAGAGATACCACAACAGGATTGCAAATGAATAGACTGTTGCAAGGCGATGTAGGCAGCGGAAAAACAATTGTAGCTTTATTATCTTTATTAATTGCAATTGGCAATGGCTACCAAGCATGTTTAATTGCACCTACTGAAACCCTTGCGCAGCAACACTTTTTAGGTATGAAGGAATTGCTGAAAGATTTACCAATAGAAATAAAAATATTAACAGGCAGCATTAAAGGCAAAGAAAGAAAAACAATTTTAGCCGATTTAGAAAGTGGTACATTGCAATTAATAATTGGCACACATGCTTTGATGGAAGATAAAGTGGTATTTAAAAATTTGGGCATGGCTGTGATAGACGAGCAGCATAAATTTGGCGTAGCACAGCGCGCTAGTATTTGGCGCAAAAACACAACGCCACCTCATATTTTGGTAATGACTGCTACACCTATTCCTAGAACATTGGCTATGACTACCTATGGCGATTTGGATGTAAGTACGATAGAACATTTACCTGCAGGCAGAAAACCAATCACTACTGTACATCGCACAGATGCACATAGATTAAAGGTTTTTGAATTTGTAAAAGAGCAAGTGCATAAGGGTAGGCAAGTATATATCGTGTATCCATTGATAGAAGAAAGTGAAAAACTAGATTACGAAAACTTAATGCAAGGTTATGAGCAAGTAAAAAGTTTTTTTCCAGAATATCAATACAAATTAAGTATGGTGCATGGCCGCCAAACTGCGCAAGAAAGAGAAATAAATATGAAACGCTTCATAGAAGGCGATACACAAATAATGGTGGCCACTACTGTAATAGAAGTAGGCGTAAATGTGCCAAACGCTAGTGTAATGGTAATAGAAAGTGCAGAAAGATTTGGGCTTACACAATTGCATCAATTGCGCGGTAGAGTAGGGCGCGGTAGCGAGCATAGCTATTGCATATTGCTAACTGGCAATAAAATAAGTAAGGATGGTAAAGAAAGAATTCATAACATGGTTACAGAAATTAATGGCTTTAAAATAGCAGAAAAAGATTTGCAATTACGCGGCCCTGGTGACCTTAGCGGCACACAGCAAAGCGGTATTGTAGAATTAAAAATAGCAGACCTTGTGGCCGATGTAGCTATTCTAGAAAAAGCAAGAGAAAGTGCCATTGCTATTTTGGATGACGACCCAAATTTGCAAAAAGATGAAAATTATTTTCTGAGAAGTTATTTAGAAAAAGATGTAATGCGCAGTGTGTGGCAAAAAATTTCTTAATTTACTTACCCACTTACTTCCTGAAAAGTTTTTCTGAAATGAATAGGGTGTGCAATGTTATGAAACGTTTCTCTTGTGCCTCCTGTGCCTATTAATGTAATGGTGCCATACCCTAAAAGTCTGCCTATAATGCTTTGGTCTACATTTACAGATTCTATTTTATTCAAATTCATTTCTACAGTTTTGCGGGCAAATAAACCTGTTTTTACAACTACTCGTTTGTTGGTAATGCCAAACTCATCAGTAGCGCGCAAAATTAATGGTCTAATAAAAAGTGTAAGTAAAGATGGTAATGTAAAAAAAATTACCCAATGGTATTTTGTTTCAAATTGCAATTGCTCTTCGCGAATAAGATTGTTGTTGATGTAGCTGCCCATTTATAATAAATTAGAAAGGCAAATATAATACGAAGTGGCTTAATGAAATGCTAAAGATGTTGCAGCTTTATTTGTGCTTATTATTATAATAGCCTTAATTAAAAAATTTACGGGACAAGCCAATTAAAGTAATTATAATAATATCGAGGAATCTATATAAAAATTAATTTTATAAAGAATAATACCGATGGTAGTCTTATAAAAGTGCCATCTGCAATGAATATTTTTAATTTTTTGCATAGCAGAATAAATAAGCTTCCTAAAACTATTATTAAGTTAGAAAATATGGTAAATATAGTTGTTAAATATAATTTTTGCTGAAAAGCTTAGATGTAATTATTTGCCAAATTAGTACATTGGAGATACTCGATATGTATATAAACATAACAAGTCAAAATTATTAATGCAAGTAAAATGAATAAAATACCAAGCACTATTGCAGCATTTATTAATTTTTAGTATTCAAATTGTAAATAAGTATTTTGCAAGATGTTAATAAATAATGCAAACAATTTTTATCTCATTTTATACGTAATATATTTATAAGTAATAAGCAAGATTCTTTAATCTCGAAAAATGAATTATATTTACCATAGAATTTTAGAAAAAATGCAGCTCTAAAATGCTATTAGTTTGAAAATATATTAAAATTAGTCTGATGATGGTAAAATTGAAAAGTTTATGTTTCATAGTGTTCTCTTTTTTGGTGGCACAAACTGTAATTGCACAAGTGCCAATTTCGCCTATAGAATTTATAAGAAACGAGGGACAATGGGATGCACCTTTTGCTTATAAAGGCACTACGCCACGTGGTGAATTTTTTCTGAGTAATACAGGATTTACCTACCTACTTAGCCATAAAGACAATGGAGAATTAGCACATAAAAAGCACCATGGGCAAGTTGCAGGACCAGTTACCTTAAAGTATCACGCCTATAGAATGAATTTTGTAAATCCTAATCCAGAAATGCGAATTAGCGATGCCAAACCTTTATCTCATTATTACAATTATTTCTTGGGCAATGATCAAAGCCGTTGGAAAAATAGTATACATCCTGCAATGAATGTAAATTATAAAAATTTGTATCAACAAATAGATGCCCATGTGTATAGCGAAAATGGAAACATGAAGTACGATTATATTGTGCATCCAGGTGCCAATATCAAAGATTTAGCTTTTGTATATGAAGGTGTTGATGATATTAAAATTCACAAAAAATGTTTGTCTATTCAAACCAGTGTTGGGGATAATTTAGAAATGGTACCTTATGCCTATCAATACATTAATGATGAAAAAATAGAAGTGCCATGCGAATATGTATTAGAAAAAAATAAAATGAGTTTTGTCGTAGGTAAAAATTATAACCCGGCATACGATTTAGTAATTGATCCTACAGTTGTATTTTGTACATTTACTGGTAGTACAGCAGATAACTGGGGTTATACAGCTACCTACGATAGTTTAGGAAATTTTTATGCAGGTGGTATAGTTGGATATCCTGTTGGAAGCTCATTTTCTGGCACCTATCCTGTTACCACTGGAGCATTTCAGGCTACTTTTGGTGGCGGTGGAACAGGAGGAATGGGATTGTTACAATTTAGGTATGATGCAAGTATTAGTAAATTTAATACAACTGGTACTACACTGCTTTATGCAACATATTTAGGCGGTTCTGATAATGATCAACCTCAAAGTTTAATTGTAGACTATCTTGGTCAATTGGTTATTGCAGGCAGAACCTATTCTGGAAATTATCCAACTACAACGAATGCCTATGATAATACACAAAATGGTGGAGGCGATTTATTTGTTACGAAATTAAATTGGAATGGAACAGCATTAATAGGAAGTACATTTATTGGAGGCACTTCAGATGATGGTGTAAACCTATATGCAGATGAAAACACTTTGGGAGATTTAAAGCATAATTATAGTGATGATGCTCGCAGCGAAGTAATAATAGATAGTAACAACAATGTTTTTGTTGCTGCTGCTAGTAGTAGTACTAATTTTCCTACAGTAAGTGCCAATCAATCTGCGAACGCTGGCTTACAAGATGGTGTTATATTCGAATTAAATAATAATTGTAGTGCATTATTATGGTCTACTTATATTGGAGGTTCTGGCAATGATGCTGCTTATGTATTAAGCCTCAATAAAAAAAATCATAATGAGTTATACGTGGCGGGTGGTACGATGAGTTCTAATTTTCCAACTACTGCTGGTACAATTCATACAACCTTTCAAGGCGGTTCAATTGATGGTTGGGTAAGAAGGTATAATAATGTTGGCCATACATTGGTGGCAAGTACATTTATTGGCACATCATCCTACGATCAAGTTTATGGTATTCAAACAGATGATAGTAATAATGTGTATATCATGGGTCAATCATTAGGCGCTTATCCAACTACCACTGGCGTATATAGCAATCCTGGTAGTAGCCAGTTTGCAAGTAAAATTAATAATACATTGACTGCCAATTTGGTAAGTACTGTGTTTGGGAAAGGGAGCACATTAAATACAGATATTGCACCAAATGCTTTTTTAGTAGATAAATGTGGCAATATTTATATTAGTGGATGGGGCGGTCCTATTATTGCTGGACAAAATGGAACTACCACAGGATTGCCAACTACAGCTAATGCACTGCAGTCTACTACAGATGGTAGCGATTTTTATTTTATAGTATTTGATGTGAATTACTCGGCATTATTATATGCTAGTTTCTTTGGGCAAAATGGAGGTGTTGGAGAACATGTAGATGGAGGCACAAGTCGCTTCGATCCGCTAGGCGTAATTTATCAAGCAATTTGCGCAAGATGTGGCAACTCATCTACTCCGGCTTCTATTGTATTTCCTACAACAGTTGGGGTTTATTCGCCAAACAACTTAAGTAGCAATTGTAATTTGGCAAGTGTAAAAATAGATTTTCAAATTGTTGGTACTAATGCTATAGCAAGTGCAACCCCAAATGCAATAGGCTGCACCCCGTTTGTAGTTTCGTTTGGAAATAGTAGTACCAATGCTACAGGAGGTTATTTATGGGATTTTGGAGATGGCACAGGCACTACTACACAAGCTACACCTACACATTCGTTTTCTAATCCTGGTACCTATATTGTAAAATTAGTAGCTTATAACTCTAGTGGTTGCGTAGCGCCAACAGACACAGCATTTTTAACTGTAATTGCAAAAAATGATTCTATAAAAAATAATTTTACTGTGGTAAAAATAGATAGTTGTAATCCATTTACAGTGCAAGTAATTAATGCTAGTACTATGACGCCAAATGGTTTCTCGCCATCTTCTACATATACTTGGTCATGGGGCGATGGAAATACATCTACTGGATTTAATCCAGGCATTCACCCTTACACAAGCACAGGGGTATATAATATTTCTCTTACCATTAATGATACTAATGCTTGTAATAACCCTGTTACAGTTACTAAAACAGTTAATTTTGTAAATAATGTAATTAGTACAGATTTTATAATGCCAGATACAGTTTGTCCACCATTTACACATACTTTTACAAATACAAGTGTAGGTGCTACAATATATGCTTGGAACTTCGGCGATGCTACTACAAGCACATTAACTACACCAACACATACATATTCTACGCCAGGAACATATACAGTTACCTTAATAATTGCAAACCCTAATAGCTGTAATAAGTTTGATACTGCCATGCAAGTGCTACATGTAAAACCTACTATTACTAGTAATTTTACTTCTTTAAAAATTGATACTTGTGGTCCATATACAGTCTCTATCAATAATACAAGTGTTATCAATACATTGTATCTAGGTGCTGCTGCTTGGACCAAATTTGTTTGGAATTGGGGTGATGGCAATACAGCCAATGTGCAAAATCCTTTAATGCATTCCTACTCCTTGCCAGGCACTTATACTATTACTTTAACTATTACAGATTCTACAGCTTGTAATAGTCCGCAAGTGTTTACGCAAGTTGTTTCTTTTATAGATAATCAAATCAAAGCAGATTTTATAATGCCAGATACTGGCTGTGTGCCATTTACATGGGTGTTTAATAATATCACAAAAAATCCTGGTACCTATCTTTGGAATTTTGGTACAGGTGCTACTAGTACAGTAGCTATACCTACATATACATTTTTAAATGTAGGTACTTATACAGTTACGCTATACGTTGCCAATCCGCTTACATGTAATAAAGTTGATTCTGTCAAACAAATCATTACCATTTACCCAAGTCCGGTTGCAGCATTTTATTATTTACCAAATCCGCCAGCACCTAACAAATCTGTAAGTTTCAATAATCAAAGTACAGGAGCCGTAAGCTACTTATGGGACTTTGGCGATGGCACAAGTAGCATCTTAGAAAATCCTACGCATTTGTATAATAAATCTGCAAATCTAAATGTGTGTTTAACTGCATATAATGCACAAGGTTGCCCTAATACAGTTTGCCAACCAATACACCCAGAGGTAGTAAATATTGTAGATGTTCCAACAGGTTTTTCACCAAATGGTGATGGAATTAATGATTATGTGCAAGTAAAAGGTTATGGTATTAAAGAAATGATTTTTAAAATATATAACCGTTGGGGAGAATTGGTATATAGTACTAACAATATAGATGCAAAATGGGATGGAAAATACAAAGGCGAATTGCAAGAGCAAGATGCATTTGCCTATTTATTAAACGTAACATTTACAGATAATAGTACATATTCTAAACAAGGCAGTATTACACTAATGAAATAATCGAAAAAATAATTTTATACAATGAAACATTTTTTGAACATACTATTTTTTACTTCTATTGTACAAATTAGTTTTTCGCAAGGCATACATTTTTCGCAATTTTTTAATGCACCAATATTGCTAAACCCTGCTAATACTGCGCATTTGATGGAAGATGATTACAGAGCAGGTGTGCAGTACCGCAATCAATACCAAAATATTCCGGTACCATATAATACAGTAAGTGCATTTACAGATTATAGGCTAAGCAATAAAAACAACGAAAATGCTTGGTGGGGATTAGGTGGTGCATTTTGGAATGATGAAGCCGGAGCCAGTCGTTTAAAAATGACAAAGGCGCAAGTAAATGCAGCCTTTCATGTGCTTACCGATGAAAAAAATATGATTAGTTTTGGTACAGGTGTAGGATACGTATTTAGAAGTATAGATTTAAGTGGATTAACCTTCGATAGTCAATGGGATGAATTTAGTTTCAATAATGATTTGCCTAGCAATGAAAAAATTATTTCTGGCAACATAAATTATTTGGATTTGCAAGCAGGCATGAACTTTGCGCATTTTAATAATGAAAAAATATATTATAAAATAGGTGCTTCTGTATTGCATTTAAATCAACCCAAGGAAGCCTTTTTAGGGGGCACCAATCGCTTAGGTTTGCGACCAATTTTTGATTTTGATATGAGCTACAAAACCAGTAAAAATTTCATGATTTCTCCAAGGGCTTATTACACCTATCAGAAAAAAGCATCTGAGTTATTAGTAGGGTTTATGACTAATGCCAACCTTGTATCTGGTGGTGAGGTTTATAGAAGTGATAGAAATGAATTATTAACAGGATTATATATGCGTGTAGGAGATGCACTAATCGTAATGAGTGGCTACCGCTGGAAAAATACCACATTTATGCTTAGCTACGACCATACGATTAGTGGCCTAAGTGCTGCTAACAAAGGCGTAGGCGCTATAGAGTTTAGTTTGATTTATAGCAATAGATACAGCAACGCAGGCAGAGAAACGAAGATTTTAGGTTGTCCAAGGTTTTAGTAAGAGGCTAGTAGGATTAGCAATTAAAATAAATACCAATGTTCCACAAAAATATGGATACTGTAATGAAAGCTCTTTTTATCAGAGTTTTTTAGACAGCTCTGACAAGGCTAAACCCTAGTATGATTTTTATATTGCCCTCACTAGATTTTTAATACATATTATACCCAACCTCTATCTCCAATCATACTTAATATAAATCAAACCCATTCCAACATTTACACCACTACATTTGCAAGATGCAAGAGTTTAAAAACAATCGCATTATTGCCAATTGGTTGTATGTAGGTGTGGTTATGATAATTGTGCAAGTGTTGCTAGGTGGCGTAACACGCCTAACAGGTAGTGGATTGTCTATTACCGAGTGGAAGCCCATCATGGGAGCATTGCCGCCATTGAATGAAGCCGAGTGGATAATAGCGTTTGATAAATATAAGCAAATAGGGCAGTACAAATTTATTAATGCAGATTTTACATTGTCCAATTTTAAATTTATTTTCTTTTGGGAATGGCTGCACCGCAATTGGGCTAGGGTAATTGGTTTAGTATTTTTTATTCCATTTGTTGTCTTTATCATCAAAGGAATGATTCCTAAAAAATACATTTGGCATTTTGTAATTATATTTTTCATTGGCGCTTTGCAGGGATTAGTTGGCTGGATTATGGTAGCCAGTGGCTTGAATGACGATATGCTTTTTGTAAATTATTTTAAACTAGCTACACATTTTCTGACAGCACTATTGGCGCTGTGCGTAGTGTATTGGTATGCACTGTTCTTTGCAGATAATAGTAAAGAAATACTACTAGATAAATTCGATTTAAACACGATTAATAATAATAAACCAATAATTTTTTATCTTATTAATTATAAAATTTACATCGGTACTTTACTTGCCTTATTGATAGTGCAATTAGGCTATGGTGCATTTATGGCAGGCTTAAAAGCCGCCGCCGCTGCACCAACATGGCCTAGTATCAATGGCGCTTTTGCGCCAGATGGCATGCGGGGTAAAAGCTTTTACAGCCATCCAATTAATGTGCATTTTGTGCATAGAAATTTGGCATATATAATTACCATTTTAGTTCTGCTATTTACTTTTTCTGCAGCTACAATAAAAAATAATACTACTTGGACCAAAGCCATCAAGTGGCCAATGGTATTTGTTGTATTACAAGTTATTTTAGGCATATCTACTGTACTATTAGCCAATCATCCTGCGCGCAATGCCATGGGACCATTCGAGTGGAGCGCACAGTTTCATCAGTTAATTGCTTTGTTTCTATTATTAAGCTTAGTAAAACTATTTTACTTAGTAAGCCATCCTAATAAATCTACCTAAATCTATACAAATCTTCTTTATCAATGTTCTATCAATAAGTTTGCGCAGCAAATCTCACCTTAAATAGGCTCACTTAAAAGATTTTTTTTGAATTGTAGATACTTTTAGCGTAATTTGATTTCGATTCTAAATCAAATCAATGCAAGATATTTTACAGAATATGGTTCGGATTTTTTATCTTTACCCATCTTATTTAAAATAATAGCTACACAAACCATCAATACGTCAATGAAGAAAGGACTTTTTATTTTATTAATCTTTGCTTTACCACTAATCAGTAAAGCGCAATATAGTTGGGATAGACATTGGGATATTAAAGCACACGAAAAAGGGCAATTGCATTTTCAGTTGGGTGTAGCAGTGCCAACACCTCATTGGAACAAGGATTCTAGCACCTTAGAGATGAAAACAATGCGTATAGATAATAAATCTTTCGAAAAGTATAAAGGGGAAAAACGTTACGATTTATTTGGTGCGGGTCCATTTTATGCTCGCTTCGAGTATGCCTTCAATCGTAAGTTAAGCGTAAATGCAGGTATTACCTATACCAACTACAAATGCCGTTTTTATAGAGATTCTATAGATGTAAATATTGGCAAGCCAATTGCTTGGGAATATGGCATTTTGGTAAACAATATCAGTTATATGGCTCGATTAAACTATCATTTGTATGTAGATACGCGTTGGGATGTATATATTGGTGGAGGTTTAGGCTATGATATGTATATGTATAAAAGTTACACAAAATATCCTCCTCAAAGTTTATTATTTAATGGATATTTTAAAGCACCACCGCCAGTAACCTTTGAAGGTAGTGCAGGTTTTAGATATTTCTTTTTAAACAGAACAGCATTTTATATGGATTTTGGTTATGGTAAAACATACTTAAATGCAGGCTTTATTGTAAAAATGTCGCAGCCAAAAATCAATCGCTCTTACTAGTAGTATTTATCAGCTACTTCCAAGCTAATTTTTTATTAATTTCGCATCAAATTCAATATTACAGCAATGCAAACTCAATTATTATCTATTTACGAAATCGGCAATTTCATTGGACACTGGTCATGTGTGTTATTCATGATTATCATGGCTGCAGGTTTAGTTTTCTGCATGAAAAAATATTTAAACTAATTTTTTATGATAGATGCGCAAATAGCATCCATTCGCAAAGAATATATGCGCGCCTCTTTATTAGAAGAGAAAGCTGCTACAAATGCTATTACACAGTTTAGCAATTGGTGGAATGACGCCTTACAAGTCCAAATAGAAGAGATTAATGCATTTGCATTATCTACAGTAGATCAAAATAATTTTCCGCATAGTAGAATTGTATTATTAAAAAGTTTTTCCGAAAACGGGTTTATATTTTTTACAAATTATTTAAGTACCAAAGGGCAAAATATTGCACACAATCAGCAAGTGTCTATTTTGTTTTTTTGGAAAGAATTAGAAAGGCAAGTGCGCATACAAGGCATTGCCTCCAAAATACCTAAGGCAGAATCAGAAGAATATTTTTTTAGCAGACCAATTAGTAGCCAAATAGGCGCGCATGCTAGCGCACAAAGCCAAGTATTGTCCAATCGCCAAGCCTTAGAAGGTAAAGTAGCCAAATTAGAAAAGCAATTTGAAACAGAACCTATTACTATGCCCGACTATTGGGGAGGCTACCAAGTACAACCTTTAGAAATTGAGTTTTGGCAAGGCCGCGAAAGTCGTCTGCATGATAGGTTGCGCTATACTTTACAAGATGATAAGGCTTGGAAGATAGAGAGGTTGAGTCCGTAATTTTTTATTAAATATGAAATGCGAATTGCTCCAAAAGGCATCTTCGCCTTTGGATGTGTGTTATGGGCTCCAGCCCATTGTTTACCATGTTCATAAAATGTTCTTTTACAAATATACTCACCACAAATCATTATCGATATTTATTTTTTACTATTTAAAAAAGCATGTGGCTGCGATTGTATGTCTAAATCTATTTGTCCTTTAGCTATATGCAACAAAAAAATCAAACAAATAAGTAAACGATTTATTTTTTCCTTAAATTAAAAATAGCCATTGAATATTCTCCAACGGCTATGTAATGTCTTTTTTATTTATATAGATGGTACTACATAAACTAACTATTACTAAAATTATTTAGTAGCAGTTTTTGTAAAAGCAGTTACTTTTCTAGGGCGATGTACCCCGAATGAACCTTTGAATCTTTTACCTTTTTTGGTTTTTTTATCGCCTCTTCCCATTGTAAAATGTTTTTTAAGTTTGCAAAAATAAAAAAACCGCGCCATAAAACGCGGTTTTTCTATAAAATAATTTTAAAACTATTTTGCAACTTTCGTAGAAAGCTCTTTACCAGCTTTAAATTTTGCTACTTTTTTAGCAGCAATTTTAATTTCTTTACCAGTTTGAGGATTGCGACCAATACGAGCAGCGCGTTTGCTAACACTGAAAGTACCAAAGCCAACTAATGTAACTTTGTCACCTTTTTTTAATGTAGCTGTAACGCTGTCTGTAAATGCATCTAATGCTTCTCCAGCTTGCGCCTTTGTAATGTCTGCTTTCTTAGCAATTGCTTCGATTAATTCTGCTTTGTTCATAATTTTTGTTTTTTTGATTTTATAAAGTTAATAATAATACGAAAATACAAATCATTTTTACAATTCCAAATTTTTTTTACCTTGAAATGCAAGCCTATAAAGGATTTGCACAACTTATTCACATAAAACAATGGTTTAGCAAGGGTTCTACATTATTTTTTAGCCTAAAGCCTTGATTTTGTTGATAAGGATGAGTAGGTAATATTTTAATAATGCACAATTTGAATAGTATAAAATTAGATAATTATACTATTTGCATTTATTGCAAACCTTGTTTTCTTACCTTCGTGTTTTTTATAAAATATGGCTACTAGTTGGAGATGGAATATTGCACAAAGCGCCGAGAGAAAGTGGTGGCAACGCTATTTGAAAAATAAGAATGTAAATGAATACCTTTCTTGGAAAAAAAAATATTGGCAAGATTTTTTAACCCAATGCCAGCCTTATTTTAATTTACCAAATACAGATGCTACCATACTAGATGCAGGTTGCGGGCCTGCAGGCATATTTATTCAGTTTCCGCAGCATGCCGTTACTGCATGTGACCCATTAATAGATGCATACGAAAAAGATGTACCACATTTCAAAAAAGCTAATTATCCAAATGTAGCTTTTATTACAAGTAGTATCGAAAATTTTTCGGCTAATAAAAAATACGATTATATTTTTTGTCTCAATGCAATCAACCATGTGCAGGATATTCAAAAAGGTTATGACAAATTGATTGAATATTTAAAGCCCAATGGTATATTAATTGTGAGTATAGATACCCATAATTACTCTTTCTTTAAATTTTTATTTAAATTAATACCTGGCGATATTTTGCATCCACATCAATACAATCTAGCAGAGTATAACCAATTTATATCCAATAGAGGCCTACAATTATTAGCAACCAAAAAATTAAAACACGAATTTTTCTTTGATTATTATGTGCAAATAGCACAAAAGAAAAGTAATGCATAAGCCCAAATAGCAAGTTATGAAATTTGAACCTGGAGATAAAATTGCATTAAAAAAAACAGCTGAAGAAGGCGTAGTAATTAGCATTTTAGATAAAAAAATGGTGATAATTGCTATCAATGGTATAGAGTTTCCTGTGTTTGAATCAGAAATAGAGCATCCTTATTTTAATTGGTTTACAGATAAAAAATTTATTACTAAAAAAGCAGATAAAGTATATATCGATAATATACCTAAAGAAAAATATAAAACCACCAATCTTGCTAGCTTTGGTATGCACTTGGTAATGATGCCAGTATATAAAAATATAAGCGATGATGACGTTATTGAAAAAGTAAAAGTATATATCAGCAACAATCAAGCACAGGCTTATGGCTTTCATTATTATTTTGCAAGCCTACATGGCGAAACTTTTACTATCAATAGCGAGGTAGCTGCCTATTCAGATTTTTATTTGCATGATATTAGCTACGAGCATTTGGCTACCAATCCGTATTTCGAATTTAGCTGTGCGGAAATTATTAGTAATATTCAAAGTAGTATCAATCAGTTTCAAACAGAGTTTAGTATCAAACCCAAAAAGTTATTTAGCCTTTTGCAAGAAATGCATTTTGCCAATAAGCCATTTTTTACTCATTTTTTGTTTAATACCCAACCTCATTTAGCTAATGCTGTGCAAGCAGATGTAACTCCATGGGCACCTAAGCAGCAAAAAACAGTGTTTGAACCCAAGAATAATACTGCAAATACTGAAAAAACGATTTTGCCAGTACCTAAACCAATAATTGTAAAGCCAGAATTTTCTATAGAGCAATATTTTACAAATCCATACGAAATAGACCTACATATCGAAAAAATATTTGCAGATCATATAAATTTATCCTCCGAAGAAAAAATAAATTTTCAGTTGGAAATTTTTGCGAAAGCCCTAGACATGGCTATTTTAAAGGGTCAGAACAGCTTAATTATCATTCATGGAGTGGGTAAAGGCGTATTAAAAAACAAAATTCATGAATTGCTCAACCAAACCAAACAAGTACATTCATACGTCAACCAATTTGACAACCGGTATGGTTTTGGTGCAACGGAAATATTTTTCGGGTATTAAATATAAATATTGGTAAAAAATTACTATTTTTAACAGATTAATCAAGAATAAAAAATGAAGAAGTTATTATTACTATTTACTGTATTCCTAATTGTAGGATTGTCGCAGCAAGCTAAGGCGTCTCATGCGGCTGGTGGAGAGTTAACTTACGAATGGTTAAGCGGAAGTACCTACCGTTTTACATTAAAGTTTTATAGAGATTGCACTGGAATTCCAGAGCCAACTAATTTCAATATGTGTTATTACAATACTTGTAATCAAACTTATTACAACCAAACATTAGTAAAAACTACTACATTGCCTAATGGTAGTCCAAATGGAACACCTGTGCCTACAGGTTGTCCAAATCCTACATCTTGCCAAAATAGCACTAGCACTATTCCGGGGTTCGAAGAGTGGTGGTATCAAGGAGATGTAACATTGGCTAGCCAATGTACAGAATGGGCTTTTTGGATTTCTGAATCTGCAAGAAACCCGCAATACAATATTGGTGGCGGTCAGTTGTATATTTTTACTACGCTTAATAATTTATTAGCACAAGGTAATAGTTCTCCTAATTTTTCTTTCAAACCAGTACCATACATATGTGTAAATCAGGTTTGGACATATAATAATGGCGCTTATGATGTAAATGGCGACTCTTTGAGTTATGCTTCTGTAGTTCCATATACTGGCGCTTCTTCTGCAGGTACAGGTACAGGTAATTGTACAAATAATTATCCTCCGGGTAATGTGTCTGCAAATGTTGGGTTCCCAGCTTATAACGCTGCAACAAGTCCTTTCCCTAGTATGTTTTTTGGTATTAATTCTTCTACAGGTATTATTCAATCTTTACCAAATCAGGTAAGCCAAAATGTAATTACAGTAGAAGTATCTGAATGGAGAAATGGCGTAAAAATTGGTACTATCTTGCGAGATATTCAGATAGCAATTGTAAACTGTATTGTGCCAGTGCCTACAGCATCTATACCTTCTGGTAGTTTAGGAGGCTTAAACTATAATCCAACTACTACTTATTACGATGCTTGTATTGGAGATACTGCAAATTTTTGTGTTTACATTACTGGTCCTATAGATACTGCATTAATTTTATCTAGCAATAATGCAGCATTAACCTTGCCTGGTAGCAGTACTACGATTACCGGTACTGGTACAGATAGTGTAATTATTTGCACTAGCTGGCCTATTACTGTAAATGATATAGGCTACCATGTTGTTACTTATCAATATCAAGATTCTAACTGTTTGTACAATCCTATATCTGTAATTAATAGTATGTCTGCCACTATTTATGTTATACCATTTACCGCAGGTTTTGGAGATACA
>Ga0114967_10001029_pt1 | contig 23192 bp, 14 predicted proteins | sample M_130628_MF_Meta_FD_92639 | JGI IMG/M metagenome (GOLD analysis project Ga0114967, IMG submission 92639) | Freshwater microbial communities from Lake Montjoie, Canada to study carbon cycling - M_130628_MF_MetaG | ecosystem: Environmental > Aquatic > Freshwater > Lake | place: Lake Montjoie...
GGATTTGGGAGGAAGCCACCTTCGGAGCGAGGAAGTATCAGCGCAGCACCGGGGATGACCTCCATCGCCGCAGTCTTTATACTTTCTGGCGGCGCATCGCCGGGCCCACCATGTTTTTCGACACCGGTTCCCGCCTCGTCTGTTCGGTGAAGCCGCTGCGCACCAACACGCCGCTGCATGCGCTGACTACCATGAACGACGTCACCTTCGTGGAAGCGGCGGGAGCCCTCGCCCTGGCGACCGCTGACAAGAAGGACGCGGAAGCCCGGGTGAATGCCCTATTCTGGCGCGTCCTTGGACACAGCGCCAGTGCGGAGCAAAGGGCCGTGCTCCTCAGCGGGATGGAACGCCACCGGCAGCGCTTCGCCGCCAGTCCGGACCGCGCCGTCAAGTTCCTCGGCGAGGGCATCGTGGTCCCCACTGCATCCGAACGCACTCCGGAACTGGCCGCATGGACGATGACGGCCCTGACCATCCTGAACATGGATGAAACCCTCAACATTGAGTAACCAATGAATCCCATCGACCAGGCCAGACTGCACCTCACGCGGCGTGAATTCTTCGGACGCAGCGCGACCGGCATCGGCACTGCGGCGCTGGCGCAGCTGCTCAGCCGCGATGGCCTGCAGGCGGCCGCGCCTCCCGCCGTGAGTGGATTCCCCGGCTTCGCGCCCAAAGCCAAACGTGCTATTTATCTGTTCATGAACGGAGGTCCCACGCATGTGGACCTGTTCGATTGGAAACCCAAACTGAAGGAAATGCACGGCCAGCCCGTGCCGGATTCCGCCATCAGCGGGAAGCGCTTCAGCACCATGACCGGAGCTGCGGGAGGCAAGCTGATGCTGGCACCCGTGGAGCCATTCCAGCAGCACGGTGCCTCCGGCGCTTGGGTCAGTTCGCTGATGCCGCACACGGCAGCGATTGCGGATGAGCTATGTTTTATCAAGTCCATGCACACGGATGCCGTGAATCACGCCCCGGCGATCTCCTTCCTGCTGAGCGGTAGCCAGTTGCCCGGACGGCCCTCCCTCGGCGCATGGCTCAGCTACGGGCTGGGATCGGAGGCGGAAAACCTGCCGGCTTTCGTGGTGATGACATCGGTGAGCAAAGGCACGAGCTGCGGCCAGATCTTTTACGATTTCTACTGGGGCTCCGGCTTTCTGCCGTCGCGCCACCAGGGCGTGAAATTCCGCGGCAGCCGCGAGCCCGTGCTGTATCTCTCCGACCCCGCCGGCGTGGAGCGCGACATGAAGCGGGACATGCTCGACGACCTCGCCAAGCTCAATACACAAAAACTGCATGACTTCGGCGATCCGGAAATCGCCGCACGCCTCGCCCAGTATGAGATGTCCTTCCGCATGCAGACCAGCGTGCCGGAACTGGCGGACTTCAGCAACGAGCCGGCCTCCGTGCTGGAAATCTACGGCCCCGGGGTGAGGGAACCCGGGACCTTTGCTTACAACTGCCTCATGGCGCGCCGTCTCATCGAGCGGGGCTCCCGCTGCGTTCAGCTCATGCATGCCGGATGGGACCAGCACAATTCCCTCACCACCGAACTCTACACACAGTGCAAGGACACGGACCGCGCCAGCGCTGCGCTCGTCATGGACCTCAAACAACGCGGCCTGCTCGACGACACCCTCGTCATCTGGGGCGGTGAATTCGGCCGCACCCCCTTCATTCAGGGGAACATCAACGACCGTCCCAAGTGGGGCCGGGATCACCATCCGTATGCGTTCACCGTCTGGATGGCCGGCGGCGGCGTGAAGCCCGGCCTGACCTATGGCGCATCCGACGATCTCGGCATCAATGCCGTGGCGGACAAAGTCCACGTCCACGATTTCCAGGCCACCCTGATGCATCTCATGGGCATCGACCACAAACGGCTCACCTACCGGTTCCAGGGCCGCGACTTCCGCCTCACTGATGTCTTCGGCGAAGTGGTTAAGGGCGTGCTGGCCTGACAACCCACAGAAATAGATTTATGAAAACAAAACTTCACCCATTGCGGTTGGTCCTCACCGCCATCGCCGCCGCTGCAGCCTTCTTTCCCGGTGCCGGTGTCCACGCGCAGCAGCCGGCCGATCCTTTCCCCGCGACCTACGCCGATCCAGCGGTGCCGCTCCTGCAACTGCCAACGAACTTCCGCGCCAGGCGCACTTCGGCAAATCTGGCTTTGGAACCGGGCAAGCCGGTGGAGATCTTCAACGCCACGGGAGCAGGGTGCATCCGTCACTTGTGGTTCGTGTTTGGGGAAAAGAACATTGATGACCTGTCGATTGAAATCACCGTGGATGGCGCGGCCGAAGCGCAGGTCAAAATGCCGTTCCGCTCGTTTTTTGGGGCGCTGCTGGGCTTCGGGGATTATCCCATCGAAAGCGCCGGCCTCGCGAACTTTCCGAATCTCACCGTCACCAATGATCCCCTGATTCCAAAACAGGCTTCGCCCGGATGGAACCTTTACCTGCCGATTCCTTTCTCGAAAGGCTGCCGCATTTTGCTGAGCGCGGGCTCGGCAAAAAACGGGGGCGGCATGATCGACTGGCAGGAGTATCGCGGCGAAGCAGCGCTGACGCCGTTCCGTTTTCATGCGCAGCGGAATCTTGCGCAGCCCGCGATCGCCACCGAACCCTTCCCGATCGCGGAGACCGAAGGCACTGGATTCCTTGCCGGCTACATCATGGGCTGGCGTCAGCAGGATCACTCCGACATGGTCTTTCACAATGGCGGAACGCGGTTGCTGATCGATGGCCAGACCGATCCCCATGTCATCTGCGGTCACAATGTGGAGGATGACTTCGGATTCTCCTGGGGCTTCAATCAGTATCAGACCCGCTGGGTGGGCTGTCCCTACCGCGATAACCGGGGACGCACGGATCAGGATGGCGTTTTCTATCGTTTCTTCGGCCCGGATCCGGTCCCGTTCCGGTCCTCGCTGATATTCACCTCGGCCGCGCGGCCCGATGACTACGAGGCGGTTTCCTACTTCTACAAAGTTCCTGGCTCCCAAGCCCCGCCAATCCTGACCCCGCCAAGCTGGCAGGTGGCCGGCCCATTCCCTGACGGCAACGATCTTGAAGCCTTCAGGAAACCCGCAGACGATCTGGTGAAGCAGCTTTCCCACGGGGATTGGACGGAAAAGGTTACCCTGGCTGGACAGGAAATGACCACGCACCGGCTCCCCTCCAGGTTTGGCTGGGTCCGGCTGGAAGGCGTTTACCAAACCCGCACGGCTTACCCTCGACTTGATTCCTCCGTTTATGTGAGTGGCAAGTTGAATAGCCCATCGAAGCGCCCTGCCACGCTGCGTCTCGGCCTGGACAACTGGGCGGTCGTTTACCTGAACGGGCAGCAGGTGGCGGTGCTTGATCATGCCGATGAATTCCAAACCGTGAAGATTCCCATCACGCTCAACGGGGGCGACAACCAGATTCTGATCAAAACGAACAACCGGATGAACCGCGACCGGCACCTGTGGGCGATCCACTGCGCGGTGGAGTAGACGGCTTCGCCGCTAGGCGGCTGTCCATCCAGCTATGGTCCGGCCGACCATGCCAGTTCCAGAATCTGCGCCCGGTGGTCGGAGCCCACTTCCGGGCCGATGCTGCGCGACAGGAGCGCGAGTGGTGGCGTGGTGAGGGCCTGATCAATGGGAATGCCAAGGAGCGTGGCGGTTTTCCAGGAAGGTTTCCAGGAGTCCGGAGCCGCCTGCAGTGCCGTGCCCTGCAGCAGCGCCCGGTAGCCGGAGGACCATGGGGTGGCATTCAAATCACCCGCGATCAACACGGGGCGGTTGGAGCGGGCGATGCGTTGCGCGAGAGCCTGCAACTGGAGGTTCCGGGCCTGATGATAGTCCGCTCCCATGGGCGGCACCGGATGCACGCCGAGGAAGGTCCAGGCTTTGCCAGCCACAGTGAGCTGGACTTCGATGGACCCACTGATGTGACCAGGGGTAGGCTCCTGGACGAGGGTTTCCCCGGAAAGGAGCGTCATCTGTTCCACGGGCAGGCGGCTGTAGCAGGCGATGCCAAAATTGTCATCGCGGGGCTGGATCCGGTGGTGGGGATGGGTCTTCAGCAGGGGCTCCAAGGCGGCTTTCCAGGTCCGGTCGGTTTCCATGAGAAAGATCACATCAGCGTCCGATTGCTGGAGAAATGACAGCACGGCCGCGTGGTCCCGGTTGGAAGTGAGGACATTCAGGCTAACCACACGAACCTTGAATCCGGGATCCACGGCGGTCGGCTGCGCGGGTGCGGGTGTTGAGGTGAACAGCCAGACATTCAGGGCCAGGGTGAGCAGGGCGGCTCCCATTAATATCCTGCGGCGCCAGACCAGCGCGCCCAGGAGCGCCAGCCCGCTAACCACGAAGGCCTGCCAGCGGAAGTGGGTGCACAAATCAAAAACCCAATGCCACGACCCCAGCAATCCCAACCAACTCCCCGCCAATCCGGGGACCAGCGAGGCCGCGCCAAGGCCACGCCAACTCATTTTCAGGGAGGTAAAGGAAAAGGCAGAATCCGGAGGCGGCAGGGACATTTTGTGATTTGACGGGGAACAATGAGCCCCAGCGCATCGGGGCGGGACGGACAACACATTTAAAACTGCCGGAATCCTGTTCCCCAGCAAGGGAAGGATGGTTACGGCTGGATCTCAAGGCGGACGGGCATCAACCTGCCAATATCCGTCCCTTGGATGACGCCCCCCGCAGTTTTGCCGGAATACGGCGTTTTCAGCGGCCCGGTCGTGTGCGATAGCCTGCTCCACTTTATGAAACTCACCCTAAACACGATTCTCTTCACCGGCGGCGGATCCGGTATTGGGCGCGGTCTGGCAGAAGCCTTTCACGCCCTCGGTAACCAGGTCATCATTTCCGGCCGGAATACGGGCCGCCTGCAGGAAGTGGCCAGCGCCAATCCTGGAATGCAGTATCTCACGGTGGACATGACCGATCCTGACAGCATCGCCAGTTTTGCCGCGCGCCTTGAAGAGGAATATCCTACGTTGAATGTCCTTTTCAACAATGCCGGCGTCATGATTCCGGAAAATGTTCTGACCGCCAAAGACACCGGGGACGCCACGGCCATGGTGACGACGAACCTGCTGGGTCCCATCCGCCTCACCACCGCGCTGCTGCCTTTGCTGCGTCAGCAGCCTGGTTCGGCGGTGATCAACGTCACCTCCGGTCTGGCCTTCGTTCCTTTGGCGATGACGCCCACCTACTCCGCCACCAAGGCCGCTCTGCATTCCTATACGGAATCCCTGCGGCATCAATTGAAGGACACGACGGTGGAAGTCATCGAACTCGCGCCGCCCTACGTGGCCACCGAATTAATGGGCGAACACCAGGCCACCGATCCCCGGGCGATGCCCCTGGGCGATTTCATCGCGGAAGTCATGGGCCTTTTCGAAACCCAGCCTACCCCTTCCGGGATTTACGTGGAGCGGGTCCAATTCCTCCGCACCGCCAGCCATCAGGGCCCGGAACATTACGCCGAAGTCTTCAAAACACTTAACGGGCATTTCGGGTGAATCATTAACCGGCTGATCCTCTATGAATTGTCCCTATTGCCTCAAAATCGTCCCGCCCGGCAACCAGCGCCGCTGCCGGCATTGCAGTTGCGGGATCGCCATGCTCCGCACCATCAGCCATGCCGCAGACGATTCCGTCCTGCTTGCCCTGGAAGCCCTCCGTGAAGGCCGCGACCGGGATGCCCATGAATTCGCCTACGAAGCGTGGGGGCTGCGCCATAGCCCGCAAGCGGCCGCCATCGGCCTCATCGCCGCCACGGGCCTGGCTGATCCTGTGGAAATCCCCCGCTGGATCCGCCGCCGCCGAAGTTTCAGGAAGTAAAAAACCCGGCAAAAAAGCGGCACCGGAACACCCAAACAGGTGCTGCGGTGCCGCCCGGGGAGAGGCCTCCAGGATTACTCGCTGATGCGGAAATACAAATGCCCCGGGATGGGGGCGACTGGGAAGAGATCGTCCAGGTCCACCGTGGTCGTGGTCGTCCCTGCACCGCCAGCGCTGATGCCGGTTTTAGCATTCACCCAGCCGGAAAGCGTGGAGGAATACTGGAGCTTGTAGGTGCTGCCTGGAGTGGATTTCCACTGGAAGGAGAGAACCCGGGTGGGTGCGTCCAAGGTGAACGAAGTCATCTCGATCCGGGCAACGGGATTCGCAGTTACGCTGATGTTGTCCACGGCCCACCACCAGTTATTCCCCGCATCAAGGATCGTGAAGCGGAACTGCAATTGCGTTGCACCGGCCGGATTGTTCAGGGCAAGGCGCACATTTTCATTCACGGCGTCCTCGTGGCGGTCCGCTCCGTCAGCGGTCCAAAGCAGCACTTCCTGCCAGGCTCCGGCGTTGAAGGACACTTCCACTTTGGCTTTTTGCGGAGCCTCCCGCTGCCAACTGGAGTCAAACGTGAGCACCAGGGTGCCGGGCAGGGCGGAAGCGATATTGACCTGAGGACTGGTCAGGATGGATTTGTAGCTGCCGGCATTGTGGGTCAGGTCATCCCACTCGTCCGGGTCGGCCACGGCGATGATGCTGGGCAGGCCGGAATCGGGTGGGGCTATGCCCGCCGTAAAGCCGGAACGTCCCTGGTTGCCTGCGGTGGCGGTCCACCAGGTGGGCTCGGCGAAAGTCCAGCCGAACCATTCCCGCACGCCGTCGCTCGCGGCCTCATTGCCCGGAGTGGGTTGGGGCATGGCGCTGTTATCGATGCTCCAGCCGGCGGGAGCCGTGGCGCTCCAGACCATGTCCTTGGCTCCGCCGGAGCCCGTGGTGATGCCCTCTTCCACATTGGGGCCCAGCACCACGCTGTCCCACCCTTCGGTGTAGAGGACACTGGAGCCAGGAATGGCGTTCACCGTGAGCTTCGCTTCGGGGCTATCCACGGTGCCATAGCTGTTGGTGGCGCTCACGCTGTAGTAGCCGCCACCGGATCGCGCCACCGGGCTGATGCTGAGCACGTCACTGACCGCTCCGGGGAGCGCGCTGCGGGTGCCGCCTGGGGTGCGGAAAAACCACTGGTAGGTGACACCGGTGCCTGGAGCACTGGCACTGAACTCCGCCAAACCGCCCTCATCCGTGATAACCGCTTGGGGCACCGCTTCGAAAATCAGGGGCAGCACCGTTAGCGTCACCTCATTGCTCCAGATCGTCGCAGTGGCCGAGGAAACGCGCACACTGTAAATGCCCGAATCGGCTGGTGCTGCGGTGGGGAAGGTAAGTGTTTCGGTAGTAGCGGCGGGGACCAGGGTCTTCCCGGCTCCGGTGCCCCTGAACCATTGGTAGGACAGGGTGCCGATGCCACTCACCGAGGTGGACAGGCTCACGCTGGATCCGGCGGCCACCGTCTGGCCTTCCGGCTGCGTGACGATGGCAAATTCCACCACGTCCAGCCGCACCGTGCCGCTCCGGGTGGTTCCGGCATCGTTGGTGGCTTCGCAGTAGTAGATCCCATCATCAGTCAGTTGCAAAGCCGGGAGGGTCAGGGTGGAGGTCGTCTGTCCGGCCAGCGGAGTCCGCGTCGCACCGGTCTGGCGGAACCACTGCAATGCCGCCGGTTCCGTATCAGGATTCACCGCGACATTCAGTTCAAAGGGTGCTCCGGCCTCGGAGGCAAAGAAGCTGCGCACCGTGGTCGGGGCCGCCGGCTGCTGATCGAAAAGCGGGGGCTGTGTTCCGGTGTAAACGATCACATTGTCCACCGCCCACCACCAGTTATTCCCGGCATCAATGGTGCCGAATTTCAGCCGCAGAGTGGAAGCACCGGGCGGTGCACTCAGGGGCAAATAAACGGTCTCATTCTCGGCGTCCGGGTGGAAAAAGGCGCTGCCACCGTTTCCTTCCCAGCGGAGGACTTCCGTAAAGGCGGCGCCATCCCAGGAGGCCAGGATGAGCGCCTTTTGGGGAGCCTCGGGACGCCAGCTGGAGTCAAAACGGAGCGTGATATCCGGCCCGGCACCGGCTACATTGATCGCCGGACTGACCAGGAAGGAATTGTAAGCGCCCTGACGGGGCAGGTCATCCCACTCATCCGGATCCGTCACCGCGATGGCACCGCCCCCTTTGACAAAGCGCGTCCGGTTCTGATTTCCCGCCGTGTTGGCCCACCAGCCCGGGTCCGTGAAGCTCCACCCGGCCCATTCCACCACTCCGTCGGTGGCGGGATTGCCCAGGCCCTGCATCCCTGAATCATCAATCGTCCAGCCGGTGGGTTGTGTCTTTGTCCAGACAAAGGGACGCGGCCCCCGCTCCCCGGATCCGGTGGTAATGCCCTCCTCGAGGTTCGGACCGAGGGTCACGCCGTCGAAATTTTCCGCATAGCGCACAGCGGCTCCGGCGTGGTGACAGGCAGGCAGGGCGATGCCGGCGGCAACGCTCATAACCTTGATTGAAAACATGGTGTTGGTTGGTCTCATAGCTGGTTATTGGGTTGAAAACAAAGGCAGGCAGCCTTTTGGGACGCGTCGATCCCGGCCTCCCTTGCCACACCCGGGGTGCTGCCGCCAATTCCCAAATGTGACAAGATCGGGAGATCGGCTGACAATTGGAAAATGGCCCGGGCCAAGCCTGGGCTGAGAGGCGCATGGGAACTCCCACCGGCGTTCCTTTCACCCGGGAAGGCCCCGGAACGATGTCTTTCCGATGAATAACTTGAACCGGAGCGGCGGCATTGGAAGTGACGGATGGCTTTCTGGATCCGCTAGTCATGGATTTTTACCCACGCCCGGGCATCCCCCAGCAAACCTGGAAACGGGACCACCACGGCCTCGCGGATGGCATCCCGCTGGAAGAGATCCCCGCAGAAGTATTTGAAATGCTGGACCGGCTGGCCAAGGTGGCTGCCAACGCGGCTCCTCAAAAATGAGGTGACGTCCACCCGCCTTGTCATTCCAACATGAAGAAAAAAGCGTCTGAGAAATCGAAGGCTCAACTTGAGGCGGAGCACCGGATTTTAGTGGCCACCGTTCAAGGGGAATCCGATCCCCGGCAGATATCCGGGTTTTTCTTCCGGGAGGCCAAACACATTCTCTGGGAAACTGCGGTCAAGGCAGACCCGGAGCGGCAACTCCCCTCGGCCTGGCCGCGTAATTGGTATGTTGAAGCTGATTTCGAGTGCCGGAAATGCAGAAAGGAATTCACTTGGAATACCACCGGGCAGCGACTGTGGTTTGAAGTTTATAAGCTTTCGACGGATGCCGTTCCGCTGTTCTGCCTGCCGTGCCGACGTGCTGCCCGGCGTCTATCCAATCTCCGGAAAGAATACGATGCAAAGATCGCCTCCGCCCGGAAGACCAAAACCAAGGAGGAAAAGCAGCGGATCATTGAAATCCTGAATGAATTGTTGGAAGCCCATCGGGACCTGCCCGCCGCCATGCTGGAAACGAAGACATGCTTCGAGCGCCAACTGGCCCGCCTGCTGCACCCTCCCCCCGGAGAGGAATGAAGGCTGGTGTCCAGCAGTTGGAGTTCCAAGGTCAGCGTCCGTCCACGGTTCAGTCCTAGCGCTTCTTCTGGGCCTGGCTGAACCAGTCGTTGCCGCCGCCGAAGGGGTTGCCCATGCCAGTGCCTATGCCGCCTCCTTGCTGGGGGCGTTGGCCGCCGCCGCCGTCGCGTCGCGGGCCGCCGTTGCCGGGGCCACCGCCGTTTCCTCCGGGGGTGCCTTGGCCGGGGGGCTTGCCGGACTTTTTCTCGAAGTCGGGTTTGGCTTTCATGCTGAGGGCGATGCGGTTCCGGGGGAGGTCGACTTCCATGACGGTGACCTGGACGGGCTGGCCGACTTTGACGACTTCGCTGGCGTCCTTGATGAAGTGGTCGGCGAGCTGGCTGACGTGGATGAGGCCGTCCTGGTGGACGCCGATGTCGCAGAAGGCTCCGAAGGCGGCGACGTTGGTGATGATGCCGGGGAGTTTCATGCCGACCTGGAGGTCGGTGGGTTTTTCGACGCCTTCAGCGAAGGCAAAGGCTTCGAATTTCTGGCGGGGGTCGCGGCCAGGTTTCGAGAGTTCGGACAGGATGTCGGTGAGGGTGGGGAGGCCGACTTCCGGGGTGACGTAGTTGGCCAGTTTGATGGAAGCGCGTTTCTTTTCGTCCTTGATGAGATCGGGGACGGTGCAGCCGGCGTCGGCGGCCATTTTTTCGACCAGGGCATAGCGCTCGGGGTGGACGGCGCTGCTGTCGAGGGGGTGGGTGGCCCCCCGGATGCGGAGGAAGCCGGCAGCTTGCTCAAAGGCTTTGTCGCCGAGACGGGGGACTTTTTTGAGGTCGGCGCGGGTGGTGAAGGGGCCGTTGGCGTGGCGGAAGGCGACAATGTTTTCGGCGATGCCGCTGTTCAGGCCGGAGACGTAGGATAACAATTGCTTGGAGGCGGTGTTGAGTTCCACGCCGACGCCGTTGACGCAACTTTGCACGCAGTCGTCGAGGGTGTTTTTTAAGAGGTTTTGCTCCACGTCGTGCTGGTATTGGCCGACGCCAATGGACTTGGGGTCGATCTTTACCAACTCAGCGAGAGGATCCATGAGACGGCGGCCGATGGAGACGGCCCCGCGGACGGTGAGGTCCTGATCGGGGAATTCCTCGCGGGCGGCGTCGCTGGCGCTGTAGATGCTGGCACCGGATTCGTTGACCATGACGATGGTGATGGCGGCGGGGAGCTTGAGCTTGCGGATGAAGGCTTCGGTCTCGCGGCCGGCGGTGCCGTTGCCGATGGCGATGGCTTCGATTTTGTGTTTTTCGATCAAGGTCAGGACAGTGCGGGCGGCTTCGACCATTTGGGCCTGGCTGCCGGCGGTGGGGTAGATGACGTCGTTGTGGAGGAGCTTGCCCTGGGCGTCGAGGACCACGGTTTTGCAGCCGGTGCGGAAACCGGGGTCGATGGCAAGGGTGCGTTTCTCGCCCAGCGGGGCGGCGAGCATGAGTTCGCGGAGGTTTTCCGAGAAGATGCGGGAGGCTTCGAGGTCGGCTTTTTTCTTGGAGTTCAGCCGGAGTTCCGTCTCCATGCCGGGGAAGAGGAGGCGCTTGCAGCCGTCGGTGATGGCGAGGGCGATCTGGTCGGCGGCGGGCCCGCGTCCGGTGAGGAAGAGGCGCTTGGCGGCCTCGAAGCCACGGTCGTCCGGGATGGTGACGCGGAGCATGAGGAAGCCTTCTTTTTCGCCCCGGCGCATGGCGAGGAGGCGGTGGGAGGGGACGGCTTTGAGGGGCTCGGACCAGTCGAAATAGTCGCGGAATTTAGCTGCGGCTTCGTCGGTTTCCTTGCCCATAAGGACCTTGCTGGCGAGGGTGGATTCCTCCTCGTAGATCTTGCGGACGGCAGCGCGGACGGCGGCATCATCGCTCATGCGCTCACTGATGATATCGCGGGCTCCGGACAAGGCTTCCTCGGTGGTTTTGACGTGGAGTTCGGCGTCCGGGCCATCGGTTTTGATGTATTTGGCGGCTTCGGCGGTGGGATTGACGGAAGTGTTGGCCTGTTCGGCCGTGAGCCAGTCGGCGAGGGGTTCGAGGCCCTTCTCCTTGGCAATGGTGGCGCGGGTGCGGCGCTTCGGGCGGTAGGGGGCGAAGATGTCCTCGAGCCGGGCCATGGTTTCGGCTTTGAGGAGGGCGGTTTTGAGAGAATCGGTGAGGAGTTTCCGCTCTTCGAGGGATTTGAGAATGGCGGCGCGGCGGGCGTCGAGTTCAGCAAGCTGGACGAGGCGGTCGCGGATGGCGGTGATGGCGACTTCGTCGAGTTCACCGGTGACTTCTTTCCGGTAACGGGCGATGAAGGGGACGGTGCCGCCTTCAGCGATGAGTTCAGCAGTGGCGGCGACCTGGGCGGGACGGAGTTTCAGTTCGGCGGCGACGCGGGCGATGTATTCGGGATTCATGAGGGGGAAATTGGGAAATGGAAAGACTGGGGATTGGAAAAATGGAGCACGGGATTGGCGCGGGAGGGGGCAGTAGCAGGCATGGGAGGGCGATGCAAATGGGGAAGAAATTCTTTACCCGCTTGACGCACTAACTTCAATTTCGAATGCCGGCTACCGGGTGGTAATGGCGTAGGTGATGAAGCCGGCGATGAGGACCATGCAAAACAGGGCGGTGAGAAAAATGGCATCGGCGAAGCGCTCCACGCGGTGCATCCGGCGGAGACTGCGGGTGCGGAGCGCCCAGTAGGAGAGGATGCAGGCCAGGAGAAAAAGGACGGAATCAAAGGCCAGAAAGTCATCGGCCAGGGTATCGGCCTGTCGGCTGCTGATGACGAGCTGCAGGATGCCGATAACCGTGAGACAAACGCCCACCATGCCGGCGGATACCGTGAAGATGTGCACGCAGAGATCGTGCTCCAGGGGAGATCCCTCTGCCTGGCCAGGCGGGGCAGCCCGCCCGGGGAGGCGCTTTCCTGGTCTGGGCTTCACGACGACGGGACGGGCTTAAGGCTCTTTGGGCAGCGCGGTGGGCACCTTGCCGGGCGTGTTCACCTGGTCCGTGGCATCCGGCACGTCATCCTCCCGGAAAATCCAGCCTTTTTCGAGGACTTCGGTGATTTCGAGCTGGCGGTCGTTGGTGCTGTTGAGTGGATAGCGGACACGCAATACCACAAGCTCGCTGGGGGCGTTCAGCAAGGTTTTTTTAATCTGCAGATCAGCCGGGCCATTGATAGGAACGTAGCCGTAAAGCACATGATCACTGTGGAGATCGCTGATGCGGTAGGAGCGGTGGGTGTCCGCCGAGGGGAAGTCCAGATTGAAGTATTCCGTAGGACTGATCACGGCGCGAACCAATACGGGGGTGCGGGGCCGCTTTTGCCGGAGTTCCGGCCAGGGAAGTTCACAATAGCCGACGAAACTTTCCCAATCCACGAGAAATCCCTCCTTGGTTTTCTCAAGGCCCAGGGGAATCGTGGTGTAATCTTTCAAGGGAAGATAAAGCACGATGAAGTCGCCTTGGACTTTGAGGTCGGAAAGATTGGGTTTTTCGCCGAGGGCCAGGGGCACCCAGGGATTTTCAGCGTTGTAATATTTGATGAGCTTGGGACCGACGCGCCTGGGATCCCGGATGAAGGGGAGGAGGTCGCTGGCGGTGGGGGCGGTGCAGAAGCTTTGAATTGATTCCCAGAGAGGCCCGCTGAATTCCGAAGTGGCCCGGGTCTCAAGGGTCTTTGGCGCGATGACGGCAGCCACCGGACGGTGGCCGCTCCGTTTGACCCTTTTCCAGAAAATGTTGCCGATCAGGAGCAGGATCACTGCGGCAGCCGAGTATAGTCCAAAAAGGATGCGGCGGGAGCGGGCGGAGCGCTGACGGCGCTGGGGGGCGGTGTCCCAACTGGTGAGATTTTTAGCGTGTTTGAGCTTCCGCATGTCCCGTCGTTTCATGACAGGATTGTTGGGGTCGACCCGGTAGGTGTCCTCGGTGGTGCGGCGCAGGCGTTCCTTGAAGGCATCTTCCACCCCACCAGGGGCCTTATCCTTGAACGATTCCACCCCCAGCTTCCGCCGGGGATCGATAATCATTACGGAAGGGGTGAAACCCTTGGGCGTGGTGGGATCAGCCACGTAGACCCCGGTTTTACAGGTAGGGCAGCCCACAGTGGTGCCTATGGCGCTCCGCGGGGCGCGCAGCTTGTCACCGCACGCTTGGCAGTTTAGGACGATTTCCGGCTGGGACATAGGCTCTTAATAGCATGGCCAGTCTGGGGATACATCATGGGAATGCAATCATTTTACTTTAAATTATCGTGTAATTTATGGGGCCCGGCAGGATTTAAGGCGGAAATGGCTGCCTTTCAGGGCTGCGGCAGGGCTCTCAGGCGCACGTAACGGCAGGCGGTGCCGCCCGGAAAGATTTTCTCCCAGATCTCAGTGGAAGCACCGTTCGGCAGCGGCACGGTGCCGGCCAGAGTCAAGTCTGCCTGCCAGTTGACAAGATCCGAGGAGGATTCCACGACCAGGGTATATCCCGAAACAGCGGGGGCTGGGAGCCGGGGGAAGCTGATTTGCAGCACATGAGTGCCACCCCGGCCAAGCTGGACAGACCACGAAACCGGTGAGACCGGTGCGGCGGACTGCGGATCGGTGCCCAGGAGCCATTCCACCAGATTGGGCAAACCATCAAGGTCTGCATCCGCCTGGGGACCGGAGCGTGCCAGGTCCGCGAGCACCACCGGGCTGAAGGACCAGGCCGCCCATGTCTGATAAGACAAAACGGGCGGTGTGCCTGTGGGATTGCCCCCTGGGGCCGCTGATGCTGTCCAGGAGGCAGGCAGATCAGGGTCAGGATTGGAGCCTGGATTGACCAGCACCAGGGAGGAGCCATGCCCATCGGCAGCCGTGGGCCAGGGAGCGGCTTCATCGTAATTGAAAGCCTTGACCGGAGTGGAATTGGAAGCGACTTCCAGGCGGATCAGTTCCCCTTCGTTTTTCAGGCTGCCAAAGTATTCCCCAACCAGCACTGCATCAATGCCCGCCCCGTAGCGCAGACGCAGCGCTGAGGCATTTTTGGCGAGCAGGCAACGCTGGCCTGGATCAAGGACGGGACGGCTGGAGACATCAAACCCAAAGGTAATACCGAATTGGAAGCGCAGCGCAGTGAGGTCGACCGGGGCGGTGCCGATGTTTTGCAGGACGATGTATTCAAACTCCTGGGCATCGGTATAGCCAGCGGAGGCCTCAACGGTGGTGAGCGCTGGCGGATTAAACATGATCTCGGAAATGATTGTATTCGCTGCCGTGGCTGGCACCGTGGCGAGGGCAAAGCGGGCTTCTGTCAGCGGACTCCATTCATTGGTCGTGGCATTGCGCACCCGGGTGCGCACGGTGGTGGAGGAAGCACTGAAGCTGATCGGGCCATTATAGGTGCGGGCGCTGGCTGCCACCACGCCGCCCCAGCTGCGGGGATCCGATCCATCCACTGTATAATAAATCGCAGATCCGGCTGGGGCAGTGTGAGTGATGCTCAGGGCAAAGCCGGCGGCGACGGTGCCGCCATGCTGGCTGAACGCGGGCGGCAGGGTGAGCGGCCAGAGAGTATCGGACAGGCTGTTGTCCTGATTGGGATCCCGGAACTGTCCTTTGATGGTGCCGGAGGCATTCGGGAAAAGGGTGGCCCGGCGGCCGGTGGTGGGGTTGATCCAGTTGGTGAACCAGGAGGTATCCGGCGTCAGGCCAGCCAGGCTCATCAACGGGCTGACTTCCGCCTGGCAAGCCACGCGGCGCGGGCTGGTTTTACTGTCCGTGAGAGCCCCGCCATTGAAAAGATGCTTCTGGATGCGGTCGGCAAAGAGCAGCCGGAACTCCGGACTGGTCATCATCCGCCGGAACATGACCGGAATTGGCGTGTTGTTGTTCACCCCGGCGGTGGAAAGGAGATCGTCGCGCAGGGTTTGGTAGGCCGGGCCCTTGCCTCCCATGTCATAGCCGCCTTCCGCATCCCAGACGTAGCAGCGCCAGATGCCGGTGGCGCTGCGCTCGCGGGCCATCGCCCAGTTGTTGTGCGGCCAGTCCCACATCGCACTCCAGGTATTCAGCAGAATGTAATCGGCAAAATTCGTCACATCGAGAACCTGCCGGAGGGCGTCCCAGTTGGCCTTCACGCTCAGGTCGGCGTTCAGTCTGGGCTGCAGGACGGTGTCCCAGTGCACGCTGTCCCCATCCTCAAAAACGCCGATGTAATTCACATCCCAGGCTTCACTGCTCCTGTGATGGCTCTGCATGAAAGGCTCTCGGATGCGCTCCACCAGATTGTAGTATCCCTTGAAATAGCCATTCAGATAAACCGAAGCAAAACGGCCTACCGTGCCCTCGTGTCCCATGTCCGTCCAGAGCCGGCGGATGAATTCATCGCGGATGAAGGGATTGGATATATCATTTTTCCCGGCCCGCAGCCGGAATTCCTCAAAGTGCCGGACCTCCGTCTCAGGGATCAGGGCGTGGTGGATGGAGGTGCTGCCGTAATCGCTGCGGAAGAAGATATTGAAGGATGGCTTCAGCGTGGCATTCGCGTCCCAGAGGGTTTTGCTGGGCACATCATTCAGCACCAGCCGTGGGCGGGAATAAGGACTGGAGGAGACGCGCAGGCCGATGTTTTCGCGGATCCCGGGGCGGTTGTCCGGGTAGCAGTATTCCAGAAAGGAAGGCCGCTCGTAGGGCCGGCTGCCGGAATCCGGATCCGTCAGGCGGCCATCCCCCACCGGAATGTTATAATCCGTGGCCAGGCTGGCCCCCCAGACTCCGGCATCGTAGGTGCCCCCCTGGATGGCAAAGATACCCAGAGGCTTGTAAAAAGTGCGGCCGGCCTCCCCGGAGAGCAGCACCGCTGGGGCCGTGCGCAGACTGGGGTGCTGATTGATCAGATAGGTATTCACCACCACAGGCGAGGGCATCATCCCCGGCACGAGACTCCGGGCGGTGATCACGTGGCCGATCCGGTCGCTGATCACGGAAAGATTCAGCGGAGTGCTGTAGGTCTGGCCGTTCGTGGCCGTGGGCTCGCTGCCATCGATCGTGTAGCGGATCACCGCCTCTGGCGATGGGCTGCCCAGTTCCAGTTTCACCACTCCGGTGTAGAATCCGCCGGGGATGCTGAAGGCAGGGGCCTCCGCGATGCCGGCCTGCCAGACGCCGGTATTGGGCTGGCCAGGCGTAGCAGTCCGCAGGTAGCCCCACTGCCTGGTGACAGGATCCCGGCCCCAGGAATGAAAGGAATCCTGCGGAGGATAGCCGGGATCCAGGGCGTCCACGATGGCCCCGGCGGAATTGGATAGGGCAAGGTATTCCCCATTTGACCCCAGGCTGAAGGGGGCATGCAGCCAGGCGGCTCCGGCAGGTGCGCTGCGGTTGTCGGCCACGATGACGAGGGATGCCCCCGCCGCGAGAGTGGTGCCGGCCGGTATCAGGTATTTTGCCAGGACGCCACGCTCATCTGTCAGCGCCCAATGGCCAAGGTCCACGGCATCGGAGCCCTCGTTGAACAACTCAATCCAGTCTGCAAAAGACCCCGTGCCCGGGGCGGGGGTGAAATCCGCTGGCTCCACCAGGCCACCTGAAGGCTCGGCAAGCCCCGGATAATAACTCCATCCTGCACTGGCATAGGGCACCGGAATGGAAGCCGCGCCGGCATTGGTTTTCGTGAGGGTCAGCGCCAGATCATCCAGGGTGACGGTGGCGCTCAAAGGGGCGGTGGCGATTCCCGTTTTTTCAAATACCGGCACCACCTGCGGGCTTGGCTGGGCATTGATGGCGTCAATAAATGCGGCACTATTGCTGGCGGTGGACAGCGCCACGTTGTAGGTGCGCCAAGGGGAGTAGCCGATGTTATCGATGGTCAGGCGGGAACCCGCCGGCAGGGTGTTGGAATTGCTGATGAAGACTACGCGGACGGTATTGGTGCCCACGCCGTTCAGATAAGTGAGGAAGGCCGTCTGATTCCCCGCACTGCCGGTATCCAGGGTCGCATTCCGCCAGGCCCCGGTGCCGGTGATGGTGCCCAGGCTGAGGCGGTCTGCCGCCGTCGGGGCTCCCGGGGCCGACTCCAGGTAAACGCTGTAACTCACCCCGGCAGGCATCTGATAATCGAAGGTCAGGGCTCCGGATTTCAACTGCAGGGGCGTGACCGCTGTCGCCGTCCAGGAACGCACCACGACCGATTGATAGGAAAATCCAAAGAAGTCCGGCGTGGCCGGGCTTTTGGCGACCTCGAATTCCAGAGCCCCCGGCAGCGCGCCCGTGCCAGCCCCCGGAGTCGCATCCTCCAACAAAGTGAAGATGCCATCCCGCATCGCCGCACCGCTGAGCAGGGCGATGGTATTTTTAATGGTGGCTGGAGCGGCGGTGGAAGTGGTCGTGGCGGATCCAGCAGCCGAAACGGTGCGGGTGCGCTTGCCATTCACGGCATCATCAAAGGCATCGGCGGCATCCTGATTCACCCCGGTGCCAGCCGTGCTGTTCAGCACCGCCATCGCGGTGAGGCTGGAGGCAGGACTGTTTCCGTCAGGGTCCAGCCGGATATTGCAGGAAGCATTGGCGGAAGCCCGCAGCCGGAAGGTCAGGCGCAGATCGGCCAGCCTGGCCTGGGTCAATGAGCCCGGGGCCATTTGGGAGGCCATGGACAGCACCGGACCGGAGAAACTGGCCGGCTGATTCGCCGCATCCGTCTGGGAATAACTCAAGCGCAGGGCACCGGTGCCCTCATAGCCGGCACCCGTGACGAGGGCAGCCCGCATCGTCAGGTCGCTCCAACTACTGCTGGATTGGGCATCCGCAGCAAGTCCCAGCCAGGAATTCGCCGGGATGGTGCCCTCCGAGGTGTTTGTCACCGAACCACCGAGATTCCGGTGCATCCTGGCGGAATCATTGGCATCATTGAAGTTATGCCTGGCCAGATCCAGCACCACATTGGCCGTCACCGTTTCCAACTGCGCATCCACCCGGGCGCTCACGTCAGGGTCCCGGTTGATCAGCTGAATCGCCAGCACATTTTCCCCCGCGCGGAGCAGGTCCGTCACCTTCCCCAGGGAATACAGCACACCGTTCAGCGCCGTGGGAGCGGTGCCGGTCTGCGTGGCAGGTGTGTAGGCTCCATTGGTCGTAGCAGCGGCAAAGTTATATGCTTTTTGGTCAGCATACACGTAATGCCCCACCGGCCCGGCATTGGACCGGGCGACCTCGCGGCCATTCACCCAGGCGATGAAGCCATCATCAAATTTGATCCGCAACTGCAGCAGACCTTCATTCGCCGCCTGCGCAGGGCTCAGGTTGATGATGCGGCGCAGATACAGATTCGGGGTGCGGTTCTGCATGACACTGGACACGTTCGTCCCCAGTCCCGCCGCGCCGCCAAAGCCGAGCGGTGCCGCCCCGGTTTTCCAGCCCGGAGCCACAAAGCCAGGGTCCGTCCAAAACATGCCGGAACCCGGCCTCATCCGGCCTTGTTCATCCGCCATCAGCAGCCGTTCCCCAGGCGCAGCCATCACCTCATTGATCCGCACCTGGGCGCGTGAAATTCCCGCTTCCAGGCACAGCGCGGCCAAGCCACTTGATATAAAAAATAAGTAGCTCAGGCGGAACAGGGGGGAGCTGATGCGGGGGGGCATGGTCTTTTTTTGCCAATTCCTCCTCATTTTGTCACGCCGAATATTAAATTGCCATGGGATAACCCATTTTAAACCACACCACGCCACAACGCCCGTTCCGCCAATCCCCTCCAGTTCCTGGCGGAACGTCAGGTTTTCCTCAAAAGGAAGCCTGCATCCCTACCGCGATGCCGCGACCCTCCATGGGGGCGATGTCTTTCAGGAACGAAGTGTGCAGCCTCGCCTCCTCATCCAGCAGATTCGTGCCTCTGACAAACACCTCCACCGTCACCGGCCCCTGCATCAACTGATAACTCAACCCGGCATTCAGCAGGAAAAAGGCATCGGTAGGCAATTCCCCCTCCGCCGTCCGGCGCTGGGCAGCGGAGTATTGCCCCTCGAGGCGGGCCGTGAAGCGCTCATACCCAAAAATCAGTGCCGCCGAAGTCCGGAAGGGCGGGATCCTGGGCAAGGCTCCACCCTCGCCCCGCAGGCGGGAATAGACATAGTCTGCCTTCCACTCCAAATCCAGACGCGACCCTGAACGCGGTGCTGGCGGGGCGGCGCCAGTGCCTCTGACTAACGGTGATTTTCCTGCCGGCGATTTCCCGGTGGACTCAGCGGGTGCCTCTGCCGGAGCCAGCAGATGGAACGTTGCCTCCACCTCACCTCCCATCAAATCAGCGTCCACCGCCCGGTAGGCATACACAGGCAGATCCGAAATCTCCCCCTCCCCTTCGAAAGCAAAGGAGTCCCCCGTGGGAAACAATCCGATGTAACCGTTAAACCGGCTGTAAAAAGCATTCACACTTCCCGTCAAAAAACCTGACTTTTTCCTCAGGGAAAGATCCAGCCCCATTGATCGTTCCATCCCCAGCTCCGCATCCCCACGCTCGTAGGCCCCCGTTGCGAGGTGCGGGCCCTCTGCCAACAGCTCCACATAGGTAGGCGGGCGCTGGGTAAAAGCCGCATGCAACGCCACCTGATAGTCCTCCGGCAGACTCCACACCAGGCCGGCCGATCCACTGAGCCCATCAAAGCTCAAATCCTTTCCCGGACCGAACCCGCCATTGGCCCCACTCTCCACCTGGGTGTGATCATACCGCAGGCTGCCTTCCCATCGGATATTGCCTGACTTCACCTCCTCAAACAGAAAAACCGCATGGCTGGCCGTCTCCACCGGCGGCAAAAACGCCTCCTCCCCCAGCGCTGAAAAATCACTGTGCGAGGTTTGATAGCCGGTCAATCCCTCAAAGGGTCCCAGAGGCTCGTGCTCCAACTCCACCCGGCCATCGTAGCCCTTGATTTTAAACACCGTGCCAGCCTCCCGGCCTTCTAATTCCGTGTGGGAATAATCCGAATAGCCAAAACTGTATTTGATCTGCTTCACCCCAGCCACCGGCCCGTAAAAGGCCCCGCGCCCATTCCAACTCTCCTGATCCAGACCGATGGTCACCGGTTCCTCCGCCACCGTGCCGTAGTTGCTGGTCAGGAACGAGCGCGAAACGCCGAAGCAGCCGGCATTCCACAGCCAGGAGGCCCCCACCGATCCTCCCTCACTTTCCGAAAAACTGTTCAGCAAATGCCCCGCTGGTTCCCTCCCCTCTTCCAGCGGCTCCAACTTTTGCAGCCGCGCACTGCGGGCCTGTCCCGGGATCCTCACATCCTCTGTCTCCCTGCGGAATCCATCCACATGCAACACCACGGGCTCCAGCCCCAGATCCAGCATCCCCGCCCCAGACCACAAATCGGATCCACTGGCATAACGGCTATCCAGCATGCCCCGCACCGGCCAGCCGCCCAACCCCGGCTTCACCTTCGATTCCGGGATCCGCCCGTCCAGCACATTCACCACCCCACCCACCCCATTGGGGCCATACAACAGCGAGGCCGGTCCGCGCAACACCTCCACTTTATCCATCAGCAGGGGATCCACTGTCACCGCGTGGTCCGGACTCACATTCGATACATCCAACAGATTCACCCCATTGTTCAATATCCGGATCCTATCTTCCCCCAGCCCGCGAATCACCGGGCGGCTTGCCGCCGGGGCAAAGCCACTCGACGCCACCCCTGGCAATTTGGAGAGTGTGTCCCCCAGCGATGCCTGCCCCGACTCCCGCAGGGCCTGCCCCTCCAATACCGACACCGGCTGTGCCTGCTCAAACAAGGTCCGCCCCAGGGCCGTGGAAGTAATCACCATCGGCTCCAACTCCGTCGACCCTTCCTGCGCCTGTGTGCAGGAAACCGGCAGAGCCATAGCAACAAAACAGGGAATGGGGCGGATCAAACTGGCTGAAATCTTCATGCGGGGGACCTCTCCTCTAAAGCAAGTAAATTGCAAATGCAAAATAAAAGCGATTAATTGGAAGGGTATTTCACTGGTTGTCTCCCCCTCCAAAATGAAACGTCAGGCGAGCTGGGAGCACCTTTCCCGATTGCCCGGAACCGTCATCCGGCCATCCTATCGGCATGTCCCAGCCCCTTTTCATCACCACTGCCATTGACTACACCAATGGTGCCCCACACATCGGCCACGCCTATGAAAAAGTGCTCGCCGACGCCATCACCCGCTTCCAGCGGCTCGCCGGGCAAAGCGTTTATTTCCTCACCGGGGTGGACCAGCACGGGCAAAAAGTCCAGCAAACCGCCGAAAAAGCCGGCGTCACCCCGCAGGTTTACGTCGACGAAATCACCCAAAAATTCCTCGCCCTCTGGCAACGCCTGGATGTCCAATACGACGGCTGGGTCGCCACCACCGACCCCCGCCACACCGCCATCGTCCAATCCCTCCTTCAGCAGCTCCATGATGCCGGCCAACTTTACCAAAAGAACACCCGCCGCTTCTACAGCACCCGCCAGGAGCAGGACCTCACGGACAAAGACCGCGACGCCTCCGGCAACTTCGGTCCGGAATGGGGCGAAGTCCTCGAACTGGACGAGGAGAACTGGTATTTCAAGCTAACCGAGCATCTGCCCTGGCTGCGCCGCTACCTGCAATCCCACCCGGACGCCGTCTTCCCCGCCAACCGCCTCTCCCAACTTCTCAACGCCGTGGAGGGAGAAGGCATGGACCTTTGCATCTCACGGCCCAAAAACCGGCTCACCTGGGGCATCGAATTGCCCTTCGACCGCGATTACGTCACCTATGTCTGGTTCGATGCCCTGACAAACTACATCAGCTTCGCCGGTTTCCGCGATGCCTCCCCCGCCACCAGCGGGCTCCCAGACTTTTCCAAAACCTGGCAGGGAGCCGATGTCGTCCATGTCATCGGCAAGGACATTCTCATCCCCGCCCATGGCATCTACTGGCCCATCATGCTGCACGCCTGCGGCTTCCCGGACAACGATATCCCCCGCCTCCTCGTTCACGGCTGGTGGAATGCCCGTGGTGAAAAAATGAGCAAGAGCCTTGGCAATGTGATTGATCCCAACGCCATCGCCGACACCATCGGCACGGATGCCCTGCGCTATTTCCTCCTCTCTGAAATCGCCACCGGCCAGGACAGTGACATGAGTGACGAGCGTGTCCTTTTCCGTAACAACAAGGAATTGGCCGACATCCTCGGCAATGCCCTCAACCGCACCCTGAGCATGGCCAAAAAATACCTTGGCGGCCAGCTGCGGCAAACGTCCTTCGACTCCGACCTTCAGGCCGCCCTCCGCGCCAAAGTCGCCACCTTGCCCGCCGCCGCCATCGGGCACATGAAAACCTGGCAAATCCAGAAAGTCCTCACCGACATCATCGACACCGCCCGGCAGATCAATGAATTCATCGATCTCACCGCCCCTTTCAAACTAGCCAAGGATCCCGCTCAAGCCGACCAGGTCGCCAGCATCATGGGGCACGTGGCCGAAGCCATGGCCCACCTCAGCGTGCTGCTCAGCCCCGTTATGCCCGCCGCCGCTGCCAAAATGCAGCAACAACTCGGCTGGACCCCGCCTGCCGGTTTAACGCTGACAGACCTCACCTGGGGCCTCCTGCCGGATGGTCATCCGCTGGGAGAACCCTCACCGATTTTCCCCAAAATCTTCCCGCCCGCTGCCTAGCAGCCTGTCGGACTTAGTCCTAAGACCTTAAAAACCTGGGTATTCAGATTTCGCGGCCGTTTGAAGTCCCTGATTGCTGGA
>Ga0114967_10001030_pt1 | contig 23183 bp, 16 predicted proteins | sample M_130628_MF_Meta_FD_92639 | JGI IMG/M metagenome (GOLD analysis project Ga0114967, IMG submission 92639) | Freshwater microbial communities from Lake Montjoie, Canada to study carbon cycling - M_130628_MF_MetaG | ecosystem: Environmental > Aquatic > Freshwater > Lake | place: Lake Montjoie...
AACGTCAGCAGCGCCAGGGTCAGCGAAGCCCAGAGCAGACCTCCCGTGCCAAACGTCGGCTGGTTATCGGCAATGAGGCTGGGACGGAAAAACACTCCGTCGATCCCCGCCCCGAGAAAATAGCAGAAGAACCCCAGGCCGAAGGCGCCGTAGACGATGCTCGGCACGCCGGCGAGATTATTGATGGCGATGCGCACTGCCGCCGTCACCGGCCCCCGCGTGGCATATTCCCGCAGATAGAGTGCCGCGAGCACGCCGAAGGGGGCCACGAAAACAGCCATGATGAGCGTCATGGCAATCGTGCCCCAGATCGCTGGAAACACCCCTCCGGCACTGTTGGCCTCCCGCGGGTCATCGGCCAGAAACTCCCCCCACCGCGCGGCATAGAGTTGCGCCTTGCTGGCCAGAGAGAGCCTGTTGGGCTGCCAGGCGCGCACGATCGAATCGAGCGGCAGGATCGTCTTTTCGCCGGCAGGCGTCTCAAACTCCACTCCCCATCCAGCGTTCTGGGCACGCAGGCTGGCGGTTTTCTGGTCGAGAATCTTTTCCTCCAGCTCAACAGCGGCAACGACCGCCCGCTCCCGCTCCAGACTCTCGGCGCGTTGCCGGCTCTCCAATCCGCTGGAGAGACCCGCCTGCACGACGTCCAACCGGGCCGCGCGCAGGCGTCGCTGCAACACACCCCGATCATGTTTGTCAATCCACCGAGCAGCGCGATACCGCTCTCTGGCGGCCGGATGGATCCGCTCAAATTCTTCCCAAACGCGCTCGGCACCCGCTGCCACAATCTCCTCCCCATGCATCAGCCGCAGGGGAAATCCATGGAAACGGCCTCCCTCCAACCGATCGACTGCCGTGGCCCACTCCGGGAGCGAGGTGGCGGTGATGACCGATTCGTCGATCCACTCGTAGTGGTTTCCAGTGAATTCAAAGTTGGCGGTGCGCACCAGCCGGCGGGCGGCCTGCTCTGGTGTTTCCCTGCCGGGCTGCACAGCCAACTGCCGGCCGGTCACTTCTCCCAGCACTTTCCTGCCGTCGGCCAGCTCCACCATTTCCAGCGGGACGGGCCAGAATGTGGCGGCCCCGCGGATCGCGATGAAACAGAGCAGCCCCGTGATCATCGCGATCGCCAGCGCCAGCGAGCCGGCCGTGAGCCACACCCAGGGCTCGCCGTGGGCGTTGAGATTCGAATGGGCCGACCGCAATCGTCGGGGACGCTGCCGCTCAGAGCTCATGCGACGACCTCCGAAAGCGTTCCCGGATGATTTCCGCCACCGTGTTCAACACGAACGTCATGGCAAACAGCGTCAGCGCGGCCAGAAAGAGCACGCGGTAGTGAGCGCTGCCCCGGGCCGCCTCGGGCAATTCGGTTGCCAGGGCGGCGGAAAGGGTTTGGAAGCCGTTGAAAAGGCTCCAGTCCATCAGCGGTGTATTGCCGGCCGCCATCAGCACGATCATCGTCTCGCCAACGGCACGCCCCAATCCGATCATCACTGCCGAAAACAGACCGCTGGCAGCCGCCGGCATGATGACGCGTACCGCTGTCTGCCAGGGCGTGGCCCCGGCCCCGAGCGAGGCACTCCGCAGATGCTCAGGGACGCTCGAGAGGGCGTCGTCGGCAATCGTGAAAATCAGGGGGATGATCGCAAAACTCATCCCAAAGGCAACGATCATGGCGTTGCGCTGCACATAGGTGCCGAACAACCCTCCGCGGGCATCGATTCGCAACGCATCAAGGAATATCGCGGCCGCCAGAGCGATCGCCAGCGCCACCGCCACCCCGGCCAAAAACGTCGCCAGCGACACCAGCGCTGCTCTTCGCGGCGACCATCCCACACTTTCGCGACGCAACCAGGGATTGACAACTCGCCCACAAAACAGCATCGACACCACCGCCGCCAACGGAAACAGCGCCAGCACCCAGCCCCCCAGCCCGCTCCCGTCGCGTCCCTCCAGCCAGCCGCGGAGATCCCCGGCAAAGAGCCAACGTTCCAGCAGGGGCGCGAGAGCCAGCGTGGCCAACCCGCCCAGTGGCAGCACCACCGCTCCCACCAGAAGAAATCGCCAGCGCCCCATCCCGACCCGCCATCCGGCCGGCATCAACAGCCAGAGATGGGCGCCCAGCAGCAGCGTCAGCGGAATGACGAAAAAGCTGGTGACAACCACCATCAACCAGTGTTCCACGACCGGAGCAAAGATCAGGCCCGCCACAAACCCCAGCACCACGCTCGGCAGGCTGGCCATCATTTCAATCGTCGGCTTCAGCCGCGACTTCCATTGGGGCTGGAGAAACTGGCTGGAATAGATCGCAGCCAGAATGGCGATCGGGGTGGCAAACGCCATCGAATAGAAGGTCGCCTTGATGGTGCCGAAGACCAGCGGCATAAAGCCGAACTTCGGCTCAAACGACTCATGCCCCGTCGTCTCCCAAGCATGCACCGCAGCCGGATAGGTTTCGTACCACACCTTGCCAAACAGCGACGCTGCCGAAACCTCCGGATAGGCAGCATCGAAGCTCCAGCCGGCAACCCCGCGGCCATCGGCGGCCAGCAACACCTTCTCCCGGGGGCTGAGCGCCAGAGCCATGGGGGGACTCTTGAGCAGTCCGCTGCCGACAGCTGAAACGGTGAGCAGCGTCGACTGATGGGTCGATTGCAGAAGCCGAACTGTTCCTGCCGCATCGCCCACAACAAACAGCCGCGACCGCGGTGACGCCGCCATGGCGGTAATGGCGACTGGCTGCCGCGCCGGGGGGAACGCCTTGGCCACCATCATCTTCAGTCCGTCGGGGGCGGGCGTCTGAGGAACCCGCGTGGCATAGAAAATGCGCACCGCCCCGGAGGTATCGGCGACGGCGAGGGCATTTCCCCCGTACAGCCGCGTCACCATGGAGATTCCCGCATCTCCGGGCGCCGCATCGAAAGACTCCATCAACTGGGGTGACTCGATCGAGCGGATGGCATAGCGCCGGGCCATGCCGCTGGCGGTGAACACAAACAGTTGGTCGCCCAGTTCTGAAAGGCGGACAAAGAGAGCCGGGGATGCCTCCTGCCCCTCGGTTTCGCCAGCAGGAGCCAGCGTGGCCCCAGAACGCGTGGTGACCACGGCGTCTGTCATGAGGTTGCGCCGCGATGAGACCGTCTCCACCCGCACTCCCCCGGTGGCATCGAGCGCCGCCACCAGCGGCCCGCTCGCGAGTTGGGTAATGTCGATATCGATCACCCGGGCGGTCAGTTCCCGGGATGGCTCGGCTGTGGTTTCGGTAACAAGGCGCAGCTTGGCGTAGCGGCCGCTCTCGTCATGGAGCAGAACTGCCCCGTCGATTTCCCGCGCCTCACCCGGCTTCAACTGCACACCGGCCGGCAGCGCCGCGTCGTCCACAAACTCCGACTCCACCCCGATCCGGGCTGGGCGGAACGACCCGTCGGCATAGCCCACCGCCGCCAACAACTGCCCCGGCACGATCCGCAGCGAAGTGGCCTCCGCGAGTCCGCCGCCGGCCAGGGGGCGGGAGGTGAGTTTTTCACCGGTCGCCGTATGGAATGCAGTCAGGAGGCCATCCCCCTCCTCGGTCGAATCGAGAACCCAGCCGATCGAGCCGGTTTCGTCCGATCCCAGAGCAGCCACCCGCCGGGCCGTGGAGGGGGACACAGGGGTCGTCTGCTGCGAGAGAATCCGCGCCGATCGAAACAGCGGCAGGGCTACCGCCAGCAGGAACACCCCCATGAGCAACACGGCCGCAATCGTGCCGATGCCACCGAGCGTGATGACAGCACGCGCCAAGCCATCTCCGAACCGCACCCAGAAGCGGGTCGTCCGGGGTCGGGATCGACCGGTGAATGTGGCCTTCGATTGCATGCCCGGGGGGAGCGTCCGAGGTTCGGAGGCCACGAGTGTCAGGGGGTCAAAAAGAAACTGTCGAACAGGCCGAGAGCAAAGATCACGGCGTCTCCAAGCCAACGCTTTCCAGCGCCCGCTTGGCAATGGGTGGGGTGATCGGCAGGTAGCCATCTCTCTTGACATCGGCCTGGCCACTGCCGCTGAGCACGTAGCGGAGAAATTCACGGCGGAGCGGATCCAGCGGCGTGCCCGGCTTGGCATTCACGCTGAGATAGAGGAAGCGGGCCAGTGGATATTCGCCGCTGTAGGCGAACTGCGACTCGGGAGCGATCGCCGGGGCGCCGGGCTTGGGGGCCAACGCAATGGCGCGCACGTCGGCGGTGCGATAACCGATGCCGCTGTAGCCGATGCCAAACTTGTCATTGGCCACCGCCTGCACCACCGCCGAACTCCCCGGCTGCTCTTTGACCGTCGGCTTGAAATCCCCCTTGAACAGGGCATTTTCCTTGAAATAGCCATAGGTGCCGCTGGTGGCATTGCGACCATAGAGGCTGATCGGGCGGTTTTTCCATTCTCCCTCGAGCCCCAGGTCACCCCAGGTGCGGATATCGCTGGTGCCCCCGCCGGTACGATTTTTGGAGAAGATGGCATCCACCTGCTCAAGGGAAAGGCTCTGCAGAGGATTGTCCTTGTGAACAAACACGGCCAGCATGTCGATGGCCGCGGGCACAACCGTGGGCGGGTAGCCAAATTTTTCCTTGAAGGCGTCAATCTCCGAGGGCTTCCAGTCGCGGCTCATCGGCCCGAACGTGGCGACACCCTCGGTGAGTGCCGGCGGGGCAGAGGCGGAACCCTTCCCCTCAATGCCCTCGCGGACGCCCGGGTAGAATTTTTTGAATCCCTCCGCCCAGAGGGCGACGAGGTTGTTCATCGTGTCTGAGCCGACGCACTTGAGCGAGCCCGACACCTCGCCCGACACCTTCTCGTAGGGCCTGAGTCCGCTGGCATCCTGCCCCCGCACGGCATTTCCAGCCAGCGCGATCACCAGCAGCAGAAGGCCGCTCCCACAAGTTTCCAAACACCGCTTCATGGATGGAACTCCTGACACTCTGGCGAGAAGACTTCCGCTGGCACAACGGGGCCAACGGGAACTGGCAATCCTAGCACCGCAGCGAGGCAGCGAGCGCACACCAGCAACGCCTTGGGTGTAGCGGCAAATTATGAGCGCTTCGTGAGCATTCACCAGCCACGCAGAAAAAAAAACGGGGGCATCGGCCGGTTGCGTGAGGGCGGCGACCGGCCACAGACTCAGCCACCCCGCGGCGGGATCGCCCCTCGACGGGATGTGGGGGCACGATTTTTATCCGCTTGTTATGTCGTTTTCGCCCGCAGAACAGGGGCAGAACCGGGGGTTTGCAGCAGGGCCCTACGGCCCCGCCACCCGTGATGGTAAGATTCATGTCGCGGTGATTTTCCGCCTCAGTTTTTGGAGAGTGGTCAAACGTCCGTGAACGCATCGGCAGCACACGCCATCGATCGCTTGAACTCCCGGATTGAGAGTCGGGGGCCGGTGGTCGTTCCCGCCCTCTTGCTGTGCGATTTTGGGCATCTGGCCCGGGAGGTGACGCACCTTCAGGAAGCTGGCGCCGCTGCGCTGCATCTCGATATCATGGATGGGCGGTTCGTGCCCCAACTGACCTACGGACTGGTGGTTGTGGAAGCGGTGCGACGGTCAGCCTCCGTGCCCTTGGAAGTGCATCTGATGATCGAGGATGCAGATCGCTCGCTGGCCGACTACGCCCGCGCCGGGGCCGACATCATCACCGTCCACGCCGAGGCCCTGACAAATCCCCGCCGGACGCTGGAATCGATCGCCGCCTTGGGTTCCAAAGCTCATCTGGCGTTCAACCCGGGCACGCCGGTCGAGCAGATCGTCCCCTACCTCGACTGCTGCGACGGCGTTCTCGCGATGAGCGTGGAGCCAGGCTATGGCGGCCAGTCGTTCAAACCCGAGGTTCTCTCCAAGCTGGAGACGCTGGTGCACCTGCGAGCCCAGCATGGCTGGCGCTACCGCATCTGCATCGACGGCGGCATCTCGGTCGATACCATCGGCCCGGCTGCGGCCGCTGGTGCAGAGTTGATCGTTGCCGGCAGCGCCGTCATCCGTTCAAAAAATTATTCGCAAGCAATCTCCTCACTCGAACAGATTGCCAGCGAGGCGGCCTAGGCCGTCTTCCATTCCTCCTGGAGATTTCCTCGCTCGATGGCTGATTCCCTGGTTGTGATCCGCTCTGGAGCCACTGAATACGACCTCCAAGGGCGCATCCGCGGCAGACTCTCCATTCCCCTTTCTGCCGCCGGTATCGCCGAGACGCAGGCCGCAGCCGAGCTGCTGGCAGTCTCCCTCCCCACCGCCCTCTATACATCCACAGCCGCCTGCGCCCTGCATGCCAGCCGGATCATCGGCCGGGCCACCCGGCTCGTTCCCCGCCGTCTGAACCACCTGGAAAACCTCGATCAGGGACTCTGGGAGGGGATGCTCGTAGACGACATCCGCCGGCGGCAACCGCGGCTCTATCGGCAATGGCAGGAAAACCCCTGGGCTGTTTCGCCACCAGACGGCGAACTGCTGGAGGAGGCCTGCGATCGGGTGGCGACGGCCCTGGAGTGGCTGCTGCGGCGGCACGCAGCGGGCCGGATCGCCCTGATTGTTCCAGAACCGCTCGATCGGGTTGTCTGCTGGCTGCTGGCCGGCATGCCCTTGGGCGATCTTTGGAGCAGGGAAACGCGACCGCTGGGAATTGTTGAGGTCCCCCTCCATAAGCAGTGGGCCTCTGAGCGGGTGGCGGGCGCGGTCTAACCTTCCCGTGGAAAAAGTCCTCCCAGAGCTGTTTCCGGTGCCCGTTGGACCGGCGCAGCATCGATTGGCGGGTTCGGACTACACTACGGCGGCGGTTGTCTGGGCGAGTGGCCCCGAATTCTAACCGTTGCTCGTGCCAGCTCCCCTCGCATGCAGAACACCGCATGGAACGACGCAGAAACAGTTCCCCTTCGATCGCGGCACCGGCCGCAGACAGCGGCGCGGCGGCCGTCCGTGCAGGACAGGCGGGCGAACTCCCTGGAACCAATCCAGTGAACATGGCTCCCGTCGAATCCCCTGACGCGCCTGCTCCTCGGGCCAAACGCGGTGTGCCTGAGGGGCTCTGGCAGAAATGCGAGGGCTGTCAGGGCACGATCTACCGCAAGGACGCGGAGGAGATTCTCAACGTTTGCCCGCAGTGTGGCTTTCACTGGTATGTGTCGGCGGCACAGCGCATCGTCCAACTCTGTGACGAAGGAACCTTCGAGGAATGGGACGCCAACCTGCGTCCCACCGATCCGCTTGGCTTCCGGGACAAAAAACCCTACGCCGACCGGCTCATCGCGGAACAGAAGCGCACCGGCCTCTCCGATGCGGCCCTCACCGGCACCGGCATGATTCGGGCCAGACGGGTCGCCTGTGGCGTGACCGACTCATCGTTCATCATGGGCACCATGGGCAGCGTGGTCGGGGAACGGCTGACACGGCTGGTGGAACGGGCCACTACGGAGCGTCTGCCGCTGATCATCATCAGTGCTTCGGGGGGTGGAGCCCGGATGCACGAGGGCATTTTGTCGCTGATGCAGATGGCCAAGGTATCAGCCGCTCTGGCCCGTTACTCGCAGGCCGGCGGTCTGTTCATATCGGTGCTCACCAATCCCACGATGGGCGGCGTGGCGGCCAGCTTTGCCTCGCTGGGGGATCTCTGCTTTGCTGAACCCCGCGCCTTGATCGGCTTTGCCGGCCCGCGCACGATCAAAGCCACGATCCGCGTCGAACTGCCCAAGGGTTTCCAGACGAGCGAGTTTCTTCTGGAGCACGGTTTCATCGACCGCATCGTCGCCCGCAAAGATCTCAAAAGCGAGATCGCGCGGTCCATCGACTACTGCGGCGGCTAAGCACGCCACTTCCTAGTAGCGCCCCTCAAAGCCGGCGAAGCCGCCGTGGACGATCGTGCTGGAGCCAGCATCGATGCCGGTGAGCGAACCTGCTGTTGTCACCGTGCCAGGCCACTGCTGATCGGCCTGTGCGATGTTGCCCACCCCGACGACTCGGTAACCGACCCACAGGCTCCACCTTTCCGTCACATCAAAGGCAACGGAGGTATCGATCGATCCGAGCCAGGAAAACACTCCCAGAGTGGAGTGGCCGCTGGCCGGGGCGCCGGAGGCGAATGACCCTTGGGTGTCTGCGCCGTTGGCGTAGGACGATGTATTGGTGATCGCATTTCCTGCCAACAGAAACTTTGGCACTGCCGCCAGCCTCATCCGGGGCATGAAGCGCCAATCGAACTTCGCTCCCACCTGACCGCCATACAGATTGTTGTTGGTCGCCACATTCAGATTGAGTTGATCCACGCCACCATTGACACCAAATGTCGATCCGGCCGGCACGCTGCCCGCCAGCGATGTCTGCGTGAGAACGTCCTGAAGTTCAAAGAAGCGAAATCCCGCCAGCCACATCAGATTCATGCTTTGGCTGCCGGCCGCCGGATCCGGGGAGAGAAATTCCGGCCGATCCCCCAGCGAATAGAGCCAGTTGATCTCCACGTTGTTGACGAGGTCGGAACGGCTGATCTGCTGGGCCCGTGAGGCGATGAGAAAATCGGCTGCCGGCGTTCCTGCCACCGACACTCCCGGTGCCTGCGGGATGGCATTGATGCTGTTGGAATTGCTGCTCACGGTGGCGTTGCCACCGATCCCGTACACGCCCCAATAGATGAATTCCACTGCCTGCTGCTGGCGGGAGCCAAACCAGCGGCCGATATGGAGATCGACTCCTCCCGGCCAGGAGGCACCGGTGCTATTGGTGGAAAGCTGCTGCAGTCCCGCAACCGGCTGCATGGTGGCGGTGCCGGCCGGGAGTGTGCGGGTCATCACCAGCCCATTGGCTCCAGCGAACCAGCGGGGCCACGTGGGCGAAGGATCGATGTCTATGCCGGAGGCGATCCCCGAAAAACCACCGGCATCGAGTGGGTCGGGCACGTACAGTTGCGGTGGGGCACCGGCCGCCTCGGGGAGTGGCGCAGGCAGGTTCTCGAGGGGTGGCTGGGCCAGAAGATCTCTGGGCTGAACCAGACCGATCACCAGCACCAGCCACAGCACCACCCTTCCCCGTCGTGGGGCGGTGACAGTGGGAGCGGAGCGTGGTGGGAGCGAGGGCAACATGACTTTTCAGCCGGGCGGATCGGTTTTCGGGGGGAGAGTCTGGAATCTGTCGCCGGGAATCAAGGCCGCTTTCCGGCGAGCGGTCGAAACAGCCATTCCCGACCTTTTCCAACGCCACGCTAAACTGGGTAAGACACTTGCCCAACGGAGTTTGCGGAAGATGCCCGCATCGCGCACTGAAGCGTCCACAATCACCAGGGCATCCGCTCTGGCGTGGCTGGAGAGTCGCGTGAACTATGAGCGCACCCTTCCCACGGGGCCCGGCGGTGCGGAGTCATTTGGCTTGCTGCGGATGCGGCAACTCCTCACCGCCATCGGCAATCCCCACACCACCTTGCGGGTGGTCCATGTGGCGGGCACCAAGGGAAAAGGCTCGACCGTCGCGATGATCGCCGGAATTCTTACGGCGGCCGGCCATCGAGTTGGACACTACCTCTCGCCGCATGTGCACACGCTGGAGGAGCGGATCAACATCGATGGCCAACCGATCTCCCCGGCTGATTTGGTCCGGGCGTTTGCCGAGGTGATGCCCGCCGTGGATGCCCTCGACAGCTCCGCCGAGCGGCAGGGCCACCGAGGCCCGACCTGGTTTGAAGTGGTCACAGCCATGGCCATGGTGCATTTTGCCCGCGCCGGTGTTGGCATCGCCGTTTTGGAAACGGGTCTTGGCGGCCGGCTCGATGCAACCAACGTCTCTCATCCGGTGCTTTCGGTCATAACCAACGTCAGCCTCGACCATATGGAACTGCTCGGATCGACCGTGGCGGCCATCGCGGCGGAGAAAGCGGGAATCATCAAACGGGGCTGTCCGGTGATCAGCGGGGCCCTCGATCCGGAGGCACAAGCGGTGATTGTGGCCACCGCCGCCCGTCGACGAGCACCGCTCCAGCAACTGCAGCGCGATTTTCACGCCATGTATCGTGCCCCGCAGCCGAGCGGCACCACGGCTGATCATGGTGGGGTGCTGGCACTCTGGCCGACAGGAACAACTCCCCCTTCCGATCCGCTGGTCTACAGGCTCGGCATGGAGGGCCGCCATCAGGCATGGAACGCAAGTGTGGCGGTCATGGCGGTGCGACTGCTCAATGAGCGCGGATTTCCCGTGCCGTCCTCCGCCATCGAGCATGGCCTTCTGTCGGTACGTCTTCCGGCACGGATCGAGACCATCAGTATCCACCCGCGGGTGGTGATTGATGCGGCGCACAATGTGGCATCGATGCAGTCGCTCATGGAGACGCTCTCCGGACCGCTCGCTTTAGCGGCCCGCCTCGGGCAGCCAAGGGTGCTCCTGTTTGCCGCCAGTGGCGATAAGCAGATCGAGGAGATGCTCGCAGAGGCCAGCGGGTATTTTGACCAGATCGTGGTGACGCAATACGTCACCAATCCTCGGGCAGCCCGGGTGGAACGCCTGATCTTGGCCTGCCGCGCCGCCGGACTTCCTCCGCCGCAGGTGGCCGCCACACCCGGGGCCGCCATGGAGTTGGCCCGGCAACTGGCCACGCCGGAAGGATTCGTGTGCGTGGCCGGCAGTTTCTTTCTCGCCGCCGAAATTCAGGCTGGGACTTCAGACCGCCCGCCAACCGTGGAAAAAACTCAGGGCTGAGTGTTCCCACCGACGGCGAGTGCCGTCAGGCCACGGGCCAACACGGGGTCGATGGAGCGGGGTAGCACAGCGGCCGACCCAGCCTGATCAGCGGGCATACCCGGAAAAACCCCCTCGTTTTCCTCACGCCTCAGCGCGTCCCTCCCGCGCCGCCACATTCGGACAGCCTCCAGCTTTTCGCCCGTGGGGGTGATTTCCTGTCCTCGATCTGGCGTGACGCCCCACGGATCGTCATCTCCGTCGGAAGATCCGCGATCGATGGAAATGGCCCTGGGGCGCAGATACTCCGCCGTGGTGAGTTTCAGCAGGCCCTCACCGGAGGCGAGGGAAACCAGCGACTGCACGGTTCCCCGGCCAAAGCTTCGGCTTCCCACCAGCACCGCGCGGTGGTGATCCTGGAGTGAGGCTGCCACGATTTCGGCGGCGTGGGCCGTCAGACCGTCGAGCAGCACCACCAGAGGCACCTCCCGCAGCACGGATCCCGGCGTCGCCTGACGGACTTCCAAACCGGCTTTGGAATCGGGGGGCACACCCCGCGCGGATCGCCGCGCATCGCTCCCCCGTCGGGTGCGCATGTACAGAATGACGCCTTCATCCAGAAACCGGTCGCACACCTCGACAGCCACGGGGATCAGGCCTCCCGTGGTGCCGCGCAGGTCAAGGATCAGGCCCCGCGGCGTGGCTGCCGAGATCGCGGCCAATGCCTTGTCGAGGTCGGTGGCGGTCTGGCTTCCAAAACCGGTGATACGCACCAGAGCAATCCCTGGCTCACCTTCCAAAAACCAGTCCCATGAGCCGTCCGCCAAGCGTCTGTCCCCCAGCACCGTTTCGGTGCGCACCGGTTCGCGGATGAGCACTTCAGTCCGGCTGATGAGAGGTTGTCCGTCATCTCCCACCATCATCTGTGGATCATTGGGTGGCATGGCCAATTCCAACACCACCTCGGTTCCGGCAGTGCCCCGCAAGGCAGCCACCGCGTCCTTGATCCCCATGCCGGCCGTGGAAACGCCGTCGATGGCCAGAATCGTCTGCCCGGCAGCAATACCCGCCCGCCACGCCGGCGAACCGATCACCGGGCTGAGCACAGCCAGTCCTCCGCTGATGTCGTCGATCGAAAGTTCCAGACCAACGCCAGCGAAGGCTTTATCGGGAGCACCCTCAACAGTGCCGCTCTGACCCTTGGCCAACCAGGCAGAGTGCTCATCGAGCCGGGAAAAAACCCCGGCCATCGCCGCCTCGAAGAGTTTGTCGCTGCTCACCGGATCGAGATAGGTGCTGTCGATCAACTCCATCACCTCACCAAAGCGACGGCCATGGGCACCGCGATCCCGGGCCATCCAGGCGACGAGGCAGATGGCCGACACCACACAGAGAAGGAGGAGATTACGCTTGGGCATGAGGGCTTCAGGGTGTCTTGCGGGAAGAAAATGAGTTGAACTGGGCAGGCACTGGCCAATCGCCGAATTGAAACCCTTTGGGTACCACGGTCACTCCGGATGGCGAAACAGTCAAGCCCCGGGCCATATCTCCATCGGGATCAAAGCCTATTTCAGCCCCCGCGGGGACGCGAACATCCTTGTCGATGATGGTGCGACGCACCCGGGCGTGCCGGCCGATGTCGACCCCCTCAAACAGGATGCTCTCCTCCACGCGGGCAAAACTGTTGATCCGCACCCCCGGACCGATGATCGAGCGGGTGGCCCGTCCACCGGAGAGGATCGCCCCCGGACAGACCAGGCTGTCGGTGGCCTCCCCCCGCCGGCCGTCAGGCCCCTCCCCGGCGAAGACAAACTTCGGGGGCGGGTAGGCCGGATGGTAGGTGCGGATCGGCCACTGCTCGTCGTAGAGATTGAGTTGCGGATCGACTTCGATGAGATCCAGATTGGCCTCGTAGTAGGCGTCGATCGTGCCCACGTCGCGCCAGTAGGCATTCCGCTTGCGATTCTCGTCGCAAAACGGGAAGGCATGAACGTTGTGGGTGTGCACGGCGGCTGGCAACATGTCGTGGCCAAAATCGTGTCGGCTCGCCGAGAGATGAGCGTCCTTCTGGAGTTGCTCCAGCAGAAACGGCCAGGAGAAACAGTAAACGCCCATCGAAGCCAGACAGCGTTCGGGCTGGTCGGGCATGGTCGGCGCATCGGCCGCTTTTTCCCGGAATGCCCACACGCGTCCCGCTGCATCCACTTCCAGCGTGCCGAATTCACTGGCAGCCGCCCGTGGAACGGGCAAAGCGCTGATCGTCACATCCGCGTTGCTCGCCTCATGCGCAGCTACCAGAGCCCCATAATCCATCTTGTAAATATGATCGCCAGCCAACACGACGACCAGTCGCGGGGCGGCTTTTTCCAACGAATAGATGTTTTGATACACCGCGTCGGCGGTTCCGAGGTACCAACTCTCGTCCACCCGTTGTTGTGGTGGCAGCACATCGAGCCACTCCCCCAGATCACGGCAGAAGAATCGGTGCCAGCCGAGATTCACATGCCTGTCCAGACTGTTGGCTTTGTATTGAGTGAGCAGGAGGACGCGTCTCAGCCCGCTGTTCACGCAGTTGGAGAGGGCAAAATCAGCAATCCGATAGACGCCGCCAAACGGCACCGCCGGCTTGGCGCGGTCGCGGGTCAACGGATCGAGCCGGGCACCCCTTCCCCCGGCAAGGACCACAGCTACCACATCCCGCATCCGCATGGGGTCTGGTTCTCGAGCGGTGGCGTGCATCAATTCAATATCCTCAGACCAAACAGAGAGCCTCAGACCAAACAGAGCGATCGAATCGGTGTGAGTCTGGGCCACCATGCTGGCGGGCCGCCACCGGCCAGACGAGGCAAACGGAAGACACCCAGTCTACGCCACTTCGTCCCGCGGCGGCGATTCAAGAAATCCCCTTTCCTCCCCTACAGTGGTGGGCCTAGGGGATTTGGGGGGCTTTTTTGGGGCCGCTGGTGAGGGTGAAGAGGGCTGGCACAGCCGGGCGGGGTTTTCTACGATCCCGCCCCAACGCTGGCCCCCGCCAGCATCCAGATCCTGTGGAAGACCAGCCATGGCACAGCGGCAGAAGTCCTCGCGTTCCAACGTTCAGGATGCAGACTCCATGGAATCGCTCAAACCGCTTATCGTGCTCGGACTGCTCGGCACGATCATGTACGGGGCCTATTCAGTCGTGCAAAAGGGGCCCACTCCCCCCTCCGCGCCAGCCGCTACGAGCAGTGCCGATGCCCCCCAAAACGTTCCGCCCCTTGGCAGTCCCCCACTGGTGGTGCCTCCGCCAATGGCTCCCCCCGCACCGCCAGCACCGGCCATGCAGGCAGCCACCACTGCGGTTCCCGTTTCTGCCCCCACCTCCTTCGAACCGCCCCCTGTCCAACCGCCGCTGGCCATGGCCCCTGCTGCCGCGGTTCCTCCGCCGCCAGAAGCGTTTCCACCAGCAGACCAACCCTCCGCTCAGCCGACCTACCTCAGCGCCCAGTCGGCGGCTCCACCCCTCGCCTCCCCGCCCCAGTCAGACTTCACAGCGCAGGTGCCAAGCGCGCTTTCGGCTCCTCCCACCCCTGGCAGAGCGGCCACGCTGGCGTCGGCAGGCGGCGCCAGGGAAGTTTCCCCACCTCCATTTCCACCGCTGGGAACAGCCGGTCAGCCACAGCCTGCGTCCCCCTCGCCGGCCTTCACGGCAGCCTGGGCAGATGCGCATGAAAAGCTGGCCGCGGGGCGGTATGCCGAGGCCCTTGCCGTGCTTTCAGTTTGGTATGACGATCCCTCGCTCGGGCCGGAGGAGAGCCAGCGGCAGGAGGATCTCCTGGGCCGACTCGCTGGCACCGTCATCTATTCCCAGCAAGACCACCTGTTGCCCCCCTGCATTGTGGCGCCGGGAGAGGATCTGCAGTCGATTGCCGCGCCGCTGTCTGTGCCCTGGCAACTGCTGGCCAAAATCAACGGCGTGCCCGATCCCTCCCAACTCGTTCCCGGCGAGCACCTCAAGGTGGTCCGCGGGCCGTTTGATGCTGTGATCAGCGTGTCGCGGCGCCGCCTGAGCCTTCAGGTGGGGGGCAACTATGCCGGCAGCTTCCCGGTGGTGATTGGCCGACAGATTCACGACCGGATTGGCGCTTCAATACCTGTGCTCGATGTGCGCCGCGGGGTTCTCACGCACGACCAGCCCAGCGTGGCATCCCAGGTGGCCTACAACAGCGCGACCGGCAAGAAGCTGATCCTGCTCGGCGAAGGCATGTCGATCGAAGCCGTCGAGGATATCAGCCTCGTCACCGAGTCTGCCCCCGGCTCCAGCCTCGTGGTCTCGATCCGCGACCTGGATGAATTGCTCGACATCCTCGGGCCCGGCTCGCAGGTGCTCGTCCGGAGATAGGCCCAGCCGGCACACCCCCCAAGTGGAGATTCTCATCCCTGCGGGTGCAGCGCCTGCGCCGCCCGGTTGATGCAGGCCTCCAATCGGCCGGCATCCTCATCCTCGCCCACCAGTCTCACGATCGGCTCAGTGTTGCTGGCACGCACCAGCAGCCAGCCGGTGGGCCAATCGAGCCGGAGGCCATCCAGGCGGCTGACGCGGGCTTCAGGAAAACCACTGGCGACGCGCTGGAGCGCTGCGGCCAGGGCCGGCCCACCGATGCCCGGCGCCAGGTCGAACTTGGTCTTGCGCATCACCAATCGCGGCAAGTCACCCGCCAGCGCTTCCAAGCTGATCAAGCGGCCTGCGACACACATCTGTTCCAGTACCAGTGCCATCGCCACACAACTGTCGCGGACGAGGACGACGCGGGGATCGATCACCCCCCCATTTCCCTCTCCTCCCAGCACGGCGCCGACGGCGAGCATGGCATCGACCACATTCGCCTCTCCAACCTTTGACACCCGACACGCCACGCCATGTCGGCTGGCGATCGCCGAGGCCATTCCGCTGGTGGAGCAATTGACGACGATCGGCCCCGGAGTCTTCCGCAGCACCGCCTCCACCGCCAAAGCGAGCGTGGCTTCCTCGCCGATGTATCGGCCCGCAGCGGTGGCAATCGCCAAGCGATCGGCATCGGGATCCTGAAAGAAACCCACATCGGCTCCAGCGGCGACAATCTGCGGTAACAAGCCCGCGAGATTCTCGGCAGTCGGCTCAGGTGCATGGGCAAAGAGCCCGTCGGGCACGCCCCCTTCGGCCACCACTTCACAGCCGAGGTGCGCCAGCAGCGGCAATCCCACCCGGCTGCCCGCCCCATGGCCGCAATCGATCCACACCCGCGGTCGCACCCTGCGGATCGCCTCGACATCGACCGTGGCGGCCACAAGCCTGACATGGGCCTCGGTGCCGTCGACCGACCGAACCGCTCCCTGTCGGCCGGTCTGGTTATGCGCCGCTGCGGGGACCGTGGGGGCTTGAGAGACCAGAGCCCGATACCCCGCCAAAACCCTCTCTCCCGCCTCCGCGGGCAACACTCGGCCGGCCGCCGAGAAGAGTTTCATGCCGTTGTATTCGGCCGGATTATGACTGGCCGAAATCTGAATGCCACCGGCAGCCCCTGCGTCGCGCACGACGATTCCGACAGTCGGTGTGGCGGCAATCCCACAGTCGAGAACATCTCGGCCGAGGTCCACAAGTGCGTCGGTGATGGCACGGGCCAACAGCGGCCCATGCGTGCGGCCGTCCCGCCCGAGCACGATTGGCCCCGGAGGCAAGATTTGGGCAAACGCGACGGCATAGGTGGCGGCCACCGTGGGATTGAGCGATCGACCGACCACGCCCCGCAGACCCGAAACACTGACAATGAGGCTGTCTTCCATGGTGGCGCTCGCAGAGGGAGGTGGGGGCGGAGGCGTATGCGCAGGGAGGGAAGGGGGCTGGCAAGCGGGGAAGCCGCGACGGCAGGGGTATTCGGCTTGTGTCGAAAACGACCAAACGCAGTATAAAAACTCTGCCTTCCCGGTCGCCCCCACCCCACCATTCCCGCGAAAAAAGGACACAGAGAACTCGCATGCCTACCGCCTCCGATCTGCTTCCGGCCCGCCTGGCTGCCATCGCATCTGCCCACGCTGCGGGCGCGCTGACCGAGCACTCCGCCCGCGTGATCAAGGATTGGCTGACGCAGCCTCGGTATGCCGAGTTTGCCGACTCACTCGGAGAACTCGTCGACACCGCGGCCCAAGCGGGCACGTCCAAGGAGGCCTGGAAGGCTCTCGATGATGTGTACTGGACGGTGATCCCTTTCGGCACCGGCGGGCGGCGGGGCACGATGTTTTCGGTCGGCTCAAACGCGATCAACGACCGCACGATCGGCGAAAGCGCGCAGGGGCTGGCTGATTACATGCGCCGCGTGCTGCCGGCCGGCGACGTTCCCACCTGTGCCATCGCCTACGACACCCGCCACCGATCGGAACACTTCGCCACGTTGTGCGCGGAAGTGCTCCTGGCAGCAGGCTTCCGGATTTTCTTCCTGCGCGGGTTCCGCAGCACACCGGAACTGTCGTTTGCCGTCCGCCACACCGGCGCCAAGAGCGGCATCATGGTGACCGCCAGCCACAATCCTCCCAGCGACAATGCCGTCAAGGTCTACTGGGCCGGCGGGGTGCAGGTCCTGCCGCCGCACGACAAGGGCATCATCGATTGCGTAATGGGAGTCGACACCGTTCATCGCCAGAGCTTCACCGCGGCCGTGAAGGATGGGCGGGTGCGGTTTGTCGAGGCGGAAATTGATCCGGCGTTCGTGAAGGCCGTGCTGCTTCAGGCCAGCCCGGGCCCCCGCGACATCTCCATCCTCTACACCCCGCTGCATGGCGTGGGGGCCAGCGCCGTGGTGCCAGTTCTGCACGGCGCCGGCTTCAAGCACGTGCGCCTCTACGGCCCGCAGGAAACACCCGACGGCGATTTTCCGAATGTGCCCGGGCATGTCGCCAATCCGGAGAACCCCGCTGTGCTCGATGGGGCGATCACCGAAGCCACTACGCTCGGGGACGACCTCGTTCTCGCCAGCGATCCCGACTGCGATCGGCTGGGGGCCGCGGCTCCCCTTTCCCGCCAACCGGGCAGCCCTTGGCAGACGTTCACCGGCAATCAACTGGCGGCGCTCTTGGTCGACTGGGTGCTCTCCACCCGGAAGCAGCACAACCGAGTGCATCCCACCGACCGGATCGTGACGACGCTGGTCACCACCGGCATGGTGCGGCGTTTGGCGGAGGCCTACGGGGCAGCGATCACCGATTCCCTGCAGGTCGGCTTCAAATGGATTGGTGAGGAGATCGACCGCATCGGCCCGGAACACTTCCTCTTTGGCTGCGAGGAATCGCACGGCTATCTGGCCGGTACGCACGTCCGCGATAAGGATGCCAGCGTGGCGGCGCTGCTTCTGGCGGAGTTGACTGCGGCCCTCAAGGTCTCTGGCACCACGCTGCATGAGCACCTCGATCGGCTCTTCTGCCTGCATGGCTGCCACATGGAACGGCAGGTATCGATCACGCTGCCGGGAGCAGCGGGCATGGAACGGATGCGGGAGATCATGGCACGGTTGCGGGCGAATCCTCCCGCGGCCCTCGGCGGCTTGCCGGTCGCGAGGGTGCGGGACTATGCCTCGCTCACCACGCATACCCCCGGTACGGCGCCGGTGGCATTCGCCGGGGCCAAGGGGGATCTGGTCATGTTCGATCTCGCCAGCCCGTTCGATCCGGCAGCCACTCCTGCCAGTGGTTTTTCTGCGCTGGGCAATGCCGTGGCCGCCAGACCGTCTGGAACAGAGCCGAAGATCAAATTTTACCTGTTTGCTGTTGCGCCCCCGGGAGCTCCGCAGGCCCTCGCCGCCGCGAAGCAGATGCTGGGCGAGCGGCTCGACAGGCTTGAGCGCGAACTGCGTACCTTGGCAGGCGTCTGACCACTCCTGCGAGGAAGAACCATGAGCGAACAGATTGGGGTGGTGCTGATCTTCGGTGGGCTCCTGCTGGCCAGCGTGGGCCTGCTGGGATTCCTGTGGCGGAGCCTGCAGGTTCTGCTGCGCCGCAGTGCAGTCGTTCGCCTGGTGCGCCCCTTGGTGCTGCTCACGGCAGGGCTGGCTGTGGGGCTGGCGCCGTTCGCCTATCAGCAGGCCTATCTGGCGGTGTTTGGCCTCGGCGAGCGGGAACGGATCATCGATGGCCAGCGGGCCCTCACACTCACCGGCTGGGATCGGGCCGACTACAGTCTCCTGCGCAGCAGGAGCGATGTCGGCATTCTCGAAATGGGCAACGCCGACGTGACCGATGACACGCTCCGCCTGCTCGAAGGCTTTGCCAAACTTCAGGAACTCACGCTCAACGATTCCAAGATCACTGACGCCGGCCTTGAAATGCTGAAAGCGCTCCCCAGTCTGGAAACATTACGACTGGCGCGCACCGGCATCACACCGGAAGGAGTGAGCGCCTTTCTTGAATCTCCGCCGCCCCGCCTGAGGCAGATCGATGTCTCGGGCAATGGCATTCCCACCAGCATCCTGCGCCGGTGGAAGAACGCCGGAAATATTCCCGCCGCAGAGCCACCCACCGATTCCCCAATCTCCCCGGAGCGTCAGTATGTCAATTGAACCTAGCGCGCTGCGATTCCAGCTCAAGGAGGACGCCCCAGGCGATCCTGCCAACGCGGCATTCCTCTGCGAAGCGAGTGCCTTGGCCTACCTTCCCCAGCGGGAGGGCACGCTCGCTTTCTCCGAACTGCTCGGCCTTGAGGCCAAGCTCTTCAGCGAGGGCAATACCCAGGCATGGCTGGCGACGAGCCCCGAGCAGATCGTCGTGGCCTTCCGCGGCACCGAATCCCCCACCAGCCTGGATGGCCTCAAGGATATCCTCCTCACCGATGCCCTCAACCTGCTGGTGGTTCCCGAGGGGAGGCTGGGCCTCGATCTCTCGGCGGCGGGAGTGGGGGCACGCTTCCACAAGGGATTCGTCGATGCGATCGCCTCGATCTGGCCGACGCTCTCTGCCGGCATCGAAGCGGAGGTGAAGCGCCTCGACCGGCCGGTGTGGCTCACGGGCCACAGCCTGGGTGGCGCGCTGGCCCTGCTGGCGGCCTGGCTGCTGAAGCGCAAGTTTATCTCAGTCGAGGAGGTGTCGACCTTCGGGGCACCGATGATCGGCAATCGCACTGCCTGCGATGCCTTCAATCGGGAATTCGCCGGAAAGATCCACCGCTATGTCAACGGTCGGGATCCGGTGCCGAAACTGCCTGGGCTGTCGCTGGTGGCCAATGAATTTGTGCATGTCGACAACGAACGACTGCTGGGAGACCATCCTATGACGGGGCTGTCGACGCTGGTGGGCGCGGCGGCCACCCATGCGATCGACGGCCTGCTCTCCGGCACGCTGATCGACGGAGCCTGGAAGAGCATCAACGCCGAGGTGGCGATGCACTTCCTCGGCTGCTACCGCGATCTGCTCAAGGGATAGCAGGCTTGTGGGTTCGTTTCAGCGACGATTGTTCAAACCCATCGGGCGGTGTAGGCGGAGGGGACGGCGAACGCTCGAGGAGCGTCAGCGACGAGACTTTTGCCGCCCCGAAGCCGACGCTCCACGCAAGTCGAATGCGCTCCAGCAGGTCCACTGCGGCCTGGCCGGAGATTGCCTCAATCGGCACTCTCGACCGGGATCCGCATCCGGTAGAAGCTCGCCCAGATAAAATAGAGCGCCAGGCTGAAGAGGACCGATCCGATGAGCATCTTGAGCGAGCCGCTCTGCACCGAAAGCGAGATCTCCACCGCCAACAGTCCAAACAGGGTGGTGAACTTGATCACCGGATTGAGGCTCACTGAAGAGGTGTCCTTGAAGGGATCGCCGACGGTGTCGCCCACCACGCAGGCGGCATGGAGGTCGGTTCCCTTGGCCCGCATGTCGACCTCAACGATTTTCTTGGCGTTGTCCCAGGCCCCCCCGGCATTGGCCATGAAGATCGCCTGAAAGAGCCCGAAGAAGGCGATGCCAATGAGATAGCCGATGAACAATACCGGGCTGAAAAAGGGGAGCGCGAGGGCCAGACAGAAGACCGCCAGAAAGATGTACCACATGCCCTTCTGGGCATAGACCGTGCAGATCCGCACCACCTCCTTGCTATCCTCGATGCTGGCGGTGGCCTTCGTTAGATCGATGTGCTCCTTGATAAACACCACGGCACTGTAGGCCCCGGTTACCACCGCCTGCGTCGAGGCCCCGGTGAACCAGTAAATCACGCTCCCTCCCATGAGGATGCCGAGCAGGATCTCCGGACGCACGATGCTCAGCACAGCCTCGATCGTCTGCCCCGGCGGCACGATGCTGGGGTTTTTTGACAAGGCCAGGATGATTCCAAAGATCATCGTGGTGGCGCCCACGACTGCCGTTCCAATGAGCACCGGCTTGGCCGTTGCCTTGAACGTGTTGCCGGCCCCGTCGCCGCGTTCCAGCAGCAGTTTCGAATGGGCAAAATCGGCCCGGATGCCGTGGTTGCGCTGCAGTTCTTCCCGGATGCCGGGAAGGTTTTCAATGCCGCTGAGTTCGAAGACGCTCTGGGCGTTGTCGGTGACCGGCCCAAAACTATCAACGGCGATCGTCACCGGCCCCATCCCCAGAAAACCAAAGGCAATCAGGCCGAAGGCAAAGATAGGCGCCGCGAACGCTGCGTAGGCGGCGGGCATCAACGCCACCAGCGCCGCGCTCTCGCTCAACTTCCATCCCAGCGCCATCAGAGTGAGAATCAGCAACCCCATCCAGAAGGCGCTGAAGTTGCCCGCCACGAATCCCGACAGAACATTGAGGCTGGCCCCTCCTTGCGCCGAGGCATTGACCACCTCTTTGACATGCTTGGAACTGGTGCTGGTGAAGATCTTGGTGAATTCGGGGATCAGCGCCCCTGCCGCCGTTCCCAGGCTGATGATCGAAGCGAGCACCCACCACAGATCTCCCCGGGAGGTTCCCGCTGATGCGGCAAGCGATCCCAGCAGGGCGTAGCTGGCCAGATAGGTGACGACGATCGAAACCAGCGATGTCACCCAGATCAAGCGCGTGAGCGGGGCCTCCTCGTCGAACGACCGCAGGTGTCCGAAAGAAGCCCGCGACCAAGCCTCGGTGGCATAGTAGCTCCCCAGGCTTGTGAGGATCATCAGGGCCCGCATCGTGAACATCCACACGATCAACTGCATGCAGATGGTGCGCTGCTCCGGGCTCCCCCCTCCCAGCGCGTAGGCCAGGAAAGCGATGAGCGCCACGCCGGTCACTCCATAGGTTTCAAACCCATCCGCCGTGGGGCCGACAGAGTCGCCGGCGTTGTCTCCGGTGCAGTCGGCGATGACACCGGGATTCTTGGGATCGTCCTCGGGCAGCTTGAAAACGATCTTCATCAGATCGCTGCCGATATCGGCGATCTTGGTGAAGATTCCCCCGCAGATGCGCAAAACTGTCGCCCCCAGGCTCTCGCCGATGGCAAACCCGATGAAACTCGCCCCCACCAGCGACGACGGGATGAACATCAAGATGGCGATCATGCAGAACAGTTCCACGCTCACCAGCAGCATGCCGATCGACATCCCCGACTGCAGCGGGATCGAGAGCGTGGCGAGCGCATTGCCCGCCAGGCTGGCAAAGGCGGTGCGGCTGTTGGCCTGTGTGTTGATGCGAATGCCGAACCAGGCCACGCCATAGCTGCCCAGGATCCCCAGGATCGAGCAGAGAAGAACGATCCCCACCGACACCACCGTGGGGAGCGGGGGGGCTCCGGCTGCTTCCCCTGCGGCCGCATGGCTGCCGATGGGATTGAGAAATCCGAAGTAGGCGATGATGGCTCCGGCGATCAACAGCCAAAGCAGGGCCAGAAATCTCCCCTGCTGGAAGAGATAGCTCTTGCAGGTCTCCCAAATGATGTGAGAGACCGCGGCCATCGACGGATGGTTGGGGAGTGCCGCGACCCGGAAATACTGCTGCACGCCGAACAGTGCCCCGAGCACCGAGATCGCCAGCCCCAGATACATCAGCGTCGCCCCGGCCACCGGGATTCCCAGCAGACTGAAGCGGATCGCCTCGTCGATTGGCGGGAGCTGCAATTCAGCTTCGCTGGCCAGCGCGGGCAGCGCCCCAAGCGCGGTCACACCAGCCGCCACCACACTCAAAACCCAACGCCGACGCACGCAGAGCAATGGCAGCACGATGTGGGTATCCTCCGGGACAACTCCCTGAATTTCCCGCAAACCGCGGGGTTGGGAGTGTAGCCGAAGGCATGGTGTGACTGCCAACACCCCCTCCAAGCCCCCCAATCTGCTTCAGAAAGAGGTGAAAACAGCCCACCGGCGGGCTCAGTAGCGATACCCCAGCCCGCAGTTGACGAAGAAGCCGGGGGAGGATTCGTTGAGGCCCCAGCCGTAGCGGGCACCGAGTTCGAAGTCTTTGTTGAGCAGGATATGGCCGCCCAAGCTGACAAACTGACGGTTGAGAGCCTGCTGCTTCCCCTCGGAGAAGATGGCGAAATACTCGGCATGCACGTTGAGCCGCTCGCCCACAGGAATCTTCAGCACCG
>Ga0114967_10001034_pt1 | contig 23119 bp, 12 predicted proteins | sample M_130628_MF_Meta_FD_92639 | JGI IMG/M metagenome (GOLD analysis project Ga0114967, IMG submission 92639) | Freshwater microbial communities from Lake Montjoie, Canada to study carbon cycling - M_130628_MF_MetaG | ecosystem: Environmental > Aquatic > Freshwater > Lake | place: Lake Montjoie...
AGCATCGACGGATTCATCATGTCACTCTCCAAAGAAACCCAACAAAAAAAGGACTTCCACCACATCGTCGAAGTAATTAACCAAGGAATGCCAGTAGTCATGTTCGACCGCGTTACCAACGATATCCTCTGCGATAAAGTAATCATTGACGACAACCTAGCCGCGTTCAACGCAACCCAGTACCTGATCGATAAGGGATTCAAAAAAATTGCCCTAATCACTACCGTAGATTACGTAAGTGTAGGCAAACTGCGAACAGAAGGCTACATCAAAGCCCTAAGAAATAACGACCTCAAAGTCGACGAAAACCTAATCCTGAAAATTGAAGACACAGAAAACTTTGAAGACTCAATTGCCGAGTTGCTCAACAATAACCCCGACCTAGAAGCGATTTTCGCGGTAAACGAATTATTTGCCGTTACGACGATCAAGACAGCCACTAAACTAGGGAAAAATGTTCCAAGCGATCTGTCAGTAATCGGATTTACAGACGGAATCATCTCCAAATATTCATCTCCTAGCATCACTACCGTAAGCCAAAACGGAATCAAAATGGGAGGCAAAGCGGCCAAAATGCTGATCGAACGATTAGAAGCCGACGAAGAAGAGGAAGAACAATACAAAACAGAAGTAATCGAAACCGAATTAGTGGAAAGAGAATCTACTAAATAAAACCTATTTTATCAACAAAAAACGTTTGCGGAACGGAAAGAATTTATTTTTTTTCCCCAAAACAAACACAATTTAATTTCTTTAGTATCTTTACCACAATTATCAAAGCTTCTACTTTACCTTCGAAAATAAATTAAAGTTTTGATAAGCGTAACGCTTATCGTTTTATTAATCAATAAATTACGATAATGGAAAAGCGTAAATTAAGTTTCTGGCAAATTTGGAACATGAGTTTCGGTTTCTTAGGAATCCAAATGGGTTTTGCCCTTCAAAATGCTAATGCTAGCCGAATTCTCCAAACTTTTGGTGCCGATGTACACGAATTATCTTGGTTTTGGATAATTGCTCCCCTCATGGGACTAATCGTCCAACCCATCATCGGTCACTATAGTGATAATACCTGGGGACGTTTCGGACGAAGAAAACCCTTCTTTTTAGCTGGTGCTTTACTAGCCTCCGTCGGCTTAATTTTAATGCCACAAGCTGATATTTTCATCGCATTCATGCCAGCCCTATGGGTAGGCGCAGGGATGTTAATGGTCATGGATGCTTCCTTTAACATTGCCATGGAGCCTTTCAGAGCCCTCGTAGGAGATAATTTACGTTCCGACCAAAGAACGCTTGGATTTAGTATCCAAACGGCACTTATCGGATTCGGAGCCGTGATCGGTTCTTGGTTACCCTACGTGTTGACCAACTGGTTCCATGTAGACAATACAGCCGTTGACGGCAAAATACCACACCATTTAGTAGTTTCTTTTGTAATTGGCGCGATTGTTTTAGTAGCCTCCATTATGGTAACCCTCTTTTCAACCAAAGAATATTCTCCTGAAGAATTAGCCCAGTTTGAAGACGAACAAGCACACCAAAAAGCCATCGAAAAAGAAGGTACTGAAACGAAAGCAAGCCTGATGGACATCTTCGAAGATTTCCGCAAAATGCCCACCACCATGAAACAATTAAGCTGGGTGCAGTTTTTCTCCTGGTTTGCCTTATTCGGAATGTGGGTATTTACAACGCCTGCAATCGCCCAACACATTTACAAACTTTCAATAGAAGACCATACCAGCCCCGCATTTCAAGAAGCTGGTGATTGGGTAGGTGTAATCTTTGGAGTTTACAACTTGGTGTCGGCTTTAGTGGCACTTTTCTTCTTGCCTAGTTTGGCAAAAAAATTCGGAAGAAAGAAAACACACTCTATTTCTCTTATTGCTGGAGGTCTTGGACTACTTTCCATGTACATCATGCCAAACAAAGAAATGCTGGTCATCTCAATGATCGGTGTTGGTATCGCCTGGGCAAGTATTTTATCGATGCCGTATGCTATTTTAGCAGGAGCCATTACTCCTAAAAAAATGGGAGTATACATGGGAATTTTTAATTTCTTCATCGTAATACCGCAAATCATCAATGCCTTAATTGGTGGCCCATTAGTGAAATATTTATACAACGACCATGCAATCTACGCAATAATGACTAGTGGAGTTAGCTTCCTTATTGCAGCAGCCCTAGTCGTTAAAGTAAAAGATGTTGATGACGTAATACAACAATAAATGACAAAAAAAGCATTCATATTCGACCTAGACGGCGTGATTGTGGATACCGCAAAATACCACTTTCTGGCTTGGCAAAAAATTGCGAGCCAACTAGGAATCGAATTTACACCCGAACACAACGAAGAACTCAAAGGCGTAAGCCGCGTCAGATCGCTTGACATCATTTTAGACTTGGGCAAAATCCAAGCGACACAAGTAGATAAAGACCTTTGGCTTACCCAAAAAAATAACGACTACCTAGCCTACATCGAGAACATGGATGAATCCGAAATTCTGCCCGGCGTACTCAATGTATTAGAATATATCAAACAAAAACAACAACTTATCGCTCTGGGATCTGCTAGCAAAAATGCACGCCCCATACTAGAAAAAGTGAAAATTTTACATTTGTTTGACGCCATAGTAGACGGCAATGACGTGACCAATGCCAAACCAGATCCAGAAGTTTTTGTGAGAGCGGCAAAACTACTAGGTGCCTCAAATGAAAATGCAATCGTATTCGAAGACTCAGTCGCAGGCATTCAAGCCGCTAATATCGCAAACATGACCAGCATCGGGATTGGAGAAGCCAAAATCCTTCACGAAGCACAATATATTTTTAAAGATTTTACCTTCATGGACACCGCTTTCATAGAGACGCTCATGAACTAAAATTGAATGATAAAAGGACAATAAAAAAAATACAATGAACCAAGATTATATAAAACCAGACAATTGGTCTATTATTGAAGAAGGATTTGATGCAGAACAAGTAAAATCTTCCGAAAGTCTATTCAGTATTGGTAACGGTGCCATGGGGCAACGGGCCAACTTTGAAGAATTCTATTCCGGAGCAACGTTCCAAGGAAGCTACATCGGAGGAATCTACTACCCCGATAAAACCAAAGTGGGTTGGTGGAAAAACGGATACCCTGAATATTTTGCTAAAGTACTAAATGCACCAAGCTGGATCGGTATTCTTGTAGAGATTAATGGAGAAAATTTAGACTTAGCTACTGCTAAGGTAACCAACTTCAAACGAGAACTAAACATGAAAGAAGGTTGGTACAACCGCTCTTTCAAGGCACTTTTAAACAATGGTACCGAGGTTTCCGTAAACGTGCGCCGATTCCTATCCTTAGATAGCGATGAGTTAGGGGTAATCAAATACGAAATCACCCCTTCAAACCAAAACGCAACCATCGTTTTAAAACCTTATATAGATGCAGGCGTGCACAATGAAGATGCTAACTGGGAAGAGAAATTCTGGGAGCCTATCGCAACGCAGCACAACAGTAATGAAGCATTTGTGACGGCCCGTACCTTCAAAACGCATTTCGAAGTAGCGACCTATATGCACAATACGGTTTTCATCAATAATGAAAATCAAAAGAGCGAACCAACATTCGTAGACACCACCCAAGAAAAAGTGGTTTTTACCTATGAAAACCAAGTTGAACAAGGACAAACCATAGCCCTGCAAAAACTAGGAGGTTACACCGTTTCGACAAATCACAACAAGGCTGATTTAGTAAAAGCCGCTCAAAACACCATCCAAAACGCTGTAGCTTTAGGATACGATGTACTCCTACAAAATCAAATCAAGGCTTGGGCCAAAATTTGGGAAATGAGCGACATCACCATCGAAGGCGACGTGAAAGCCCAACAAGGTATACGCTTCAATATCTTCCAATTAAACCAAACTTACTCAGGAAAAGACAGCCGTCTCAACATAGGCCCTAAGGGATTCACCGGCGAAAAATACGGAGGTTCTACCTATTGGGATACCGAAGCCTACTGCATCCCGTTCTATATGGCTACCAAAGATCAACAAGTAGCCCGAAACTTATTGACGTACCGCTATAACCAACTCGATAAGGCGATAGAAAATGCTGCCAAATTAGGATTTACGAATGGGGCAGCATTATACCCTATGGTAACCATGAACGGGGAAGAATGCCACAACGAGTGGGAAATCACCTTCGAAGAAATCCATAGAAACGGCGCCATCGCATTCGCTATATTCAATTACCACCGCTTTACAGGTGACTACAGCTACATTCCTGAAAAAGGATTAGAAGTGCTCATCGGTATCGCCCGATTCTGGCAACAAAGAGCAACGTATTCAACCCACAGAAATCAATATGTGATTTTAGGAGTGACTGGCCCTAACGAATACGAAAACAACGTAAACAATAACTTCTACACAAACTATTTAGCCAAATGGTGTATCGATTACGCCATCGAACAAATCCATAAAGTAGAAAAAGAATACACAGCCGACTTCCAGCGCATCATGAGCAAAGTCAACCTTGACGAAGCCGAAATCCAACATTGGAAAAAAGTGGCAGATCATATGTATTTCCCTTATTCAGAAGAACTAGGGGTATACCTGCAACAAGACGGATTCTTAGACAAAGAATTAGTAAAAGTACACGACCTCGATAAAAGCCAACGCCCAATCAACCAAAAATGGTCTTGGGACCGAATCCTCCGATCTCCTTATATTAAACAAGCGGATACCCTGCAAGGATTCTATTTCTTCGAAGATCATTTTACCAAAGAACAACTGGAAAAGCATTTTGATTTCTACGAACCATTCACTGTGCACGAAAGCTCGCTTTCGCCTTGTGTTCACTCCATTCAAGCAGCTACTTTAGGCCGAATGGAACAAGCCTATACCTTCTATCTTAGAACATCTCGCCTAGACCTAGACGATTATAATAAAGAAGTCGAAGAGGGCCTTCACATCACCTCTATGGCGGGCACTTGGATGAGCATCGTAGAAGGATTTGGCGGAATGCGAGTTAAAAACGATGCGCTGCATTTCGAACCAAGAATCCCAGCAGAATGGAATGCCTATGCTTTCAAAATTAATTTCAGAAACCAAATTCTAGAAGTAGCGGTTCATCAAAATGGCACCAAATTCTCCCTAGAAGGAAATAAACAACTCACCGTCTACGTAAACGGTAAAGCAATCGTAGTAGAACCAAATAGCTTTGTAACGGTATAAAATACTTAGTTCACAACCCGACAATGGTTTCCGTTGTCGGGTTTTTAATTGAAATCCAAATGAAAAAACTAACCCTGCTTTCTTTATTGTGCGCTATCGCTTCTTTTGCTCAAATTCAAAGAGTCGAACCGCCTTTCTGGTATTCAGAAATGAACCACTCCAGCCTCGAAATCATGTTCTATAGCAAAAACATCGCACAATATAATGTAGCCGTGTCCAACAAAGTCACGATTGAAAACATCAAGAAAACAGAAAATCCTAACTATCTCTTCGTTACGATTGATACTAAAAATTTGGGACCAACCGAACTTACCTTCAGTTTCAAAACAAAAGATAAAGTTGCCTTTAAACAAAAATACGAACTCAAAAAAAGAAGACAAGACTCTAAATACCGCCCAAGCTACAGCAGCGCTGATGTGATCTACCTCATCATGTCCGACCGGTTTGCCAACGGAAATCCAAACAACGACAGCGATCAATCAGTGACGGAAAAAGCCGACCGTTCCAACCCAAATGGCCGTCATGGCGGAGACATTCAAGGAATCATCAATAACCTTGATTACCTGAAAAATCTTGGGGTTACTGCCGTATGGCCTACTCCCCTATGCGAAGATAACGACGAGAGAGGCTCCTACCATACCTACGGCCAATCTGATGTATACAAAATAGACCCGCGCTTTGGAACCAACCAAGACTACGTACAACTGAGCGCCGAATTACACAAAAGGGGCATGAAAAACATCATGGACTATGTAACCAACCATTGGGGCTACAAACACTGGATGATGAATGATTTACCCACTTATGACTGGTTGCATCAATTTCCAGGTTTCTCACAAACCAATTACCACATGTCAACCCAATTCGACCCCAATGCTTCAAAAATAGATGCAAAAAACTGCATGGATGGATGGTTCGTGAAATCGATGCCCGACTTAAACCAATCCAACCCTGTAGTATTAAATTACCTTATTCAAAATGCCATCTGGTGGATCGAATATGCGGACCTAGATGGTTTCCGTGTCGACACTTACTCCTATAACGACAAAGAAGGCATCGCAAAATGGACCAAAGCCATCACTGATGAATACCCAAATTTTAACATCGTAGGAGAAGTATGGATGCACAACCAAGCCCAAATGGCCTACTGGCAAAAGGACAGCAAAATAGGCGCCATCGAAAGCTACAATTCCTACCTGCCAAGCGTCATGGACTTTACTTTACACGACGCCATACAATCGGTATTCAATGAAGATAAAGCCACTTGGGACAAAGGAATGATCAAAATCTATGACAACTTTACCAATGATTTCCTTTACCCAAACACCAACAATATTTTAGTATTTGCCGAAAACCACGATACGAACCGCTTCAACGAATGGTATAAAAAGGATTTCAAAAAATACCAGCTAGCCATGACACTAATAGCCACCACTCGCGGTATCCCACAACTATACTACGGATCCGAAATCGGGATGGCTGGCAATAAAGACAAAGGCGATGGCGACATCCGAAAAGATTTCCCAGGCGGCTGGAAAGGCGATACTAACAATGCTTTTTCCGCCTCAGGCAGAACAGCCGAACAACAACAATTCTATGACTATACCGCCAAATTATTCAATTGGAGGAAAACAAAAACCATTATTCATAACGGCAAAATGACCCATTACATCCCCGAAAACAACGTGTACGTGTATTTCAGATATAATGACTCCGAATCCGTAATGGTCATCATCAACAACAGCACCGAAAAACAAACCCTAAAAACCAACCGATTTGCGGAAAATATCGGACAGTTCAAATCGGGTTCCGACATCATTTCAGGAACCACTTATGATTTAAGCTCAGAAATTACAATCGAAGCAAAATCATCCCTAATTTTAGAATTGAATAACACTACCCGTTAAGATGAAAAAATTACTCATTTTATTGCTAATTACCGCGGCAACGTTCGCGCAAAATACAAACCGAAAGTACAAATCCCATAAATGGCAAGACAACTACCTAAAAGTCTCCGTCACCGATGGCGACTATTACTTTAAAATGTATTCCAATAAAATCATCGAAACGTCTTTTGTGCCAAAAGGGGAAGCACTAAACCCCACTTCCCACACCGTGGCTTTCGATAATCGTGAAATCATTACCGAAAAAACAGAAAGTAAAAAATACCTCGAATTAGGAACTAAATCAGTAAAGGTGCACATCGAGAAAAGCCCTTTCAAAATTTCTTATACCAAAAACAACCAAGAAATTCTCTCGGAAAAAAACGGTTACACCAAAAAAGATTCCTCCGAAACGCTTGATTTCAAAATAACCCCCGACGAAGCCCTATATGGTGGCGGCGCCAGAGTACTTGGAATGAACCGCCGCGGCAACCGATTAAGATTATACAATAAAGCGCACTATGGCTACGAAACGCATGCCGACCTAATGAACTTCTGCATACCGGTTGTCATGTCCTCCAAAATCTATGCGGTACACTTCGACAACCCTGCCATTGGATACCTAGACCTAGACAGTAAAAAAAACAATACCCTGACCTACGAAACCATATCCGGTAGAAAAACATACCAAGTAATCGTGGGAGATTCATGGACCGACCTAGTAAGCAACTACACCGACCTAACGGGAAGGCAACCCCTACTCCCAAGATGGTCATTCGGAAATTTCGCTAGCCGCTTCGGTTATAAATCCCAAGACGAAGTCGAAAATACGATTAAGAAATACGAACAAAACAACATCCCCGTAGATGCAATCATCCTAGACTTATATTGGTTCGGTAAAGAAATAAAAGGAACAATGGGGAACCTAGATTGGGACAAAGACAAATTCCCGAACCCCGACAAAATGATAGCCGATCTAAACAACAAAGGCGTCAAAACCATTCTAATCACAGAACCATTCATCCTAACCTCTTCCTCAAAATGGAAAGAAGCAGCCGATAACAACATATTGGTAACCGACAAAACAGGAAAACCAGCCACTTGGGACTTTTACTTCGGAAATACGGGAGTGGTGGACATCTTCAAACCCCAAGGAAAAGACTGGTTCTGGAACGTGTACAAACGCTTAATCAATCAAGGTGTGGGCGGCCTTTGGGGTGACCTTGGCGAACCCGAAGTCTTTCCATCCAAAGTAATCACTGCCGCTGGAAAAGCAGATGAAGTTCACAACATCTACGGACACAATTGGGCCAAACTAATTGCAGAGGGATATAAAATCGACTTCCCTACCCAACGCCCTTTCATACTGATGCGAGCAGGGTATTCCGGCTCCCAACGGTACGGCATGGTGCCCTGGAGCGGCGACGTAAGCAGGAGCTGGGGCGGTCTACAAAGCCAAACCGAAATCGCACTGCAAATGAGCATGCAAGGTATGGCCTTCATGCACTCCGATCTAGGCGGTTTTGCCGGCGACTATTTCGACAACGAATTGTATCTACGTTGGTTACAGTATGGGGTATTCCAACCCATATTCCGACCCCACGCGCAAGAAGAAGTAGCCTCAGAGGTAGCAAGAAAAGATATCATCACGATGGCCAAAGCTAAAAAACAGGTAGAATTGCGCTACCAACTTTTACCGTACAACTATTCCCTAGCCTTCGAAAACAACCAAAACGGTACGCCACTGATGCGCCCATTGTTTTTTGAAGAACCGAACAATGCTAAACTTCAAACCTTGTGCGAATCCTATCTTTGGGGGAACGATTTCTTAGTAACCCCCATTACCAAACCTGCTTGCACCTCAACGGCGGTCTATTTCCCAAAAAACAACAACTGGTTCGATTTTTATACTAATGAAATTCAAGAAGGAGGCATGTCGTCTAATGTGGCGGTTTCTGAAGACCACATCCCCGTATACGTGCGCGGAGGGGCTTTCATCCCCATGATCAAAACCATTCAAAACACAACAAAATACACCCTAGACAGTTTCGACCTGCATTTCTATTTCGATCAATCGGTCCAAAATTCAACAAAAAACATCTACAACGACGACGGACAAACGCCCAACGCTTTCGAAAAAGGGCAATACGAACTAATAAAATGCAACAGCACCAACGACGGAAAATCATTAGTGATACAAATAAAAGATAACGCCGGAAACAACTATACCCCCACCGATAAAAACATAACGGTTTTAATCCATAACATCAAACCCAAACGCATCTTTGTAAACGGTAAAGAAAGAATGTATAAAACAGTGCAAGAACCGCTACAAATCTCCGTTACTTTATCAAAAGACAATTCGCCCGAAATTAAAATAGAATACTAATCCTATGAAAAAAATAACCCTCCTAAGTTGGTGTATCGCTCTTTTATCCATCACAGCAGTTGCCCAAAACAAAAAAGCAACAACCACCAAAAAACCTTTCGTTTGGGAAGGCGCAAACGTGTATTTTCTTTTGACCGACCGATTTAATAATGGAGATGCAACAAACGACCATACCTTTAATAGAAACAAAGAAACAGCTAAACTCAGAGGCTTTGAAGGGGGCGATATCCGTGGGGTAATCCAAAAACTCGACGAAGGCTATTTCAATAAATTAGGCATCAACGCCATTTGGCTTACACCGATAGTGGAACAAATTCATGGCGACGTTAATGAAGGAACAGGCACTACTTATGGCTTCCACGGCTACTGGACCAGAGATTGGACCTCGCTTGATCCTAGCTTCGGAATCAAAGAGGACTTGGCCGAATTGGTTCAAAAAGCGCACGCCCAAGGAATCCGAATTATTCTCGATGCCGTAATCAACCATACAGGACCTGTAACACCAGAAGATTCTGTATATCCATCCGATTGGGTACGAACCGAACCAAAATGTACCTATAAATCATACGATACCTACATCAACTGTACATTAGTAGAAAACCTACCCGACGTCAAAACTGAAAGCAATGAAAATGTAGAAGTCCCGTCATTCCTAACCAACAAATGGAAAAAAGAAGGACGCTATGAGAAAGAAATGGCTTCCCTTGATGCCTTTTTCAAGAAAACAGGATACCCTAAAGCTCCAAAATACTACATCATGAAATGGCTGTCCGACTATATCAGAGTATACGGTATAGACGGCTACCGAGTGGATACCGCCAAACACACCACCGAAGACGTTTGGTCCGATTTCAAAAAAGTATGCGATGCGGCTTTTGCCGAATTCAAAAAAAATAATCCTAAAAAAGTCCTTGACCAAAACGCCTTCTTTACCGTAGGAGAAGTCTATGGCTACAACATCAGCGGCAAAAAAGAATTCGATTTCGGCGATAAAAAAGTGAATTATTTTGATCACGGTTTCACAGGCCTAATCAACTTCGACTTTCGAAATGAAGCCAAATTAAACTACGAAGAACTCTTCGCTAAATATGCTTCGATATTGCATACCGACCTCAAAGGACACACCGTAATGAACTACGTTTCCTCCCACGATGATAGCTGGCCTTTTGATAAGAAACGGGAAAAGCCCATGGAATCAGCAACCAAATTACTTCTAGCGCCGGGTATCGCTCAGGTGTACTACGGGGACGAAAGTGCTCGCCCTCTTGAAATCGAAAGGGCAGAAGGAGATGCTAATTTACGCTCCTACATGAATTGGGAGGATATTGCCTCCAATCCCCAAACCAGGGAGATTTTAAAGCATTGGCAAAAACTAGGAATCTTTAGAAAAAACCACCCCGCCATCGGTGCAGGATTACACCAACAAATCTCCGCTACTCCTTACGTTTTTAGCCGCACCTTCACCCAAGGAAAATATGGGGATAAGGTAGTAGTAGGCTTAGAGTTACCAACAGGAAAAAAAGAAATTTCAACAGGCTCCATTTTTCCAAACGGTACCAAAGTAAGAGATGCTTATTCCGGAAAAACGACCATAATCACCAAAGGAAAAGCATCCATAGAGTCGGATTTCAACATACTACTTTTAGAAAAATTATAAACCTCTATGCTAAAAATTGGACACCGAGGGGCAAAAGGCCATGGGCAAGAAAATACCCTGGCATCCTTTCAAAAAGCACTCGAGCTAGGAGTTGACATGATTGAACTTGATGTCTGTAAAAGTGTCGATAACATTCCAATGGTCATCCATGACCGTACCGTCGACAGAACCACAACGGGTAAAGGACTAGTTGCCGAAAAATCAGCTGCTTCGCTACAAAAACTCGGGATTCCAACACTAAGCGAAGTATTCGATTTAGTGAATGACCAATGCGAAATCAATATTGAAATAAAAAACTTTGAATCGGTAGATAGTGTAATACAACTAATAGATTCTTACCCTTTCCCACAAGACAAACTATTAATCTCTAGTTTCGATTGGAATGCTTTACAAGAAATCCGATTACATAATAACGCATTGCGAATAGGGGTACTAACCGAAACCGATCTAAAATTAGCGCTAACATTCGCCAAATTCATTAAAGCATACGCTATTCATCCCTATTATCAGCTGCTTACAAAAGACAACACGCGTCTTATGCAATCCCAAAATTTTAAAGTATTCCCTTGGACCGTAAATGAGCCCGAAGATATTATCTTTGTGCAATCATTACAAGTAAACGGCATCATAACCGACTTCCTTGACAGACTATGAACTCAAAGTACGACATACTTATTGTAGGAGGCGGCGCAGCAGGTTTTTTTACAGCAATCAACATAGCCGAAAACAATCCCAAACTTAAAATAGCCATACTAGAACGAGGCAAATCAGTCCTCGAAAAAGTACGCATATCCGGTGGAGGACGTTGCAATGTAACCCACGCCTGCTTCATTCCAAACGACCTGGTCAAATTCTATCCTAGAGGGGAAAAAGAACTCCGCGGTCCCTTCCACCAATTCTGCTCCGGCGATACCATCGAATGGTTCGAACGCCACGGTGTTAGCTTAAAAATTGAAGAGGACGGCCGGATGTTCCCAACTTCCGATAGCTCACAAACCATCATCGACTGCTTTCTTAACGCGGTCAAATCCTTAAAAATAGACATCCTAACCAGCCACAGCGTCCAGTCCCTTTTCAAAGGAACCAACTATTGGAAAGTGGAAACAAATACCGACTCGTTCTCTTGCCAAAAACTAGTCTTAACCACCGGCAGCAATCCCAAAATTTGGGAACTATTACAATCCCTAAACCATACGATCATACCTCCAGTTCCCTCCTTATTCACCTTCAACATCAAAGACCCACGCATCAAAGATTTAATGGGGGTGTCGACCCTAGCCAAGGTAAAAGTTAAAGGTAGCAAGCTCGTAGAAGCCGGACCGCTGTTAATAACCCACTGGGGCATGAGTGGTCCCGGAATTTTAAAACTTTCAGCCTGGGGCGCCCGCGAACTCGCGGCCAAAAACTACCAATTCGCAATCGAAGTGAATTGGCTAAACGAGACTGATCTTGAAGAAACCATGGACCTGCTCAAAGACCTCAAACAAGAACACGCCAAAAAAACCGTAACCAAAAAATCCCCTTTTGACTTCCCCAACCGATTATGGGAAAACCTAGCCCTTGCCGCTACAATCACCCCAGAAACCAAATGGGCCGACTTGTCCAAAAAACAACTAACCGACTTGGCGAACCAACTCACCAACAGCCAATTCCAAGTCAACGGAAAAAGCACCTTTAAAGAAGAATTCGTCACCGCTGGCGGAATCGATTTAAAAGAAATCAACTTCAAAACCATGGAGAGTAAACTCCACGAAAACCTCTTCTTCGCAGGGGAAATTGTAAACATTGACGCCATAACCGGCGGATTCAACTTTCAAAATGCTTGGACGAGCGGCTTTATAGCCGCACAAGAGATAATCAAGTAATTCTGATAATTCTATTGCAGTTCGCTCTAAATCAGCTAAATTTGGGTTTCTAACAAAACCCTAGCGATGAAAAAAGCACTACTCCTACTCGTTTTCTTGTTATCTTTTACTACTTATGGGCAAATGCCTCCGGGACTCCTTGACCCTTACAACATTTGCGAAGACGGCACCATTGATGGCTATGCTACGTTTAATTTAGTGTCTACTGACCCTATTGGGATGCTAGGCTTAGACCCTAATATTTATACCGTTACTTTTCACCCCTCGGTGGGGGAGGCCAACGACAATAGCAATACCATAGCAAATCCTACTGCATACATTAATGCAGTACCTTATTATCAAATCATCGGAATCCGTTTCCTCAACACCTCAACTTTGGAGGCTACTACTTCAGGAATGGAACTAGGAGTGACCAATATGGTGACACCCGCTTTCAGTTCCTTTACGATTTGCTCAGGGGATAATAATGCAACAATTCCTACTGTTTCTTTGGATGGCTACGTAGGAACTTGGTCACCTCCCCTGATGAACAATGTTACTAGTGTTTATACATTTACCCCAAACCCCGGACAATGTGCCACCACGACCACAATAGTGGTAACGGTAGCACCACCTGCCATCGCCTATCAAGGATCTTTATCCTTCTGCGACCCTACTGCAGCACCGCTCTATGACTTAAGCACTGCGAATACGCAAATAACAGGAGGCGACCCAAACAGCACGGTAACGTATTTTCTTACCCTAGCCGATGCACAGAACAACACCAACCCCCTAGAAAATAGTTTCACACCAACAATCAATCCCGGCACACAAGTACTCTACACCCGTGTGACCAATCCATCGGGCTGTTACAACATTTCAACCTTAACTTTATTTACAGAAAACTGCAACAGCACTTGTACACCTCCAACACAGTTAGCAGCTACTACCACAAATCTAACTTCAGTGCTATTGGAATGGAATTCAACTACTGCAGAAACAACAATATGGGAAATTTATATAACGCTAGAAGGACAACCGGCGCCAACACCATTGTCTGATGGAACTGTCGTATCGGTAAACCCCTGCTTGCTAACGGGCTTAATCCCTGGAGAATGTTATGCCTTTTATGTTAGATCATACTGTAACTTGCCGAATTATAGCGGATGGTCCGACTGGTCAGCTCCAAAAACCACTTGTAATTATGACGGAGGCTGTGATTTCAATACTTGCTATAGCGCAGGATTAATGGCTTTTCTAGACACTAACAATAACGGGACAAAAGAACCTAACGAACTGCCTTTTTACGGAGGGCATTACGAGTACCAAATCAACGATTCGGGCATCATCCAATACGGTTATCCTACCGCAACAATTGCCTATTTTACGCTTTTTGACAGCAATCCTGCTAATTCCTATGACATCAGCTACGTGCTTAATGACGACTATAGCAATTACTACCATTGCACCGCAACACAAAATAATGTTATCCTCACCAATTTAGGCAATGCCGCAGCCTTACCATTCGCAGTAACGCAAATCGAACCGTTTACGGATGCCCTGGTGAACAGCTACCCAACCGAGCAACCAAGACCCGGATTTACTTACACTACTGTTTTTTCGTTCAAAAATAATAGTTCAAGCACTATCGCTTCGGGGAACCTAACCTTCACAAAAGATGCCAGTCTTTCCCTATCCTCGATTTCAGGTCTAAATGGTGTAGTAACTACCGCCAACGGTTTTACCTATGCCTTTGCGGATCTTTTACCAAACCAAAGTATTTTCTTTTCAGTAACTTTTACAGTTCCAAGTCTCCCAACCGTTGCAATTGGTCAATTAGTGACCAATACACTCAGCGTTCAAGTAGCCAACGACGCCATCGCAACAAATGACACCACAACGCTCACCCAAGCCATTATTGGCTCCTATGACCCGAACAACCTCATCGAATCGCATGGCGAGAAAATTATATTCAACAACTTTTCAGCCAATGATTACTTGTACTACACCGTTAATTTTGAAAATACGGGTTCCGCCGCGGCACAATTTGTACGGGTAGAAAATACAGTCGATACTAAATTGGATGAACACACCTTTGAAATGCTAGACGCCAATTATTCCGTAAACACTTTGCGTAATGGAAACCAACTCACTTGGCGGTTTTATGACATTAATTTACCTCCTACGGCAAGCAATCCCATTAACAGCCACGGGTATATTTCATACCGTATAAAACCAAAACCTGGCTATGCCTTGGGCGACATAATACCAAGTACGGCTTCCATCTTTTTCGACACCAACCCCGCCATCGTAACCAATACATTCAACACAGAGTTTGTACAAGCCCTCCAAAATCCTTCGTTTATTGCAAACACCATAACACTCTACCCCAACCCCGCCAGCAACTCATTGCAAATTACCAATAGCCTAAATGAACCGATTACCAATGTTGCCCTCTACGAGGTATCGGGAAAACTGGTAAAACAACTAACAGAAACGAACCAATCTCAACTAACAGTCGACCTGCAAAACCTAGCCAAAGGACTCTATTTCGTAGAAATCACAACGGCACCCAATACCAAACAAATCAAAAAACTTATCATTCGATAAAACCATTTTCTTCTCCAAAAGAATGCAAAGACCTTCCCAAGGCGGCTGAACTCCCATTTTGTTCTGCCGCTTTTTTTTTAACCTACTTATTTAATTCTTACAAAATACCAGTATCCTACAAAAAATACATTTTCAAATATAGTGGTGTACCAATTGAATCAAACTTCAAAACCCCTATAAACAAAGGGCTACACGACAATACACTTACAACAAAAACTGCCTTACTTCATAGTTACTCCATAGTTACTCCATGGAAACGTCATAGCAAAGCCATAGGTAAGAAAGGGTTGAGACCAACCTAACACTACCGTAAGACTAGGATACTAGTGGCCCAACCTAATTGCTATTGTGTCCAATTCATAAAAGTAGAAAGGCAATAATTTAATTTTATCTTACAACTTATGACGTTAGTTAACTCTAAATCAACTATATTTGATTTGTCAAAACCAAACCAATATGAAATCAAAACTACTTTTCAGTCTTTGGACTGTGCTATTATTTTCTATAGGGACTTCTGCCCAATCGATATCCTGTGGAGACCTATTTACCGATCCGGCCGGCCCTAGTGCGAATTATGACAACGGTTCCGATTACATTGAAACCATTTGTCCAACAAATTCAGGGGACCATGTAACCGTAACCTTTACTTCATTCAACACCGAAGCCAACTGGGATGCCTTATATGTTTTCGACGGCAATTCAATTAATGCAACACAAATCGCAAGTACCAATCTTGGAGGCAATGTTCCTGATGGATTAGCAGGTGGTTTTTGGGGCACGACAATACCTGGACCCTTCACTTCATCAAGCACCGATGGATGTTTGACGTTCCGATTTAGAAGCGATATTTCGATAAACAACCCAGGTTGGACTGCTGAAGTAAGCTGCGAAACCGCAGTCGCTTGTCCTAGACCTTCGAGTGTAACCGCTACCTACAACAACCCAACAAATGTTTCTTTAGATTGGACCGAAAATGGAACGGCTACCCAATGGGAAGTAATAGCAGTCCCTGCTAATTCTGGCGCTCCTACAAGTACAACTACGGGAACAATCACTTCTTCAAAACCCTATATTTTCAATAATCTAACCGACACCTATTACACTTTTTACGTGAGAGCCGTTTGTTCTGCCACTGAAATCAGCAGTTGGTCTAATCCTTTGGCCTTTACGCTACCGGCTTGTACAACACCTACGCTTAGCGTAAGTAATGTTTCTGCTTATAGCGCAACCATTAACTGGACCGCTATTGGAACAACCCAATACGAAGTGCTAATCTTACCCGCTGGATCACCAACGCCTTTAGCAAGTACCACCGGAAGTACAGTACCAAGTCCCTACACATTTACTGGCTTAAACCAAACCTCAACCTATGATGCTTACATAAGAACTATTTGCTCTGCTACTTATGCTACAGACTGGGCAATTCCTGTATCTTTTACAACGACAAGTTATGGAGCTCCTCTTATAACGGGTACGACCAATTATACCTCAGAACAACTCATCAACAATGTATTGGTGAACAACCCTTGTATTGCGATTTCAAACGTAACCGCTGTAACTGGGACCAATTTTGGTTCGGTTAATGGTATTGGCTACTTTACGAATGTAAACCCAACGTTCCCACTTTCTTCTGGAATAATTTTATCATCAGGAAATGTATTAAGCGCGCCAGGCCCTAACACTTCTAATGCTGGAGAAGGAAATAATTCTTGGATAGGAGATCCTGAACTTGAAAACATCATTACCAATGCCACTGGGAACGTTATGAATTCGTTCAATGCAACCAAATTAGAATTTGATTTCAGCAGTTTAAATGAATTCATGAGTTTCAATTTCTTATTTGCCTCCGAAGAATACGGTACATTCCAATGCGATTACTCCGATGCATTCGCCTTTTTACTAACCGATTTAGAAACAGGAATAACAACAAATTTAGCTGTAGTACCGGGAACCACAACTCCTGTCTCCGTAGTAACTATTAGAGATACTGCGAATAACACAGCATGTAGTTCTGAAAATGTTGGGTATTTTGCTCAGTACAATTTAGGAGGTAATGTTTATAACTCGGCTACCAATTACAATGGTCAAACCGCCGTCATGACAGCATCTTCTGCCATTATTCCGAATCACAATTACCACATAAAATTAGTAATTGCTGATAGAGGAGATAGCGTTTATGACTCCTCCGTATTCATCGAAGCGGGTAGCTTCACTTCAGGACCACCTGAATGTAACGACAAAGTGCAATTGGTGGCTTTCGTAGACGAAAACAATAATGGCATCAAAGACAACAATGAAGTGAATTTTACCAACGGTACTTTTGTAACCCAACAAAACAATGTTGACCCTACAACCAACATCACTTCACCGTTCGGGACCTACACCATCTATGACTCGACCGCAAATACTTACGATTTTAGCTATACCGTTAATTCAGAATATAGTGCGTATTATACAGCAGCACCAGTGACGTACAATGACATAAATATAGCTGTTAACCCTAACGAAACTCTTTACTTCCCAGTAACCTTAACACAAGGGTTTAATGATGTAACAGTAGCAATCGTGCCAATAAACCAACCAAGACCTGGATTTACTTATACAAATAAAATTGTATACACAAATCAAGGAGTAACAGCAACTTCTGGCACAGTAACTTTCGTTAAAAGTGCAGCAACTTCAATCTTGTCGATCGACCAACCGTCGGCCGTAACCAATGCTGATGGTTTTACTTATGCGTTCACTAACTTAGCTCCTTACGAAACTAGAGCCATCTACGTAACCATGAGTATTCCTGAAATTCCAACGGTTAATTTAGGAGATATCCTCACAGATAGCGCATCAATTTCTGCACCTTCAAACGACATAAACACAACAAACAATACTTTCTCTAATGCGCAAGTTGTGGTAGCTTCTTATGACCCTAACGAAGTAACGGAAGCTCATGGTGGCAAAATTCTTTTCAATCAATTTACCGCTGACGACTATTTGTTCTACACTATTCATTTTCAAAATATTGGCACCGCCAATGCCATCAATATTCGTGTAGAAGATCTTTTAGACCCAAGAATTGACGCCGCTTCCATTAGAATGATTAGCGCTAGTCATGATTATATTTTAGAACGCGTAAACAATCACCTAGTTTGGAAGTTTAACTACATCAATTTAGTAGGAGCCCTTCAAAACGAAGACTTAAGCAAAGGATATATTACGTTCAAAGTAAAATTAATTCCTGGCTTTGCAGTTGGTGATATTATTCCTAACAATGCAGCCATCTATTTTGATTCCAATCCAGCAGTTATAACAAATACATTCAACACACAATTTGTAACTACACTGAATAATAATACTTTTACTAGTAATGATATTGCAATCTATCCAAACCCAGCGCACAACGTAGTTCAAATCAACCTGCAAAACACTAGCGAAACATTAAACAGTATCAAAATATACGACATGCTTGGTAAAACCATCAATAGCATTAAAAACATTGATGCATATCAAACAACCATAGATGTGTCAGCTCTAAGCAAAGGTGTTTATCTAATAGAATTAACTTCAGAACACAATTTGAAACAAATAAAAAAACTGATCATAGAATAAAGAACAAAATATAGATGTCTAAAAGTCCCAATTTATTTTGGGACTTTTTTTATAATATACTTAAAATCAATTATATTTGAATTGTCAACTAACGAAACCAATATGAAAACAAAACTACTCTACAGCCTCTTGGCTCTACTACTCTTGTCTATTTACAGCAGTTTTGGACAAAACATTACTTGCGGTGATACCTTCACTGATCCGGGTGGTGCCAATGCTAATTATGCCAATAACACTGATTATACAATAACCATATACCCAACAAACCCGACTGAGAAGGTCACCGTAACGTTTTCTTCCTTCAGCACAGAAACCAATTATGATGCGTTATACGTTTTCGATGGAAATTCTATTAATGCAACACAAATTGCAAGTACAAATGGAGCAGCTAACGTACCTGGAGGCCTAGCAGGTGGTTACTGGGGAGCCACAATTCCCGGTCCCTTCACCTCTTCCAGCCTTGATGGAAGTCTAACTTTTCGTTTTAGAAGTGACTCGATTGTGAATAATCCTGGCTGGATCGCAAACATCACTTGCTCTCCTCCTCCTACTTGCATCAAACCTACCCAACTTACCACAAGCAATATAACGGCTACCTCGCTCGTATTTAGTTGGGGTGAAAACAATGCTGCCAATCTATGGGAATGGATCGCTTTACCAAGCGGATCTCCAGCTCCAACTGATACGGATAATGGCACAATAACAGAGATAAACCCTCTTACAATTACAGGATTAAATTCTAATACATGTTATACTTTATACGTACGCTCAAGATGTTCAAATACCGACTTCAGTAATTGGTCTTCTCCGATAACTGTTTGTACATTAATCGCACCACCAGTCTGTGGCGGCTCTTTTGTCGACAATGGAGGAACAGCAGCAAATTACGCTAATAATTCAAATAACACCTACATCATTTGTCCTGATATCACCGGCGAAGTAGTAACCGTTTCCTTTACCTCGTTCAATACCGAAGCTACATGGGACGCGCTTTATGTTTTTGACGGAAATTCGATAACTAGCCCCATGATCGCTAGCACAAATACAGCAGCAAATGTTCCTGGAGGATTAGCAGGCGGATATTGGGGGACTACCATACCAGGTCCTTTTACATCCTCAAGTGGTAATGGATGTTTAACCTTTTGGTTCCGTTCTGACAACGCAGTAAATAACCCAGGATGGGTAGCAAATGTAACTTGCGGACCTCCACCAACTTGTCCAAAACCAACAGCACTAACAGCGACAAATATAGGTACTACAACCGCTACTTTAGGCTGGACTAATACTGCCGCAACGCAGTGGGAATATACGATCATCCCGGCAGGCTCAGCGGCTCCTGGAACTGCTACCGCAGGAACAGCTACCACGGTAAATCCAATAACCATTACAGGCCTTACCGCCAATACGTGTTACACCTTTTACGTGAGAGCACTTTGCAATATCAATGATACCAGCGATTGGTCTTTTGGATATAATTTTTGTACACTAATTGAACCACCAGCTTGTGGAGGATCATTCGTCGATAATGGAGGAGCTACGGCAAACTATGCCAATAGTTCGGACAACACCTATACCATATGCCCAGAAATAGCAGGAGAAGTTGTTACGGTTGTTTTCAGTTCTTTTAACACTGAAACTTCTTGGGATGCACTCTATGTTTTTGATGGTAATTCTATAGCGGCTCCTCAAATCGCAAGTACCAATGCAGCAGCAAATGTGCCAGGAGGACTACCAGGAGGATATTGGGGAACTACCATACCTGGTCCTTTTACATCCTCAAGCCCAGATGGATGTTTAACCTTTAGATTTAGAAGCGATACCTCTGTGAACAATCCTGGCTGGATAGCGAACGTAATATGCGCAGCCGAACCCGATAAAATTCTTTTGGTAGCTTTTGTAGACATTAACAACAATGGAACAAAAGACACTAACGAACCCTTGTTCGCAAATGGCTCATTCATTTACCAACAAAATAATGATGGTGTCGATGTAACAGCGTATTCACCAACAGGAAGATATTCACTTTATGATATCAATCCAAACAATACGCATGCTATTAGCTATGAAATACAACCTGAATTTACAAGCTATTTCAATGCAGGAACTACTTCATATAACAACATCAGTATTGCCACAGGTAGTGGAACTCAAACCCTATATTTTCCAATAGCAACAACACAAAACTGCAGTGACGTTATCGTATCAATTGTCCCGATATCACCGCCGAGACCAACACTCAATTATATCAACCGAATCGTCTATAAAAACCAAGGCTTAAACACCGCAAGTGGAACACTAACATTTGCAAAACCTAGCCAAGTAACAATAGCAACGGTAAGTCAAACCGGTGTAACCAATAATGTTACTGGATTTAGCTACAACTTCACTAACTTACTTCCAAACGAAACAAGATATATAGACGTAACCATGACCGTCCCTGCAATACCAATAGTAAATCTAAATGACTTACTAACCGACACTGCAACAATATCAGGTGTTACCGGTGATGTGAATGCGGCTAATAATACGACCACAAATTCTCAAATTGTAGTCAACTCTTTTGATCCAAACAACAAAATGGAATCCCATGGAAACAAAATTCCATTCAACCAATTCAATCAAAATGATTATTTCCACTACACCATCCGATTTCAAAATAATGGAACTGCAAGTGCAATTGATGTAAGAGTAGAAGACTTGCTTGATGCCAAAATCGATGAAGAAAGTGTACTCATGGAAAGTTCAAGCCATAGTTATACGATGACTAGAGTTGGCAATCATTTAATTTGGACCTTTAAAAATATTTACCTTCCTTCGTCAACAGTTGATGCCATTGCAAGCACCGGATTTATCGAATTCAAAGTAAAATTAAAACCGGGATTCCAAACCGGGGATATCATTCCAAACAATGCCTCCATTTATTTTGACAGTAATCCAGCTATAGTAACCAATACGTTTAATGTTAAATTCATTCAACCCTTGAGTACGGTAACTTTTGATGATAATACTTTGATTTTTTACCCCAATCCTGCAAGAACATTTGTGCAACTCCTTGTTCAAAACAGTAACGACCGAATTTCAAAAGTAACTTTTTATGATATGTTAGGAAAAAATGTTAAATCCCTAGCCACTAATTCTTCTGATAGTGTATCCATAGACATAGCCGATTTAGCCAAAGGAATCTATATAATGGAAATAACATCCGACATGAATTCAAAAGTCACCAAGAAACTAATAATTGAATAAATGTAATTTCTAACAAAAAAGTCCCGTTACTACGGGACTTTTTTATTTGTTTAACCACCAAATACTGGCATTAAGTACCGTAGCAAAACTTACCCAAGCTAGATAAGGAAGGAGTAACATACCAGCCACCTTATCTATAACTTTGAACTTAATGTAGGTCTCATAAATGAGCAACCACATCAACAGTATTTCAATCAAGGCCAATAAAGGATTATGTAATCCGAAGAATAGATAGGACCAAAAAGCATTTAAAGCTAATTGACCGACAAACAATTTAAAAGCTCCTTTGACTGCCGCCTCATCAGTCTCCAATTTTGTCCAAATCAGCCCTCCCGAAACTCCCATCATTACATACAATAAAGACCATACTGGGGCAAAAACCCAATTTGGAGGATTAAAAGCAGGTTTAATCAATGTAGGATACCAAGTAACTATACTTTCACGAGTAACAATCCCAGATAAATACCCTACTATTATACATGAAGTGATAACGGTCCCGATTCTAACAATTTTTTGCATCTTAATTTGTTTAAATAATTATCAAATATAGTAAACAAAAAGTGGTTGTTTGTGTAAAAAAAGTATCTTTGTCCAAATTATTATGGCAATGACAATCGAAAAGGATTTCGTATTTAGTCCTGGTTCTAATCAAATCAAAGAAGGAAGC
>Ga0114967_10001035_pt1 | contig 23109 bp, 22 predicted proteins | sample M_130628_MF_Meta_FD_92639 | JGI IMG/M metagenome (GOLD analysis project Ga0114967, IMG submission 92639) | Freshwater microbial communities from Lake Montjoie, Canada to study carbon cycling - M_130628_MF_MetaG | ecosystem: Environmental > Aquatic > Freshwater > Lake | place: Lake Montjoie...
GGAAAATTTGCAGGTATATGTGCATTGGTATTGAATCCAAATTTTGGTGTTACTCTGTTAATTGAACCAATTGTCGCCTGAACACTTGTCTGTGCGTTTGCAATAAAAAATGTCATTGTAAAACACATTGAAATAATAATTCTAAATCTCATAATTTTTATTTTTGTTGTTAATTTTTTTCGCCTTGTGCATAACTTCCCTATCTGCGAAACATATTTCGCCTATCTAACTCAAACATAACACATTTTTATAAATAGACGATAAATGCAGGAGGTAAATATTTCGGGTTATTTAGAGAGCTTTTGCTAAAGATTTACCAAGCTCTCCACATCCTCCCAAAAGTTCGAACTCAATCCCGTTAGGACCACAAAAAGATTTAATAGGTTAAAGTTCAAGTTTCTGCGCTGGTTTAAAGTTGTGCATATGACAATCATAAATCAATGTTTGCAAAGACACCAAAATCTAAATTATTCGTTTTATTGTTTTTTTTACATACTGTTTTTTTGCCATCGGAACAGAACAAAAAGTATGTCTTCATTCTAATGAGAAATTTATTTACATAGGGGAGAAAGACATAAGATTTCGATTCATCCTTTTCAGATTTACTTTTCTTTTAGAGTTACAATATCCTGTTTATTCACAACAATTTATTTAGGCAAAAAGCTATTCTACTGCTTATTTAAAAAAAAAATAAAAATTTCATTGTTTCAGTCTAAAAAATTGAATGTATGTTTTCAGTAGTAATTCCATTATACAATAAAGCACATACCATACTTAACACATTAGGGTCTTTATTAAATCAAACTTTCTCCGATTATGAGGTGGTGATTGTAAATGATGGCTCAACAGATAATGCAATTGAAATAATTAAAAATAATTTTAAAGATTCACGTATTCGGATAATTAATCAGGAAAATAAAGGGGTGAGTGCTGCAAGAAATCTTGGAGTTCACGAATCCAGAAATGAATTGATTGCTTTTTTGGATGGTGATGACGAGCTGCTTCCTGAGTATTTATATAAAATGAAAGAAGCTATAGAAAAGTTTCCTGATGCTGGAATGTATTGCTGCGCTGGTTTTTTAAGGGAAAGTAATGGCACAGAATACTTGAGATATTCTAAAAAATATAAGGATGAAATTCAAGAAATAAACTATTTTGAAAATCCTTTTTTCTTTACTCATACAAGTTCTACTATAATTAAAAAATCTGAATTCAATAAAACTGATAGATTTCCACTAAACATGAAAATCAATGAAGATCTTGTATTATTCTGTTCTCTCGCTTTAATTACGCGTGTTATTTACTGCCCTTATCCTTTAAGTGTTTATATTAGAGGTGTTGAGGGACAAGCTACAAGTGTGAATCTTAAAATTGAATCTTATAAAATAAGTCGTACCAATCAGGTGTTTCATAATTGGTTAAAAACAAATCAGAAAAATAAATTGTTTTTAACTTTTACTAAATATGAAATGAGAAACGAAGTGATTGTATACCTGCGCAATAATGATTATGATGCGTTAAATTATTTAATGAAAAATCTTGATGCCAGATTACTTAAATACTTTTCTTCATTCGAACTGTTCCTTTACAAAAGCAAATCTTTAAAATTAACAGCAATGAGTTTTATCTATTTTACTAAATCAATATGGAAGTTTAGTGGTTTCCCAACTGATCAAATAAAAAAATATAATTAAAAGGTTTATGCATAGGTTGACCATTTTTATTTTCCGCTGAAATGTAGGATAGACAAAAGATTGGGGTGAATAAACTATTGAATGTTGGAGTTTGAAGTTTATTATTTCCTTATCATACAAAATTAATTTGTTGTATAAAAAAGTACTTCATACCATATTTTATCAAGATGCTATTCGTGTTCGAATTACTTCTTGAAAAAAAAACTAAAAAAAATTCTTGGATCCGTAATTATTAAAATGCGATATCTTATTGCAATTCAACCAAAATTTCATTTTTTCGATTAAATAATTCATACGGCGCATTGTAGCCAAAAAAATAAAATCGATTTGTATACTTTATACCTTCAGCATCTAAGGCCGATATTAATTGCTGTTTATACTTTTCTATTTTAGTTTCATTAGCCCACCCGCTAAAACTTATCGCAGCCATGGTTTTTGCAGGTTCTTCCTTAAATTCTATACCTGATTGATTGGGCTTTGGAAGATAGTCCTTGTTGAATTTTTTTGGAACCATAAACATCATAGTCATGGAATCTTCTAATGACATCGATACAGGTGAAGTCATGGATATTTTTTCATTTCTTTCGTTATTTCCAAAAATATATCCAGCTAAAATAGAGAACCCTTTACTTGCAGAATTTTTATACCCTTTTGTAGAAAGTTTGACTGAAGTAAATAAAGTAGTTTCATAATTTCTGATTTCGAATTGCTTGTATTTTTTCATAACGACATAAGGGTATCTTTCAATATTTCTTTGCGCATTCATAAAATAAAGTTGGATAAATGTAAAAGCTGAAAGGATTATTATAAGTATGGCCATTGCTATTTTCATTTTAGTGTTTAGTTATTTTTATTGACTGCAAATTCTCTTATCTCCGAAAACATATCTCACCTATTCAAATCAAACATAACACATTTTTAGAACTAGAAGATATAAACGTTTGTAAGCATTGAGGTTATTGGTTATGCTTTAACTAAAGATTTACCAAACATCTCCACATCATCCAAAAAGTTCGAACTCGAACCCTTTATGACAAATAGATATTTTTAAAGACAATAATGGTCATTGCTATTAATATTTTGCAGATAATATTATCTCTTTTGCATGTTGTATCAATAACTCAATATTGCTCTTCTATCGTCAGGAAGCATCATTATTCTTTAGTCAATATGAAATTTCTGGGTAAAGTATAACCTACAACATTTGTATACTTTCTTACTTGTTGTGATGTCAATCTCACATTCATTGTTGTAGAACTCAATTTTTTTAGGATAACAAGACGTTTTACATCTAATGAAATATCTTTAAAATCTCCATCGTTGCGTATATCATCTGATTTTACATCATAAATTATTATTGTGTATTTTTTATCTATAAAATCGCTTTTAGAAAAAGGGATACTACTTTCTATAAGTTGTCCATTTTTGACGTATTTATGAAAGCCAATTAGTAATGGGTATGAGATGCCATTTAGCATCATTTGAGCAGGTTTTAAATAAATTTCAATTGTGTCATTCCCATTTATACACTTCCAAGTGCCTGTTGGTATATAATTCGTTTGCGCCGAAATTTCTATTGATAAGAAAACAGTAGCAATTAATATTATTATATACTTCAAGATATTAAATAGTTTTTTTGACAGTTAAAAGTTATTGCATTTCCATCTCTGTTTAATCATATTGGAATCCAAGTTTGCGCTCAAAAACTCAAAAAAAAATCATCTTCTATTGCCTGACCTTAATATCGGATAGGATTGCATTATTATAAAATGCCTGACCAATATATAAATCCTTATTATTTTCAATGTTCTGTAAAATTGGAAATAAATTCAGCACGATTTGAGCTTTTGAATTAACTAAAATTGAACTAAAAATGGCAAGTAAAAATATTTTTTTCATAATGATCTATTTCTCTAAGTTAATTACTTTTTTGGGTATAAATTATTTGGGGTTTGAGGGAATTGACGAAATGAATAGCATTGATAAAATTTAGTATTTCCTCCCACGAAATTTTAAAATTCATCCCCATTAGGACCACCCATAATTTTAGCAGATTATGGCTCATTTTATAATGAACTAGAAGTGATTTTTTTTACCCAGATTTTTAAGTTGGGTTCTTGGTGAAAGTAAAAAGGAATGATAAAAAAGCATGCTTTAAAAAGGAGAAGAAAAAAAATTAAACATGAAATTGCAAGATATTTTTTTAATGTGTCCCCATTAAATACTAAAAATAAAAACATAACTTTGTGTTAAGAATTTCTGCGTAAGCAATATTTCAATTTGTTTTGACTAAATACAAAAAAGCCTCTTGGATACAAGCCAAAACAACCATTTTGGGCAATGGGAAAAAATCACAAAAAACAATTGGAAATAAAGAAGTTCGCAATACTTTCAGGTATTGATATTTCAAATAGTAATGCAAATAGAAATTGGTTAGGACATTAGCATAAAATAAAAGGAAGATATCTTCAATTGGCATTTAACTTAATTTGTTTATTAACCAAGCAGCAGATATTTTTAAGAAAAAAAACGATAGTCTTGTAATCGTTAACATTACTAGATTATAACATAAAACAGACTATAAAAATTGAACAATAAACCTTTATTATCAATAGTAAGCCCAGTTTATAAAGCTGAATTAATTTTAGAAAAATTAGTTGAAGAAATTCAATTGGTAATGAAAAAATTAGCGGTAGATTATGAAATAATATTGGTAGATGATAGAAGTCCAGACCAATCATGGGAGGTTATGAGAAAACTTTCTTCAAGTTTTCCAGAATTAAAAAGCGTTAGATTAAGTAGAAACTTTGGACAACACCCCGCAATTATTGCTGGATTGTCGCTAGCTAAAGGAGATTGGATTGTAGTTATGGATTGTGACTTACAGGATCAACCTAAAGAAATTGAAAAACTGTATAACAAAACATTAGAAGGTTTTGAAATAGTTTTGGCAAAAAGAGAAGTTAGAAAAGATGGTTATGTGAAAAAATTTTTTTCAAAATCATTCTACAAATTATTCAACTATTTATCTGGGATAAAAGCAAATAGTGAAGTTGCAAATTTTGGAATTTATCATAAGAAAGTAATTAAATCAATCTTGAACATCAATGATAATATTAAATTTTTTCCATTATTTATAAATTGGGTTGGATTTCGTTCGATTTCTATAAATGTTGAACATAAAGAAAGAGAACACGGAAAATCATCCTATAGTATTTTAAAATTAATATCTTTAGCTTTCAACACAATTATTTCTTTCTCTGAAAAACCATTAAAACTTTTTACTTCACTTGGACTAATCATTTCTTTATTTTCAGTGGTTTTTGGTTTTTATTTTTTTATTAAATATTTGACAGGTAAAATTACAGAACCAGGCTTTACGTCAATTATACTATCTATATGGTTTTTATCAGGGGTTATTATTTCAACTATTGGAATTGTTGGTATATATTTGGGCAAAACATTTAATCAAACAAAAAATAGACCTGTTTTTATTATAGATGAAATTAATGGAAATTAAGAGATTAGATTGGGATAGTGATTTTTTTAACATTGAAATTGGAGAATTAATCAATTTAAATTCAAACCAAAATAATAATTTTTATGATTTAATTTATGTCAAACAGCTTGAGGACAATGAGTTTGAAATTGAAAATTATCTAAATACATTTAAAGAAACGAAAATAGTATTCAAAAAAGAATTAAGTACGTCAAAAGAATCATTATCATTCGATAATTCTTTTGATTTTGATACAAGAAAAATTGAAGCATCATTATTATATCCATTAGCTTTTGAAAGTGGAAAATACAGTCGTTTTAAATTAGATGATAGATTTGGAAATGATAAATTTGAACAATTATATAAAAAATGGGTTGACAATAGTATCAACAAAAAGTTTGCAGATAAGATATTCTACTATCTTTTAGAAAAAGAAGTTGTTGGATTTGTAACTGTAAAAAATAGCAATGATTTTTCAACGATTGGGCTTATTGCTGTAGACAATAATTACCAAGGAAGAGGCATTGGAAAACAACTTATAAATATTGTTGAAAATTATTGTTTAGAATTAAATATAAATGAATTAAGAATCCCTACTCAAAAAGAAAACATTTCAGCTTGTAATTTTTATAAAAAATTAGATTACAATGTATTTGAAGCGTTAATTATTAAGCATTATTGGAAAAAAAATGATACCATTTAATAAACCCTACTTAACAGGCAAAGAGACACATTATATTTATGATGCGGTAAATTCTGGAAAAATTTCTGGAAATGGAAAATATACTCAAAAGTGCCAATCTTTTTTTGAAAAAAATTATGGTTTCAAAAAATGTTTATTAACTACTTCATGCACTGACGCCCTTGAAATGGCTGCTATGTTAGCCAATATAAAAGAGGGAGATGAAGTAATTGTACCAAGTTTTACATTTGTTTCTACAGCTATTGCTTTTGTTCGTCAAGGAGCTAAAATCGTTTTTGCAGACTCCTATGAAAACAATCCAAACATTGATGCCGATAAAATAGAGGATCTGATTACTGAAAATACCAAAGCAATAGTTCCTGTACATTATGCTGGTGTAGCCTGTGATATGGATAAGATTATGGAACTAGCCCACAAATACAACTTACTTGTTATAGAAGATGCGGCTCAAGCTATAGATAGTTTTTACGTTGGTAAAGATGGAATAAAAAGAGCGCTTGGTAGCATAGGTCACATGGCTGCTTTTTCATTTCATGAAACTAAAAATATTATTTCAGGAGAAGGAGGAATGATAACCATAAATGATGCGCAATTTGTTCATAGAGCAGAAATTATTTGGGAAAAAGGGACTAACAGAGCTGAATTTTTTAGAGGAGAAGTTAATAAATATGGTTGGGTAGATACGGGCTCATCTTTTTTACCATCAGAAATTATAGCTGCATTTTTGTGGGCACAAATTGAAAATTTAGAAGCCATTCAAGCTAAAAGAAAAGAATTATGGAATTTTTATTTTGACAATTTAAAATTAGCAATAAAAGATAGTATAGTACTTCCAAATATTCCATCATATGCTACCAATAATGCGCATATGTTTTATATTGTGACTGAAAATTTAGAACACAGAACTCAGTTAATTTCGGCATTAAAAGACAACGGATTTCATGCCGTTTTCCATTATATTTCGCTGCATTCAAGTGAATTTTATAACAAAAAACATGATGGAAGAGGCTTAATGAACTCAGATAAATTTACCGACTGTCTTATAAGATTGCCTTTGTATTTTGAGCTTAATAATGAAGATGTACTAAAAATAATACCCAATATAAAATAACACAAATGAATTTAAATTCTATTCTAAAAAATAGCAAAACGAATTTTTATTTACATTCTGTTACGATATTATTTTTAGCTTTTTCTATTTTAAGATTGTCTAATCAACGCCTGTATTCCTATTTTTTAATTAATGAGGCTAGAGGAGATGAAGCATTGCTGGTAGATTCGTTTAATTACTTTTTAAATCATGGCTGGTATAACTCTATCGCTTTAGGAAGCTCATCACTTTTTAATTTATTTTCTTTACCATTTTACTTTGCTACACATGACATATTGTTAAGTTTTAAGTTATTAAATCTGCTCTGTTTGTTTATATTAATAACTATCTGGGCAAAGTTTTTATTCAATAAATTAGGATTAAACAAAAAATATTTACTAGTAATTATTCTGTTTTTTATTCAAGTTGTATTAACTCAAGTTCCTTTTTTTAGAGGAAGTAATGATCCTCTTTTTTGTCTGTTTATTTCTTTAGGATTTATTTATTTATATAGAGGCATTAGTGAAGACAATAAAAAAAACTATTTATTTATTTTGTCTGCTATTTTCTTCTCTTTAGCGCTTTCTGTTCGAGAATTAATATTTCTTTATTTGCCAGGAATTATTCTTGTTATTTTGATCGGTCTTATTAAAAAATCAATAAAAATTTCATCGTTTGTATTATTCATCATCACATTTATATTGTTTGCGATTGCTATTCAATATCCTTCGATAGTTGAAAATAAATCGATATCAATGCTAGATAAAAATCCCAAAAATATTAATGCGAATTGGTCTGAACGTAATTATCTACAGGTTTTAAATTCAAGTAAAGAAAGACCAACATGGGAAGAAGTAGTTAATTATAAAAAACAGCATGGTGAAAATTCTCTTCCAAAAAGTTTTTTAAATTCAATTTTAAAAGATCCTAAATTAACAGTAAAACATTTTTTTAAACAGTTTTATTTATCTCAGCTGCCTTTTGTTATTAAATTAGGATTGCTTTATGTGTTTTTCTTAGTTTTCATTAGTTATTTATTTATCAAAAAAAGTTTTTTTAATAAAACATTTCTTTGGATTCCTTTTATTTTTTATGGTTTTTACACCATATTTTTAACTCTATTAATTATTCCAAACTTAGAGTTCAGATGGCTAATAGTTTTCCCTCTTTTGGTTTCAGTATTTTCAATTTCAGAAATCACTAAACTTTTTGACCAATATAATTTACTCGAAAAATTGTTCTATATTAATTTACTTATAATTTCTATTTCAAATTCATTATTGATCGGAATTTGGTAACAAATATTTGCAATTTTTAGCATTTATGAATTGACAAATCAATACACTTAGTAGTAAGAAATTAAATTCTAAATTCACTCGTTTTTCAATTAATCCCAATTACAATTATTTTAGTTCTATTTCTTCTGTGGACTAGACATATAACAGATTATTTCTGTAAGTTCATTTATCGTGTATAAACAAATATATTTACAGATAATTCCTCTTACAAAATATGAACATTAAAAAAACCAAATCTTTCTTAATTGCTGCATTTGTTTTAGCCACGCTTGGACTTTTTTATTTTGTATGTGTTACTTATTTTGAATTAAAATCCGCATACATCGAATCGGATAAAATTAAAACCTCGATTTATAAATTAGCCTTGCTCGAAAAAATACAATCGGATATTCAAAAAGTAGAAATTTATCAATATAGCTTCATCATTGACAATAATGAAAAGTACATTTTCAATTTTGAACAAACAGAAAAGGAAATCCGAAAAAACATTGCTTATGTAGAAAATACAATTGCTTCTGATGTTGATGAAAAAAGAAATTTTGAAGTGTTGAAATTATCTATCAATAAGAATTTGCGGTTTATGCAAGAAGCGGTTTCAACCAGAATCCATTTGGGACATGATGCAGCAAATGCGATAGTAATGACTGGACGTGGCATTGAATTGATGAATGATTTTAAATATCAAATTAACAATTTCAAAAAAAGTAAAATTATTCAAATAGAAAATTCAAATAGCATTTTCTACAAGCTATTGAATAGTCGGTTTTTAATTATAAATATAGGATATACAATAGCTGTTCTATTTTTTGGATTTATGTTTTATTGGGTTTTTCGTGAACTTAAAAAACTGCGCTTCAGAGAACGACTTTTAAAATACAACAATTCCATTTTGTTGAATATATACGATCCTGTAATTACTACCGACAACGACTTTAATATTACCGATTGGAATTATTATGCTGAACAATTGCTAGGATACAATAAAGCAGAAGCGATTGGTAAAAGATTATCCATTTTATTACAAACAGATTTTGAAAATAGCAATATAGATGAAGTGCGTTCCACAATAAAAACAGATAAAAAATGGAACGGGAATTTAACTTATTTATGCAAATCAGGTGCCCCTATTTTTGCCAATGCTTCTACTTCTCAATTTTATAATGAAAACAATGAAATTATTGGCACAGTTACCGTAGTACGAAACATCTCAAAGCAAATAAACATTCAAAAAAATCTTGAGAACATCAGTCAAACCCTGGAAAAAGAAGTTGAAACGAAAATCAGTGAAATTAAACTGATGAATACCCGATTTGAGTTAATGATGGAAGCATCTGATGACGCTATATGGGATATGAAATTTGGCAGTGATAAAATTTGGGGAAATAAAAAATACTTAAGTTATTTTAACAACATTGTTGATGAATATTTTTTTTACGATGAATTGCAATCTCGAATTCACCCAGAAGATTTAATTACACTGAACGACCTTATTGTAGATGCACTTGTTAATAAAAAAACGATATTTTATTTTAAATATAGGTTCAAAAAAAATGAAGGTGAGTGGCTAATATTGGTAAACAAATCAATTATTATTTACAACGAAAAAGGAGAGCCGACAAGATATGTAGGATGCGTACAAAATATTACAGTTGAAGAGAAAATAAAACAAGAAATTATAAATGAAAAAGAGTTGTCTGATGTACTGATAAATAGCTTGCCAGGGATTTTTTATATGTTCAATAAAAAAGGCGAGTATATTCGATGGAACGAGAATGTTTTAGCAATAACCGGTTACAGCAAAGAAGAAATGGCCACAATAAATCCAATTCTATTTGTTCCCGAAGAACAAAGACCCAATCTTATAGAAAAAATAAATGGTGTTTTCGAAAATGGCTCAGATTCTATTGAAGCCGATTTGCTTACTAAAGATGGTAGAAGAATTCCTTATTATTTCACCGGCATTTATATAAAAATAGGCGACCAAGATTGTATGATGGGCGTAGGTATTGATATTTCTGAACGCGTAAAAACTCAACAAGAATTGCGCAATTTGGCGACAGATTTACAAAATATTAGAGAAGAAGAAAGAACCAGAATTTCAAGGGAAATACATGATGAGCTTGGCCAACAATTAACCGGATTGAAAATGAATATTTCATGGTTGAATAAAAAAATAACAAACGCAACACCGGAAATTTCAAATCACATCAATCAAAGTATTGCACTTTCTGATCAAACTTTAAAAACGGTTAGAAGAATTGCGGCTCAACTAAGACCTAGTATTTTAGACGACTTGGGGCTTGTTTCGGCTTTAGAATGGGAATCAGATGAATTTCAAAATCGCTACAATATTGAAACCAGTTTTGTTGCAGAAAACATCACCTCAACTTTAGATCAAAAAATGTCGACAGCCATATTCCGGGTATTTCAAGAGGGTTTAACGAATATTCTTAGGCATTCAAAAGCAACATTAGTTACCACTATTTTCTCTGAATTTCCAAACCAATTTACATTTAAAATAGAAGACAATGGAATAGGTTTTGATGAAAATGCAAATAAAAAAATAAGAAGTTTAGGTTTATTGGGCATGCAGGAAAGAGCTTTGATGATTGGTGGTACATTAACCATAAAAAGCACACCCAATAAAGGCACAATATTATATTTAGAAATACCTAAAAACAACATACAAAATGCTTAATATTTTAATTGCAGATGACCATACCGTTGTTAGAAAAGGCATACAACAAATTTTGCAGGAAGGGTTTCCAAATTGCAATATTGGTGAAGCAAAAGATGCAGAATCCATGATTGAACAAATCATTCAAAAAGATTGGGATTTGGTTATAAGCGACTTGTCGATGCCAGGCAAAAGCGGCCTTGATGCATTGCCACAAATAAAATTACTTAAACCGAAATTACCTGTTTTGATTTTAAGCATTCACTCCGAAGACCACTATGCAATAAGGGTTTTAAAGGCTGGTGCATCGGGCTATTTGAGTAAAGATTTAGCACCAGAAGAATTGGTTGATGCCGTTAAAAGAGTGCTTAATGGAAAAAAATATATCACTCCAAATGTTGCAGAAAAATTAGCTACAAAAGTTGATAAAAATAATGAAGCACCGCTGCATCACATTCTTTCGGATAGAGAATTTACCGTTCTTCAATTATTAGCTTCTGGAAAAACCATTTCAGAGATTGCAGACTCTATGCTTTTGAGTTTAACCACCATAAGCACTTATCGATCGAGAATATTAACCAAAATGAACATGAAAACGAATACTGCACTTACTTTGTATGCACTCGAACATAATTTGATGCAGTCGTAGGGGTTGAGGATTCCAAAACGCTACAACGGACAGTTCTGATGGTAATCAATTATCTCAATCGGGATGTGCGGAAACTGATAATCGGAATAATGTGCCGTTATTTCATCCAGCACTTCATTTATTTCTTGAGGCGAATTTAAAGTTACCAATCGATATCTGAATTCTTTAATACCTGGAAGTCCTTTCAAATAATTGGTGTAATGTCTGCGCATTTCGTTGATGCCTACAATCGGCCCTTTCCAATCAATCGATTTATGCAAATGCTTTTTACACACTTCTATTCTTTCAGCCAATGTTGGCGGAACAAGTAAAGTTTGATCTTTTAAATAAGCTTTTATTTCGCGGAAAATCCAAGGGTATCCAATCGCTGCTCTTCCAATCATTATACCATCCACACCATAACGATTTTTGTAAAGCAATGCTTTTTGAGGACTATCAATATCGCCATTCCCAAAAATTGGAATATGGATTCGTGGATTGTTTTTCACTTTGGCAATTAAACTCCAATCAGCCTCTCCTTTGTACAATTGTGCCCTTGTTCTACCGTGAATAGCTAATGCTTTCACACCTACATCCTGCATGCGCTCAGCTACTTCTTCTATATTTTTTGATTGCTCATCCCAACCCAATCTCGTTTTTACGGTTACGGGTAAATTCGTACTTTTTACAACCGCTTCTGTTAATCGAACCATTAAATCGATGTCTTTTAATACGCCAGCACCCGCTCCTTTACTCACCACTTTTTTTACCGGACAACCAAAATTAATGTCCACTAAATCGGGATTTACCGTTTCGCAAATTCTTGCGCTCATCGCCATCGCTTCTTCATCACCGCCAAATATTTGAATACCAAATGGGCGTTCTTCTTCGCTAAAATCCAATTTCTTCAAGCTTTTAATGGCATCGCGTATCAGGCCTTCACTACTGATAAATTCGCTGTACATCAAATCTGCTCCATTGTCTTTACAAACCGCTCGAAATGGAGGATCACTCACATCTTCCATCGGTGCAAGTAAAATAGGGAATTCTGGTAATTGTATATTGCCAATTTTGGGCATAGATAATTTGTATATTGCACACGAAATTACAGTTAAAAAACTGCTTATGCAATATAAAAGCAACAAAGGTTTTACAGGAATGGGGCAATTGGGTATTTTACTGATCCTTTTTGGCGCTTGTGCTATACTTGCCGGCATCGTTCAATTCGTTTTTGGTATGCAAATGGTTCCGAACCATACAGGTTTTGATGGTTTGCAAAAAGCATTAACCCAAGCTTTCAAAAAACCGGAAAACATTAATTTGATGAGATGGATGCAGTTCTTTGGAACGTTCATTCTCTTTTTCGTTCCATCTTACATTTATTCTAGAATTTGTAACGGAAAAAATATTTTCTGGCTTGGATTCAGCAAATATATTAATGGTTTTCAAATCATGATTGGCTTTTTAATCATGTTCTCGGCCAATTTAATGGCTGAACCATTGGCTGAATTATCAAAATCATTGATAGCACATTTACCCAAATTAAACGCAATGGCACTCAGTTTGGAAAATGCATACAATGAACAAGTTTCCATGTTTAGCAACGTAAACAGTGGCGTTGATTTTTTAATGTCATTATTTATCATGGCATTTTTACCTGCCTTATTCGAAGAGGTTTTTTTTAGAGCAGTGGTTCAAAACTTATTGGTCAATTGGTGGCAAAAGCCAATACTGGCTATTTTGGTTACTTCTATAATTTTTAGCTTAATTCATGGTTCGGTGTATTTGTTTTTAAGCAGAATTATTTTGGGATTTGCCCTAGGATTGATGTATTACAAATCGAAAAATATTTGGGTAAACATCATCGCACATTTTCTCAATAATGGCATTATCGTTACTACAATGTTTGTGTATTCATTACAACATAAAAAAATCGATGTAGATACAGTTGAAATGAAAACAGATTGGTGGTTTGTATTTTTAGCGGTGGGATTGTTAGTCATTTTATTTAAAACATTTAATAAATATTCTGAAAACAATAAATTGAAAATTGAAAATAAAAGACAATCAATTTTATCAGTAGAAATTAGCAATACATGAGATTTTTGATGTGATTTTTAAACTCAAAAATAGAAGTTGTAACTTAAAATAAGTGTAAATATGTATTATCTGCATTAACTAATAATTATCTTTTCCTATTATGATAGTTTACTCAACTCAAAAAATTACATTTGTCCGACAAAAAATTAAATATGGCTTTCAATACAATTTTTAAAATTTTTCTACCAAAAGACAAGATATTTTACCAGCTTTTTGAAAACGTTTCAACTGTTTTGGTAAAAATGGGTGCAAAATTAGTAGCTGTGGTTAATGAAGATGACTATGAAAAACGTCAGACTTTGATTAAAGAAGTGGAAGATATGGAGCACATGAATGATGATTATACCCACCAAATTTTCACAGAATTGGGCAAGAATTTCATTACCCCGTTTGATCGTGAAGACATACACTATTTAGCAACTGCTTTAGATGATATTGCAGATTACATGTATGCCTCAGCAAAAAAAATCAATTTTTATCATGTAAACCCCAATGATGAGGGTATAAGAAAAATGGCTGATTTAATTGCTTTAGGTTGCAATCAAGTCCATAATGCTGTTGTTGAACTAAGAGACATGAAAAACATGCGTAAAATTACAGATGCATTGGTAGCTATAAACAATATTGAAAATCAAGCCGATCATGTATTTGACATGAGTATTGAAAATCTATTTGCTACAGAGCCAGATGCTAAAGAAGTGATTAAAAAAAGAGAGATTTATCAAGTGATGGAAATTGTAACTGATAAATGCGAGGATGTAGCCAATGTCATTGAATCTATTATTATTAAATATGCGTAGCCCTAAAATAAATTTAACCATTATTTTAGCATAGATATAAAAATGACTTATGACTTTATTGATAGTAATTGTAGTACTTGCCTTGATTTTTGATTATATAAATGGGTTTCATGATGCGGCAAATTCAATTGCCACTGTGGTTTCAACCAAAGTACTTACACCTACACAAGCTGTAATTTGGGCGGCCACTTTTAACTTCGTAGCATTTTTTCTATTTCAGGACCACGCTGTTGCCAACACAATTGGAAAAACAGTTCACGCAGAATACATTACATTACCTGTAATTTTATCAGGATTAATTGCGGCTATTTTTTGGAACTTACTTACTTGGTGGTTCGGAATTCCTTCTTCTTCTTCTCATACTTTAATTGGTGGATTTGCCGGAGCTGCTATTACACATGCCATTTTAAAAAACGGCTTCTCCCCTATTGAAACCATCATCGAAATAAAAAAGATTTCTGAAATCATTCTATTTATTTTTCTAGCGCCCTTAATCGGAATGACCATATCTATTTTCATGACCATCGTTACCATCATTCAAAATTTCTGGCTTAAAATCGGCATAATTGTAACAGTTTCAATCATTACTTGGTTTTTGTTTGCACAGTTTGAACAAAACAAACTAAAGGAAAACATTTCAAAGTATTATAAAATTGAAGCCCTAAAAAAAGATGCAGAAAAAAATCCATTGAAAAAAATCGAGTACGATCAAGCGGTACAAAAAATAGACGAAATCGTTCCTTATCTAAAGCAATATAAATCTTTGGGTGCCGAAAAATTAACGGCTATTATCAAATTGAATGTGGACCAATCTATTGATGATAAAAAATTCTTGTCTGCAGTAAAAAAATCAGATAACTCACTAATCGTAAATATCATTTTTGGTATGATATTGATATTTATCTTGGTATATTTTTATTCAGAAAAAATTAAAACGCCTACTGCATATCGCACTGCTAATATGTTTAAAAAACTACAGTTGCTCTCTTCTGCAGCCTTCAGTATTGGACATGGCGGTAATGATGCGCAAAAAGTAATGGGAATAATAGGAGCTGCATTTGTAGCTTACAACAGTGAAAGATACGCTGATGTTGGTGCCGTTTTAAAAGAATTGACTTGGGTTCCATTAGCTTGTTATACGGCAATAGGATTAGGTACCATTAGCGGTGGTTGGAAAATCATTAAAACAATGGGATCCAAAATCACTAAAGTAACCCCGCTTGAAGGCGTTGCTGCCGAAACATCTGGCGCCTTAACTTTATTCATGACCGAACAGATGGGCATACCAGTGAGTACTACACATACAATAACCGGTTCGATTATTGGTGTTGGCGCTACAAAACGACTCTCAGCAGTGCGTTGGGGTGTTACCATTAATTTATTGTGGGCTTGGATTTTAACCATTCCTATTAGCGCTATAGTTGCTGCCATCATTTATGGATTTATTCATTTATTTTTCCCAGGTGCTTAAACCTAGATTTTGGTGTTGAAATTTTGATGAAATGAAAAAATAAAGTATAAGAAAGTTTGAACCGATTTTTTGGTCGATAACATATTGAAATATTATTACGCTCACTTCATAGTTTTTCGTTTTCTTTGTGCATTATTTACAATCAGATTTTATTGCAAAAAATATTATGAATAAAATTTTAGTAACAGGCGGTTGCGGATTCATTGGTTCGCACACTATTGTTGATTTAATTCAACATGGCTTCGACGTAATTTCGGCAGATAACAACAGCAGAAGCAATGCCAACATTTTAGATGGCGTTGAGCGTATTACTGGAAAAAAAATCAAAAATTATCTCGTTGATTTATGTGTACTTGATGATACGCATGCGATATTCCAAGAAAACCCAGATATCGTTGGCATCATTCATTTTGCTGCATTTAAAGCAGTGGGCGAATCGGTAGAACATCCGCTAAGATATTTCGACAACAACATCAATTCTTTGATCAATATTTTACGCTGTTGTGAAGAATTTTCGATACCCAATTTTGTGTTTTCTTCATCTTGTACGGTGTATGGAAATCCTGATGCAAGTCCGGTTACTGAAGAAACCCAAACCAAACTTGCCGAATCGCCTTATGGGTATACAAAACAAATGGGCGAGCAAATTGTACAACAAACCGTCAACAGCAACAATATCCAATCTATTTTATTAAGATATTTCAATCCAGTTGGCGCACATCCTTCCATTGAAATTGGAGAATTGCCTATTGGAAAACCAGCCAATCTTATTCCAGCAATTACTCAAACCGCAATAGGCAAATTGCCTCAAATGCAAGTTTTTGGAAATGACTATCCTACCCGTGATGGAAGTTGCGTAAGAGATTATATTCACGTATCGGATATCGCACACGCACATACATTAGCGTTGAACTATTTGATCGCGCAAAAGAATACCCGCAATTGCGAAATATTCAATTTAGGAACTGGGAATGGTTACACCGTTTTAGAAGTGATCAATACGTTTGAAAAAGTAAGTGAAACCAAATTAAACTATCAAATATCGGAAAGACGAGCAGGAGATATTGTAGGCATTTTTGCTAATAATGAAAAGGCAAAACAATTGTTGGGTTGGGTGCCAAAATTTAATCTTGAAGACATGATGAGAACAGCTTGGCAATGGGAGTTAAAACTTAAAACTAATACTCAAAACAATTAACATGTTATCAAACATACAATCAACAGGAACAAAAGATACAAGAAGTGGATTTGGAGACGGGATTTTAGAAGCGGCAAGAGAGAATCCAAATATTATTGCATTAACTGCTGATTTAGCAGGCTCACTTAAACTTCAAGGATTTATTAAAGAATTTCCAGAACGTTTTATTCAGTGTGGTATTGCCGAAGCCAACATGATGGGCATTGCAGCAGGATTAACCATCGGCGGCAAAATTCCTTTCACCACTACATTTGCTAACTTTTCTACCGGTAGAGTGTACGACCAAATTCGCCAGAGTATTGCTTATAGCGGAAAAAATGTAAAAATATGTGCTTCTCATGCTGGACTTACCCTTGGAGAAGATGGCGCTACACATCAAATTCTTGAAGATATTGGCATGATGAAAATGTTGCCAGATATGACGGTTGTAGTTCCTTGCGATTATGCACAAACCAAAGCCGCTACCAAAGCCATTGCAAATATGGAAGGCCCTGTTTATCTACGTTTTGGTCGCCCAGCTTGGCCCATGTTTACACAAGAATCTGATTTCGTATTGGGAAAAGCACATGTACTTGCTAATGGAACCGATGTGAGCATTTTCGCTTGCGGCCATTTAGTTTGGCTAGCTGTTGAAGCTGCTAAGTTGCTTGAAGCAAAAGGTATCTCTGCAGAAGTTATAAATATTCATACCATTAAACCGCTTGATGTAGAATCTGTGTTGGCATCCATTCAAAAAACAGGCTGCGCTGTAACAGCTGAAGAACACAATATTATCGGCGGATTAGGTGATAGTATCGCTCAAGTTGCTTCAAAATCTTTTCCTATTCCAATTGAATATATTGGTACAAACGATACCTTTGGTGAAAGTGGCAAACCTGCAGAATTGTTGGTAAAATATGGTTTAGATGCCAATCATATCGCTGCTGCTGCTGAAAAATCTATTTCTAGAAAAAAATAACCCACTCTTTTTCTACATAAAATGGGTTTGTTAAACCTCTGCGGGATTTCTATGTCTTAGCTTTTTTCAAATAAATTTGAGTATGATAAATCCCAACGACGACAATGATTTAGTCTTTCAATTCAAGAATGATATAAACAAAGAAGTCGCATTTACCCATATCATAAAAAAATATCAGGAACGATTATATTGGCATATTAGAAGAATGGTTGTTGAACATGAAAATGCCAATGATGTTTTACAAAATGTATTTATAAAAGTATGGAAAGGTCTAATAAATTTTAGAGAAGATAGTCAACTATACACTTGGCTTTATAAAATAGCCACCAATGAATCCCTTACATTTATCGCCTCTCAAAACAAAAGAAAATCCATTTCTTTTAGTGATGAAGAATCAAACTTATCCAATAAAATAGTTGCAGATCAACATTTTGATGCCAATAAAATAGAATGGAAACTTCAATTGGCCATTCAAAAACTTCCTGAAAAACAACGCGTTGTGTTTTTATTACGATATTATGATGAGATGCCTTACGGCGAAATGAGTACTGTTTTGGAAACGAGTGAAGGTGCTTTAAAAGCCAGTTATCATCATGCTGTAAAAAAAATTGAAGACTTTATTTTAAACCATTAAACATATTTAAAAACATTACGTCTTAAACCGACATGATTCAAAATAAAAACATACAAGAAGAGCTTTTAACCATCAGCGAAGTAGTTGCAAACATTCCAAAAAGCAATGTATTCGAAGTTCCTGAAGGTTATTTTGACCTTGCTCAATCTGAAGTTTTAATAAAATGTACTGATTCCCCTGTTTTTGAAACACCTGAAAATTATTTTGAACAACTCCCTGAAATTATACTTGATAAAATAAAAAATGCGGATTCAGCAGAAAAAGAAACCCATATTTTATCAACCCAAGAAAAACAGCATCCTTACACAATTCCCAATAACTATTTTGAAACATTGCCTGAAAACATTTTACAGGCAGTAAAAACACCAGCAAAAGTTGTTTCAATCTCAAAAAATTACATTTGGATAAAATTGGTAGCAGCTGTTATTGTTGGATTAATCGGATTTGCCATTATCATTAATTTACCTAAAAAGCAAGATGAAGGAATTTCGGCGATAGAAAAAGAAGCGAAAAAAATCATTTTAAATAAAAGCTTCGAATCAGAATTTGAGCAAATTGATGAAAAAGAAATGGCCAATTATTTGGAAGAAAATGGACATGATGTAAATGCCGCACTTGTAGCATCTTTAAACGAAGACGAAATATCATTAGATAACGATGAGCTTATTTTTGATGAAGAGGCCGTTGATCATTATTTAACCGATTTAAAAACAGGAGCAAGAATTAATTAAAAAATAAAAAAATCTTTTAACGCTTAAAAAAATAAAAACATGAAAAAACAATTTTTAACCGCACTATTATTTGTAGCAACAATAACAGGCGTTTTTGCACAAAAAAATCAAAATGGCTTAGGAGACAAGCAACCAGGAAAAGAAAAAATAAAATCGTTGTACATCGCTTTTATAACGCAGGAACTAACCTTAACTGAAACAGAAGCGGAAAAATTCTGGCCAATTCATCATCTGTATAATGAAGATTTGATGAATGCAAGAAAAACACCTCAAACCGTATTGGAAAAAGAAGAAGCCAGCTTAAACACCAAGAAAAAATACAATGACAAATTCATTAAAGTATTAGGTGCCGAAAAAACAAACCTATTCTTTATTAAAGACAACGAATTCAGAAAGAAAATGGTTGAAAAGTTGAAAAAACAACGTTTAAAAAGAATGGAAGAAAGAAAAGAAAAAGGGAAATTTTAATTATTGCGTTTTAAAGATTTAAAAATTAAATTATAAAAAAGGATCAAAGCATTTTTTATTAACAATACAACCATATTATTTATCTGTTATGAAATATATTTATCGAATCTTTTGACTTTAAACCATACAAAAATTACTAATAAATTACCGATTTTTAATAATTTATAAAAGCATTGAAAATAAAACATAACACGAAAATGTAGTTTTATTTATGTTTCAAATTGAAACAAATTTTTAATTTAATTATTTCAATTTGAATTACTTTGTTTACAAATTCAAATTGAATTATTATTTTATTAAATTATTAAAAAGCTTAATTATGAAGCCATTAATTTCATCACTAGTTGTTTGTATGTTTATCAGTTTCTTTAGTTGTACAAAAGAAACACATTTCAATAACTCTGAAAGTTTAAACCAAAATTTATTTAACTCCAATTACATAAATACCATGCTGCAGTCAAAAACAATGGAAGAAATAAAACAGGAGCAACAATTATTGAGCGCTGAGGACCGGGAATATTTTTGGAAAACTAAATTTTCATATATTATAGATCATGATATTTTGACTGCCGAGCAGAAAAATATTGTTATTCAAATTAGAAATTTTCTAGACTCTGTGGGAATGAACACTTTAATAAAAAATGATTCAATAGGTTCAAGATTTCTTGAAAATAACTTAAGTTATTTCTCTTCTAATTTTAGTAATAAACAACTGTATATATTAATAGAAATCCCATATTATTGTTCAAATTTTAGCATTTTTAAAGCTGAAGAATATATTGATAAATTGGAATTAGGTAAAAGTATACTCGGAATAAAAAATTGTTCTTGTCGATATGATTTAAGTTGTTGGAATGGAGTTGGTGATTACTGTAATTCATCTGAAATTCAGTGCTCTGAAATAAAAGAGTGTGGTTTTTTGGGAACTTCGAGTTGCAAAGGAAGATGCAATCAAGACATAACAAATTCCTCTAAAAATTAGTTTAAATATTTTATCAGTAAAACATCTTTCATTTCTATTTTTAAAGAGCATGAGGAAAAAACTTATAATTATTTTACTTTCAATCACAATAACCATATTATTTACGTCTTTTTTATATAATTTTATTTCAATAAATAATCATTATTTAAGAATAATTATATTGATTTTATTTAACTTTTTTTTGTGTGTTGGACTACTTGTATTTGCACAATTATCAAACTACAAAGTTTTAGTTATAGCATTGTTTCCAACTTTACTTATTGATATGTCGGTAATTTATACAAACCAAGCATTGATCCCTTACAGGTTTCCTTTAATGACTACATTTTCTATATTGGGTGCCTTTCTAGGAATATTTTTTTATAGTTATAGAAAGACATTTTTCATTTTACTTTTTCTCTGTTTGTTATATTTAATAATTGCAGTTAATTATTTAATTCCTAGTATATTTTATCAAATTGAGGAAAGAAGCAGCGAGCAATTGAAAATTCAATCAATTACTAATAACATAAAATTTATAGATAAAAATAGAAAAATAGTTTTTTTAGATTCATTATTAAAAAGTAAAAAATGTACAATACTTGAAATTTATTTTGAGGGATGTTCGCCCTGCATCGAAAAGTGTATAGCTTTAGAACAAATTGCAAATAAAATAAACTCAAGTGAATTTCAAATAATTATGGTGTGTGATGGTAGAGTTACTTCAATGCCTGCTTTCATGCATTCTAAAAAAATAAAAAATAAAAATTTTGTATATCTTTTTGATAATCAAAATGGGTTGAAATATTTAATAAATAATTCATTGGGTTACCCAACGGAAGTTTTATTCAAAAACAAAGAAATAATAAGTATCCATTCAGGATATAACAAAACCTCACGAGAAATTTATTTAGAAAACAATATAAAAAAAATAAAGACCATTATTAATGAATAAACTATATAAAATTATTTTTTTTACCTTTTTATTTTCTTGTACAAAAGAAAATAAAAAAATTATATACTCTTCTTTAGAAGTAGATGCTAAATTAGAAATGAAGTATGATTCAATTGTAAAAAATATTTTTTTTATCAATTACTCAGATAGTTCAATAACAATTATTGACCATCGTACAAGTTGCGGTTGTTCATTAATTAATTTAAATCCCAATACGATAATTAATCCAGGGGACTCTCTTAATACTAAAATTAAAATTTATAGAATTGGAAATGAAGACAAAGGAACACAAAAAGATATTTTTATTTCTACTCGATTCAATAAATATCCTTATTTAAAAACTTATAAAATTCAAGTATTTTATTAAAAATTAGACGAGTGATTGCAACATTTAGATCAAGCTTTTTCTTCACATTTGGGTTTGGGGTCATTCCCGAAATATAAATCATGATACCGATTGAATATCTTTTATCGACTAATAAAATAGAAACAAACAGCCAACCATCAAATAAGTATAGCACTAGATAAAAATTAACTGATTTGAAATCAAATTTAGCATATGTATAGTTTCATATAAACCAATTTTTAACCAATTAAAAAAATCAGAAAAAAGAAATAAATCGTTGAAGAATCATGTTTTATATAATCGTTTTAACGATTATTGTGTTATAAAAAACGTATGATTTTATCCCAGTTTTAGGCAATTTATCACCTGTAATTTAAAGATTAGTCAGTTATTGTTTTTGAATAATTTCTTTCAACAATGATTCATTAATTTTTACAGGATATTTTTTTTGCAGCTCGCTAAGCCATCTTTTTTCAACCACGCCTTGATAATCATTGATCACCATTCCTCTCGCATCTTCAAAGCTACGCTGCTCGCCATCTTTATAAAATTTTAGATACTTCATAAAACCAGCCGTTCCATCACTGTTAAGCGTTACAGGTGAATAACTATCTTCAGAAGCCGTTGAGTCTGCATTGATTTGCGTAAGTTCAAATCTACCGCTATCGCCTTGTAATTCTCCTTGATTTACTTCAACCAATTCTTTCCAATTTACCCCATTTTGTATGCTTTCCTTTGCTGCTTTTGCGATTTCATCTGATACCGCATTCATGATTAACACATCGGCACTTTTAGACCAGATGTATTGATTTTTATGGGCATTATAATAAGCTCGCAATCCAACTGAATCCGATGAAGCTTTTGACCATACGTTTTTCTCCATAATTTCAAACAACAA